>Ga0181606_10000177_pt1 | contig 49910 bp, 49 predicted proteins | sample 041ome_10_FD_132994 | JGI IMG/M metagenome (GOLD analysis project Ga0181606, IMG submission 132994) | Coastal salt marsh microbial communities from the Groves Creek Marsh, Skidaway Island, Georgia - 041412US metaG (megahit assembly) | ecosystem: Environmental > Aquatic > Marine > Intertidal... | reverse complement strand
GACTTGAAAAAAATAACCACCAATGCCTTTGCAGGGCTTACCTTATTTTCATCGACAGGACTGCATCATCAATTCTCACTTGCCAACCGTTTTTTTGATTACTTCCATGCAGGAATTCCGCAAGTGGCAATGAATCACCCTGAATACAAGGCATTAAACGAAAAGTACGATATCGCAGAATTGATAGATCATCTCGATGTGCATTCCATTGCAAGCGCCATTGCTTTTCTTCAAGAAAATAAGAGCCGCATTGAAGAAGTCAGAGCAAATTGTCAAAAGGCTGCTCGTGAAAACAACTGGCAGCGCGAATCACATAAACTCATTGAAATATTCGACTCGCTATGAAGCTATTTCTAATTTCTTTCATCGGTCTATACATCTCGACATTTGAAATCAAAGATGACCTTCACCCATTTCATTTATCCATTACAGAGCTTGAAGTGAAGCAGGACACACTTCAAATTTCATTGCGCATATTCACCGATGACCTTGAGTGCGCCCTCAAAGAAATGTCTGGAGAAAAAGTATTCCTTAACGATCATTCTCAACAAAAGAGAAATTTCATTTTAATACGAGATTACCTCACCGACAAATTCGGCTATTCCAATGTTGCAAAAAGCGAAAGAATTGAATGGTTAGGGCATGAATTTGAAGATGATGTTTGTTGGATCTATGGTCAAGTGCAGGTGCCACCAAATCAGCGAATTCTTTTCATTCGAAATGAAGTATTGACAGAGGTTTTCGACAACCAGCAAAACATCGTTCACTTCAATTCTTCTGTGGGTATTGATACTAAACTCGCTACCAAGCGAAACGGTGAAGTTCGATTTTCTCGCCCATAAAAAAAGCGCATACTTGATGCGCTTTCAATACATTTTTTGGTTGAAGTAGTTTAGCTTCCTCTTTGCGTTCCGCCTGCTTTTCTTGGCGTAGAAATTTTAGTACTCGCAGCTTTTTTGGGTGCTGCTTTTACCTTTGGAGCATCTGCTTTTTTCTTCGCAGCCGCCTTCTTCGCAGTTGATTTAGCACCTTCCTTCTTAGACTCAGTATCTTCAGCCTTTGATTCTTCAGCTGCTTCAGCCTCTTCCGCTTCATTCGGATCGTAAGCATTGTTTTCAATGAGCAGGTTATACCAGCGAATCACCTTAGCCATATCGCTCGCATAAACACGTTCTTTGTCGTAGTCAGGAAGTATCGTTTCAAAGTAAGCCTTCACTTTTTTCGAATCCTCCTTATGACTAATTCCTTGCTTGCCTTTCTCTTTATCGTATATCTTCTTGAACACATCTTTCAACGGAACTTCTTCAGTTTCTGTATAGATACTGATCTCTTCCAATGCACTCACCTTAGCAGAACCATGCACTGGAAAACGTTTGCCATCTCCAATTGATTCCACAATAATTCCGTTTTTCATTTGCCCTACCAATTTGTAAAGCCCCGACTTGCCTGATACTGATAAAATTTGTTCTAATGCCATAGATCTAGTTAAATGGTGCGCCAAATGTAGCGCAATTCTATATTGTTTACTGCGGTTGCACTGTAATAGGGAAAATTTGTGAAAAATCATCTTTGCTCAACCGAACAAAGTATACCCCTGATTGAAGTTTAGATAAGTTTAAATCAAGCTCATTATAACCCGAATACAACAATGCAGTTTCTCCTGAATAAATAAACCGCCCCATGGGATTAATCACCTCCACTGAAAGCGTGGTTTGATCTCTAACATCAACTGCAAGGGTTGCATTATCCGAAGTGGGATTGGGCCAAACCTTATTGATCACAAAGGGATCTTCTATGTTTTGACCGGGCAAATAACCATAGAATTCTTGATAAGCAGAGTCCGCACTATTGAGCACTTCCTGAATGTTTTGACCAGCATGAAGCGCAAATGCAACAGAAATTTTTGCGTTTCTGGGCAATGTGATTTCCTTGACAGAAGTTACTTCAATTACATCATTACCGTTTCCTTCTGCCCCGGCATTCAATCGCTCATTGGTCAATGCAACGAATTTGTCACCTGTTGTAAATCCTTCCTCATCAAATAAATCAACTCCACCTTTACCACCGCTCACATTGTCGATCATGTAGCTGTTAAACACATATCTACTGAGTGCTTGGATGCCCGCAGTAATTTCTTTGTCTCCCGTATGGTAAACGTAACCTAATCGCTTTCCATAGGCTACCTCAGCCTTGTTTTCTCCTGCATCAACGATGTCCCAATCAGCAAATAAACCCACTGCAACATTGGTCAAATCCTGTTCTGAGACATTCTCAATGGTGTATTCAAGAATGATATAATTCTGGTGTCCTTCTTTATCAAAGGCCCACACCCTCTGTTCAACCAACAGTCCAATCTCATCCTTATTTGCTGAAGTATCCGTGAAAGAACCTTCTGCATGGTAAGCCTGCTCTCCATCTGGCACTTGTCGCGAAATGATGGCCTCTTCCCAAAAATCACGATCAAAAAGCTCATCGCTGCGCACACGATCTACAACTTGAGTCAGATTATCTGTTTGATGACCAATCAGCAACCCACCTTCAAAAATTACACTTTGGAAGCTATCAATTTGAAAACCGAGGCCATTGGTCTGGAAGTAATCGGTATAGCCAAAAAGACCATTTTTACTGATGGTGGTTCTTAGGCGGTTGACTTGCACATTCACATATGAAGGGTTGATCTGAAAATCAAAATATTGCTCGTACACATAATTAGTTGCTGTACTCGAGGCAATCAATTTCAGAGTAATCTTTTGGTCGTATTCATTCGTAGAAATAACCTTTAGTGCAAATGGTTCATCATAATTATCTAACCCCGAGCTTGTTGGTATAGATGGAATGTTCCAGCTGCCATTTACCACTTCCACGTTAGGCGAAAGGGAGGTAATCTGAACGTCTACGTTAGTTAAGCTATTGAGGTAATTGAACAATTCCACTCCAAAATAAACCTCATCACCCTCGGAAAAAATATCATCGTCACCATCGGTCAGCTCAAACTCAATTAACCTGAGTCCGGGAGTATTGATGCCTTCAAGCGCCTTCTTCATATCGAGCAATCCAGCGCCAAGCTTTCCTTCATATGGCTGATTGAATCCAATATTGTAGATGGACTTATCTGCAGTAGACTTCAACTGTTCCATTACTTGAAGTGCTGAAAGGGTAGGAAATTTGTTTCTAACCAAAGCCGCAACTCCAGCTGTGATTGGTGCGGCCATGCTTGTGCCACTGTCGTAGCCAAACTCATCGTTTTTCAAGCTGTAGATGAAAGCACCAGGGGCAATCAAATCTATTTCATAATTGTAATTGGAAAAGTCGGCTTTCTGGTTGGTAGTGTCAGTGGCACCGATGCTCATCACTTCACGAAATGAGGCAGGGTAAAAACGTGTTTCTCGGTTATCATTCCCAGCTCCACCAAGCACAAGTGCATCCTTATTGTAGGTGGCATATTTCATTACATCGTAACCCGTTTCCGTGGGGCTAAAACCACCCCATGAGCAATTGATAACATCTGCGCCATTATCTGCTGCATACACAACGCCTTCATACCCAAATGGAATGGACAGCTTGTCTCCAACTTTCACCGGCAGAATCTTACACGCCCAAGCTGTTCCAGCTACTCCAATAGCATTGTTGGGAACGGCACCTGCAAGACCCGCAACATGGGTTCCATGAGAAAACCCAGTTTCATTGGGATCATTGTTGTCGTTGTAAAAATTCCAGCCCCTTATATCATCAGTATAACCATTATTGTCATCATCAAATCCTTCTATCCCGTTAAGCTCTGCAACGTTTAATTTTATTGCATCTGCCAAATCTGGGTGATCCCAATCTACGCCTGTGTCTACAATGGCAATCGTGACATCAGCAGAGCCTGTATCTATATCCCAACCTTCAAAAGCATTAATGGCCTCTAAATGCCACATGGTTGCAAGCAGCGGATCATTGGGGATAACCAAAGGTTTGTCAATATAAATGGGCTCCGCGTACACAACCATACCTGTATTCATCAGCAATTTAGACGACTTTATGGGATCGTTTTGTGAGGTATAGTGAACCTTATAAATCAAACTTAGATCAACACGTTTATCCTTCGTATCAGGAATAAAAGCCCGAGGAGTGATATGAGGTTCTGCATGTGGAAATCGCTTTTGAATAAGGTCTACACCGAGGCGATCAAATATCTGTTTAAGCTCTGTCACTTCGATTCGGTCGCTAAAGCAACTTTCCCGCAATTCAGGATTCACTTTCAAGCTGATCCAACCTTCTGCGTAATCAGGCTGCATCGATTGGGCATGAGAAATCACCCCGAAAAAAAATAAAACTACAAGCGTAAAAATGCACCTCATTTAATCACTGGAATAACTTCATTATTGTTGTCTCCAATCAGTTTTAAGAAATAACTTCCTTCTGATAAAGACGTAGTTTGGATATAAATGTGAGGTTGAGTGATATCATTTTTCATTACGATGCGCCCCTGTGCATCCAACAATTCATATCGAATGTAATTTGCGGTGTTCAGTTGTACTTCAAGTATATCGCTCATCGGATTAGGAAATACAACTATGCTCGGATCAATTGGATAATCTCCTCCCAATGCATGAACGTTGATTTGATTCGATAAATGTTCGCAGCCATTGCTATCTGTGTATGATCCTTGATATAATCCTAGGGCCAACGAACTGAGGAACTCGGTATGTTCATCTTCGATTAAGGTTCCATTGTAATACCATGCATATGACACTGCCACGGCTGTGTCGGCAGCGATGTGTAAACCATCGCTTCCAGCATGCACTTGGTTTACATTGGTATGAATTCTCGACTGGCTCAATAATGGCTGACCAGGTGCGTATTCAAAGTGTACATGATCAACAAAATCAAGGTTATTCATTTCTAACACCGCGTCTGGATCAATGCAAATGGCAGCATATGACTTGAATGTATATTTCAATTTTCCGCCATGCTTTTGGGCGTATTCTGCTATTTTCTCAAAATCACCTTTCACAAAGATGTGACATAGGTCGGCTTCTGGATTTGCGTTGATTGCCCAAGAATAACTCAAAGGCACCTTGGCCGGCACAAGGCGCTGAGCAGCCAAGTTCGAGGCGATCAAAACACACAGTATGCTAATTCTCCAGTTCATTCTTTACGAGGCAACTCCTTTAAGTAGACGAATTTTCCTTGCGAAGGTTCAAACGAAGCAACTATGTGTTGAAGACCATTCGTTAAAGCAATGTACTTCGATGAAGCAACCGAAAAATAACTCGTCAACTGTAAAAATACGTCTTCATTCAGTTCGATGGAAGGAGCCTTACATTCTACCAACAGCTCGAGCTCGGCATTGCTATTGATCACTCCAATGTCTGGCCTCTTTTTAAGACTATGATAACTTAATGCATACTCCAATTGAACATGATTGATGCTATAGCCAATGCAATCAACCAAATAGTGAGCGAAATGCTGGCGAACCCATTCCTCAGGGGTAAGCACAATGAATTTCTTTCGAAACGCATCAAAGATTTGAATCTGCTCGCCAATGCTTCTAACTTTGGCATCGAACATTGGAAGATTCAGTGGTGGATATTTTTTTGGATCAATCAAAAGCAGAACCTTAGTCTTTATGGCGAATGTAAAAGAGTATAATGAAATATTGGCAAAACTCCGAAAACGAGAATTTTCGCCTATATACTTATTGCATGGCGAAGAGCCTTTTTACATTGACCGCATAAGCAAGTTTGTAGAAACCACCGCCATTGAAGAGCATGAGAGGGATTTCAATCTGAACGTATTTTATGGTCGAGACCTAAATCAAAATATGTTATTGGAAACCTTGAAGCGTTTCCCAATGATGGCTGAAAGACAAGTAGTTGTTATCCGCGAAGCTCAGGACTTCAATGGAAAGTGGACAGAGTTGGAAAGTTATTTTGAAAATCCTGTTCAAAGCACCGTTTTGGTGATCGATTTCAAGTACAAGAAAGTGGACGAACGCCTAAAATGGGTTAAGCTTATAAAACAAAATGCTGTTGTATTTCATTCAAGCAAACACTATGACAATGAGCTGCCAGGTGTGATTGAACTCTTTGCCAAGGAATTGAAATACAGGATCACCCCTCATGCGTCATTCCTTATGGCCGAATACTTGGGCAATGACCTTGAAAAAATAGAGGGTGAACTCAGAAAACTAACCATCAGCGTTCCTCTTTCTAAGGAAATTGGAGAAAGTGATGTAAAGAAGCATATCGGAATCAGCAAAGAGTTTAGTCCTTTTGACTACATCAATGCGCTTTCTGATCGGAATATTGAAAAGAGCTTTTCTATTGCTTACCACATTGGTAATAATGAAGGCAACACTCCACTAATTATGGTTATTTCTAATCTATTTAGTCATTTTAGCAAGCTGATGATCTACCATGACCTGACAGCTCAAGGCACGGCAGATTCAAAACGAAAACTATCCACGCTAGGTTCTCCTTTTCAATTGAAAAAAGTTGCCAATACAGCCGCGCAATTCAATCAGCGAAAGACAGCACTTATCATTGAAAAATTAAGAGAAATTGATGCACGTTCAAAAGGAGTTAATTCAAGCACCGTGAGCAGCAGTGATTTACTCAAGGAATTAACTTACTTCATCCTTAACTAGGTCAAATCGATCCATACGACCTTCTTTGTTTCGAAAAATTCATCCTCAAACCATTCTGTCATGTGCCACATTTTATGTGCACGATTAATCTGCTTTAATTCCTCATTGAAGTCGCCACCTTTGATGTAGATAAGTCCGTTCGATAATTTTGCGCTGTGCCCCTTTTTCAGCTTTCCCTTTAACCACCCTGCGATGGTAGGCAGTGCAGTGACCGCGCGGCTCACAGCAAAATCAAACTTCATCTCAATCTCCTCCACCCGTATATGCTTAGTTTTCACATTACCCAAACCCAAGTGCTCAGCCATATTTTTAACGGCATTTACTTTTTTCCCGATGGAATCGACCAACAAAAAATGAGTATTTGGAAATGCTATGGCCAGTGGAATACCGGGCAAGCCGCCTCCCGTGCCAAAATCAAGCACCTGCTGACCGGGTAAAAACTTCATCACCTTCACAATTGAAAGTGAATGCAAAATATGATTTACCCAAACCTCGTCTTCGTTTTTCCGAGATATCAAATTGATTGCTTTGTTCGTTTCTAGCAATACTTTCACATAAACTTCGAGTAAGTCTAATTGCTGGGCATTAAACTCTGGAAAGTGCTTTGCCACGAGTGCTTTTCCTTCTTGCACTTGATCAAAATTTATTGGCTGAATGTTTCATGATTTCATGCATCAATTCGCGGGCTCGAAATAATTGCGCTTTGACAGTACCCAAAGGCAGATCCATTTCAGCAGCGATTTCATCATAGCTCAACTCTTTCAAATAACGCATTTCGATGAGCTGTCTATACTTTGGCTTGAGAAGGCTAATGATGCGATGCATTTCTTGAATTCGCTGTTCTTTCATCAATTCCTGTTCAGGATTAAGATCACCTGACTTCACCTCAAAAACCCCTTTAGAGTCTTCATCATTGTAATCTTCATCAATCGAATAGATGGATGCTTTTTTCTTTCTTCGGATAAAATCGATGGCGTTATTTGATGCTATCCTGAAAAGCCAAGTACTGAAGGCATATTCGGGGTTGAACGACTCAAGGCGCTTGAAGGCTTTTCCAAACGCTTCTATAGTAAGGTCATCAGCATCATCTGCATTTCTCACCATTTTCATCATCATAAAATAGATGCTCTCACGGTACGTCTTGAGCAGTTGGGCATAAGCAGACTGATCGCCTTGTATAGCTTGATTTACAAGCTCTAAATCTCTCTGCGCTGATGTCCTTACCGTCTTGTCGTCCATGCTTCTTTCTTCATCAATCCGATATTCATCGAAATTAATGCATTCAACCATGACATTGGATACTCCGTCCACCAAAGTTGAGATATGTCATCATTTGAACGGATTAAGCCACTGAAAATCTGAGCATTTGACCTGAATAACAAAATGCGAATTATCACGAGAAATGTGAGTAAAGGTATATGCTCGCTTTTTGTGAAAAGCAAAAAAAGATAAGCTAACGGAATCAGAAGATTGGTAATCTCATAGAGAAAAATCATCAATAAAATATTGAATGGATAGTGCTTACCCGCTCCTAAATGACGCTTACGCTGAACCATCCATCGCTTGATGCTCGAAGGGCTCAACGAATAAGTTACAGCGGACGGCACCAATGAAATTCTCGCTACACCCTTAACCGACTGAAGAAACAAATCATCACTTCCACTTTGGATATGCTTAAATGGCTTAAACCCTTCCGATTTATTAAAGAGTGATTTAGAATATCCCATCGATCGTCCTACACACATATAAGGTGCAGCTTGTGCAGCAGCTGCGAAATAAAGCATGGCTGACCTATGCGCTTCAAAGGCATAGAATTCAGAAAACCATGACGTGCCTCTATCATAAGCACCATGTCCGACCACAAAATCACCTCCAGATGCATAAGCTACCGCAAAATGACGGAGCCACTCTTTATCCACCTTGCAATCGGCATCTGTAAAGACCAGATATTCATTCGATGCCGCTTCTATCCCAATATTCAAAGCACCTTTCTTTCCTGGAAAAGCCTCTTTGTTTACAACCACTTTCACCCTCTTGTCGATCGAGGCAAATTCTTCCATTACTAATTTGGTTCTATCGCTGGAATAATCATCTACTAGAACCACTTCAAAATTGGAGTACCGTGAGGCTAAAACAGAAGGCAAATTCCTCCTCAAGATGGATTCTTCGTTACGTGCTACAATGATTACTGAAAGTGGCATCTCATCTAAGTCAAAATCATCAGCACTGGGTTTTACTTTATTCAGGCCTGATCTGATCACCAGCTGAAAAACCAGCTGAACAAGCAGAGCACAAATGGCCGAGATGATGAAAAAAGTGGATATCAATTGAAAAGCAATAGATAAGCAATGACCGACAGCAGGGCCACAATGATCAAAACATTTTTGTTGGACTTCGATCTGGCCTGTCTGCTTGAATTTGACCTCCTAGCATGACTTATCCGACTTCTTAACACCTCTTCACTACTGCTACAATTGGCGGACTCAGTCTCTCGCTTGATTGCTTCAATCCGTGCATTGAGTTGCTCTTTGCGCTCATTATAAAAGCGCGGTTTATACTCGAATCTTCGGGGTTGAGGTTGCTTAAACAGAAAACGTATCATGCTTCAAAAATAGAATGAAAAACGGCAAATCTTTTGTAACAACGATCTGAGGATAAGTCATATTGAAAACACACCTAAATGTGTCTACACATGCTACCTTCACAAAGAAGACATTTTCATGAGAAAACTATACAAACTCAGCTTTTTTCTGAGCTTAATCAGCTCCTTCATTTTCATTTCTGGAAATGATCGCACCATTTTTAGTGACAAAGACCGCCCCTTTGCCCCCATCACAATTGATGCTGCGGATAGCATTCTATCCAAAATGACCCTCGAGCAGAAAATCGGCCAATTCTTTATCCTAAGCAAACCCAACGAGGAGTATGAGATAGACCCAGCAGGCTACCTGCTTAGCAACATTACTGATCCGATGATTAGTAATAATTCTACCGCAGATATTCCTATGATGTTCGGTGTAAGCTTAACAAACGTTGATCAAAAATCGCCTAGATCGGGTCTTGCCTCGCCTTTTCAATTGGCATCGGTAAAAGACAAGCAATTGGTTAAAGACTATGCTTATGCATTTGGTGAATCCTTAAAAATGAAGGGTATTGATTTTGTCATAGGTCCTTCATTGGATATTGAAGTCAATGATCTGTCACCATACGCCAGTCAATGGTCGTTGGGAGCAGAAGTGAATGAGGTTCAAAGCACTGCTTCTGCCATAGTTGAGGGATTTCAAATGGCAGGTTTGAGCGCAGTGGTTGGAAATTTTCCTGGACTAGGAAGTACAGATCGAGGCTACGAAACGTCTCCATCCATCATTTACGCTAAACGCCATGAACTCAACAATAGAGACTTGGTTCCATTTAAAGCATTGATCAATCAAGGAATTCAATCAGTGTTGGTTTCCAACGCCTTTGCTCCTGGCCTAGACAGTTCGTTGAATACAATCGCCTCTGTTTCTCCAATTATCAATGCAACACTACGAAACCAAATGGGTTTTAACGGACTGATATGGGCTGACCTCACATGCGCTGGTAATAAGAACCTTGAAGAGCGAGTGAATGAGGCCTTTTTAGCTGGAAATGAGCTCATCGTGATCGATACCGACCTAGAGAAAAGCATTGGAAAAATAGAAGCGCTGATTGAGCAAGGTGCCATAACTCTAGAAGAAATTGACATCCGCTGTAAAAAGGTAATCCAGTCAAAATTGTGGTTGAAAAGAAAAAAGGCAAAACGCAGTGTTCAAGATTCATTGCGCATTGAAAAACGCTTAGAACTGAAGCACAGACAGGTATTTTCCGATGGACTTGTTATGGTGCGCAATTCAAGAGGACTTATACCTATCCAGCATCTTGATACCTTGAAAATTGCCTTGGTGAAAATTGGCAATTCGACCGATGAAAATTTGAATGATTTGGCTAACAGATATGCTCGCACTGTTGTATACCCGTTTAATTACAATTCGTTAGAAGCAGATTTCCAGAAATTTCAGAAAGATGCCAACCAGTTCAATTTGGTGCTAATTATCGCAGATGCTGAAACAAATGAAATTAACAGAAAACGATTCGATTTATCAGAACATTGTCAATCTGTAATTGATCGAATATCGCAGCAAAAAACAACTGCACTTTTATGGAATGGCAACGCAAAAGCACTGCGGTATTTATCGCAAAACATTGCGCTTGATGCAGTGATCATAGGGCATGAGGCCAATAAATATTCGGATGATTTGGGTATTCAAGCACTTTTTGGAGGACGCCCAATTAGCGGAGAGCTTAGGAGAAATATTGACGACATATTTACCGCTGATCGAGTGAGTGAGTCTGGTAAGATAAGACTTGCTTATGGCCTGCCAGAAGAAGTAGGCATCAGTTCATTTGACCTTAAAAAAATTGACTCCATCGCGAAAAAAGGCATTTCGGAAATGGCATATCCCGGTTGCCAATTATGGTTCGCCAAAGATGGCATTGTAGTAATGAACGAAGCTTATGGGTATCATACGTATCAAACAGAGCAAGCAGTGAAACAATCTGACTTGTATGACCTTGCCTCGATCACAAAAATTGCGGGTTCGGTGGCCGGACTCATGAAGTTAAGTGATCAGGGGAGCTTCAATTTAGATTACCGCCTTTGTGATTATTTGTCTGACTGGGTCGATACCACAAGCTACATGCAACTTACGATGCGTGAAATCTTAGCACATCAAGCCGGTCTAACTCCCTTCATTCCATTTTACTCGAGGACGATAACAAAGGGTGTTCCACGATATGATGTGTACAGCTTAGCTCAATCAGACACCTATCCATTGCGCGTGGCCAGAGAGTTTTACATAAGAGGCGACTATCCTGACAAGATGTTCAGACAAATATTGAACTACAAACTTTCAGAAGATAAGAAGTATAAATACAGCGACATCGGCTATTACTTCGCGCTTCGAATTATTGAGCGCCAAACGGGAATGCCCATGAATGAATTTCTTGATGAGAGCTTTTACAAACCACTCGGTTTATACACAATGGGATACCGACCTCTTGAACGCTTTGATAAAGACCAAATCACACCTACTGAATTTGATCGGATTTTTAGGAATCAGCTCATTCAAGGAGATGTGCATGATCCAGGAGCTGCAATGCTGGGTGGCGTTGGTGGTCATGCGGGCCTTTTTTCAAATGCCAATGATTTAGGAATTCTCATGCAGATGTACCTCAATAAAGGTGTTTACGGAGGCCAACAATTCTTTAAGCCTGAAATTATTGATGAATACACCAAATGTCAATTCTGTGAAAATGACAACCGGAGAGGTGCGGGATTTGACAAACCCACCACCGATCGATCACCCGGACCTTCTTGCGGATGCACCGATCTAGAAGCATTTGGGCATCAGGGATTTACTGGCACTGTAACTTGGGCTGACCCAGGAGAAAATGTGGTTTATGTTTTTCTTTCCAATCGCATCTATCCCGATGCCGGAAATAAAAAACTGCAGGAACTAAACATCAGAACCGACATTCAGGGAGCCTTTTACAAAGCCATCGAAAAAGGAAAGGATCTTGCTTCCGAATGATAAATCTTAACATCAATCAACCTCTCCGTCTCAACATAAGTTGTTCATTTGCGTTGACTAGAGTTCAACAATGAGGATAGGAATAGTTTGTTATCCCACCTTCGGTGGAAGTGGTGTTGTGGCTACAGAATTAGGACTTGAAATGGCAGCCCTAGGGCATCAAGTGCATTTCATTAGCTACTCTCAACCTGTACGACTTGACCTTTTTGCAGATAATGTTTTCTACCATGAAGTAGTTGTGCGTGATTATCCGCTCTTCGATTATTCTCCTTATGAATTGGTTCTCACTTCAAAGCTTGTAAGTGTGGTCAAGAATGAGAACCTCGACCTACTCCATGTGCATTATGCTATACCACACGCTTCTGCAGCATATATGGCGAAGCAAATTCTTAAGGAAGATGGCATTGATTTACCCATAGTGTGCACCCTGCATGGAACCGATATAACGCTGCTCGGAAGAGATGCCTCCTTTGAGCCTGTGATTACGTTTGCGATCAATAAGAGCGATGCCGTTACCGCTGTTTCTGAAAGCCTTAAAAATGACACATACAACCACTTTGCAATCTCCAGACACATTGATGTCATTCCGAATTTCATTAACCTTTCTCGCTACAGCGGCCTAAAGCCTAACGGTATACGTAAGCGATACGCCCCTAAAGGACAGCCCATATTAATGCACGTTTCTAATTTCAGAAAAGTAAAACGCGTAGAAGATGTGGTGAAAGTTTTTGCAGGAGTGAGGCAAAAAATGGAAGCTGTTTTGCTTTTGGTGGGTGATGGTCCAGAACGATACAATGTCGAGCAAATGTGCCGACAAATAGGTATTTGTGGCGATATGCACTTTTTGGGCAAAACAAAAGATGTGGAGCAAGTGCTGATGAATGGCGATCTATTCATTCTACCATCAGAAACAGAAAGCTTTGGACTTGCTGCACTTGAGGCCATGGCCACTGGAATGCCCGTAATTTCGAGTAATTCAGGAGGACTTCCTGAAGTGAATGAACACGGATACTCTGGCTTCATAAGCGATGTTGGAAACACGGACGAAATGACTGAAAACGCCCTCAAATTGTTGGAAAACCCAAGCATTATGGAGAGATTTAAAAAACAAGCTTTCTTGCAAGCCGAAAAATTCAGTCTACCCCAAATCTTACCCCATTACATTCAGCTTTACAATAAGCTTCTATTACCTTTGGAATCATCAGCAACAAATTGATAATTTCAAGCGTATGAAAAATCTCATTTTACTCGCAACAATTGCAGTAGTGTTAAGCTCTTGCTCAACGTGCTACGAATGCAGCACCGACATTACAATAACAGATGCGTCTGGTGATTCATTAGGCACCAGTGAAAACGTGGAAGAATTCTGTACTGCAGATGGACAAGAAGTGGAAGATAAAGAGAACGATGGCGCAACCTGCAAGGTTCAATAACTAGTTTAAAATAAACCCATTCTCTATTCCTTTCTCTTGCTCAAGAAGCAGATTTATGTACCTCAAATTTCTAAGCAAAAAAGCATTTTGTTTGGCAATTCCTTGAGTGTGAATCAGCTTGATTTTATCGGTATTACTCAGTTTTAAACTCGCTGCGATATCCACCAATCGGTAACCACTTAAATCAAGGGTTACGCTTCCCTCCAGAAACGACAAGTATTTTTCAAAGGCATTCAGCACATTAGGATCAGGAGCCCCATCTAAACAAGTGTTCTCCACTACTTCTATTATACCTCCAGGGTATTGTTTGGATGGAAACACCGATTGAAACAATTTAAGCTTACCAATAGAAAATGCCTCAATGATCACATCCGACTCTCCCGTTGCATAACGTTTGGTGACCTCAACCAGTCGGCAAATACTCACATATCCATACTTTAGTTCAGCGTCTTCAAATGGAAGTCCGAATGTTTTGTTCTCACCTTCTGCTTCCGAAAAAAGCTGCCTATAGCGCTCTTCAAAAATGTGTAACGGCACCTGCTCGCCAGGTAGTAAGAAAATATTTAAAGGAAAAAGCGGAATATGGATTTCTGATGCACTCACAATTTACAAACGCTTGAAAGTAAGAAAGAGTTCAACGTCAAAACAAATTCCATATTTCTTGGCGGTTTAAATACCCTCCCCGAATCGAGTTAGTAAGAATTATGGCCACCTTATCGTGTTTCTTTGACATCCAGAAATAAGAACGAAATCCTCTCCACCATCCATTGTGGTACACCAAGGTATCGCCATCTTCCATAGGTTTTAGCCTCCAACCCAAACCATAATAGCTGTCAACTCCCGTTTTTGCTTCAATGGACATTGCTTCATCCAACAGTTCCTTATCGATCAAGGTTGGAGATTTGAGCTCTTCAAAAAGCTTGTATAAATCAAAAATCGAGCTATATAAACTTTTGTCTCCCACCACTGCATCCAGATAAAACGGCTTCTTGGATGAACCATCGGGATAATGCCCTTGAACCGTGTAATCGGAAGCTTTTCGCAGATCGTAATAAAAGGTTGAAAACATACCCAAGGGCTCAAAAACATGAATTCGCATAAACTCCTGAAAAGACATTCCCGAAACTTCCTCAATTAACACAGGAATGACCGCATAATTGGTGTTGCAATAATCAAACCGTTTGAATGGAGGATAATGTGTTGGCACTTGCTCACAACGCAGCAATTCATACACATCTTCATTCGTCATAAAGGAGTCGGGATTATTCCATAAACTATCAGTAACGTAAATGTAATTTCCCATACCACTGGTGTGGTTAAGTAAACTGCGCACTGTAATCTCAGGATATGGGAAATCCCATAAATAAGTCGCCACAGGGGCATCCAAGTTAATCTTCGATTGTTGAACCAAGTATAATAATCCGAGAGCCGTAATTGGTTTTGAGAGTGAAGCCAATTGAAACTGATCGTTGAGTTGGAGTGTATCGCCTTCACTCTTCAATCGAAAACCTTCAGCGAGAGTGGCCAAACCTCCATCAGAAGAAAGCAGCGCCACACCATTAAATTTTCCTTGTTGAGCGAGAGCGTGGAAATATGATTGCAATTCAACATTAGCGGATGTGTCAACTTCCGAGGATTCAGGTATCACTGAATGGGCAGAGGTAACAGGGTTCTGTTGTTTCTCGCTGTTGCACGAAACGGTAATTAATATCAACAAAAAACCCCGTGTTAGCGGGGTGACTAAAGTATGTCGTACAACAGAAGATATCATATTTCAGCGCAAGAACAGGTAAAGTCGAATGATCCGTACTCGGTTACACAACGCTGTTCATAGGCCTCGGCATCGCTCTTCGAACCACAAATATCTGGATACTCGTATATAGCAGATGAGTCTGAATCGAGAACGGTACACCTATAGCACTTTTTACATCCGCTACCTAACGTTATCAGAACCACAGTAGTTAAGAACAAAAAAATCCTTGTCATTACAGTAAATTTCAATTAATACGTTCGCGAAGCGAATATAGTCTTAGTCAAGCTGAAGAAGTTCGTTGAGGAGTTTAATGTTCACATCCTTTCCTTTCCACTTGCTTTTCACTTGTCCATTCTCTGCAAAAATTACTGTTGGGAAAGTACCTTCCACTGCACCCAGGAGCTCCCTATCTGTTGATCGGGCTAAGAGAAACGACTCAATATTGGTATCCTCTACAAAAAAGTCGATCGCTTCATCCTTTCCCATTAAAATGATTCGCAGTTCATCTTGAACTTCAGTCGGATCAAGTTGTGCAATCAATGAAGCCAATTGCGCGCAGTGAACGCAATTAGCCAACATCACCACTACCACCTTTCTGCCATCTTTAAACGTGGACGGTGCATTTGGATATTCATTGCGTTCGAGCAACTCAATATCCAATTCAAAATCAGCATTGGAAGTGTATTCTGGCAATGGAAAAAAACCGATGATCAAGGGAATTGCTACGATGGAAAGAATAGGACCACCCCAAGACCATCTGAATTGATCTGACTTCTTTACAATCCAAAGTAAAGCTACCCCATAAAGCATAAGAATAACATTCTTAATGATACTCGTTGGACCGTCCAACGGGATCAATTCACCGAAACAACCGCAATCCTCAGCACCATCGCCACTCACAACTTTAGCAATCAAATAGATGGTAAAAACAGCCAGCATCAAAAGGCTAGCCAATAAGCTCTGTTTCAACTTGAAGGAAAACACAATGCACACTCCAATAGCTATCTCCGCCCAAATAACCAAACGGGAAAAGAAGGGAACAGTATTCCACGAAAGACCAACTTGATCGACCAAGATCAACTCAAAATAGTCAATAGGGAACAACTTCAAAATGCCCGAAGCAATGAAGATTAAACCAAATAATATACGTAGTGTGGGAATTATCAATTTCATCATTTAGACAAAAAAAAAGAGATTATCTTATGGATAACCTCTTTCAATTTCTTGCGTTGCTGAAAATTACTTCTCAGACCAAGTGCAGTAAGAAGAAGAAGTACAAACAGCCTCTACATCGTCAGCCTCAGATTTAGAAAGACCTTCGTAATCAACAGAAGAAGATGATTCTATACCCAATACCTCAACAGTACAAGTACATGTGTAATCTTTCTTACAAGAAGAAAGAGCGAAAACTGCAACAGCAGCAACAAATAATAACTTTTTCATTTTAAGTTGTTTTATTTTGGTTAGCAATGGTGCAAATGTAGACGATAATTAAATAGACGCAAATTTTTGTTTTGTTAGGTTTTTCTACATTCGACTCTGAACAACTTTAAGTTTTAGTCAAGAAATGGTTCCAAAAGGACTTAATTACAATGTTAAAATTCTTTTAGCATGGGGTGAGAGTATCTCTGGAAATAAGAAGATTATTGAATGGCTCATGAAAAATGGCTACTCTGAACTGGGCTTGTTTCATTTTGCCTTAAGAAACGAAGACCGCAGTAGGCAATGGCTGTTGGATAATAAGTTTCCTCATTTAATGGCCTTAATCAATGGAATTGAAGGTAACAAACAAGCTCTTGAATGGCTTCAAGGGCATGGTTTCGATACGATTTTCAAAATGGCTTTGATTGGAGATGGAGATGAAGCCGTTTATGAAGAATTGCATCAATCCGAGTTTAAGCTTTTTGCAATCTTGGCTAAAAAAATGCAAGTAGTCAAGGATGAAATAGAAGAGCAAAACAACGACATACACAGGATTTCTCGAAACTAGTTTTTATTTCTGCGGCTTAGAATTGACGAAAGTGCCCTTCCACACTTCTCCGTTCGGATATTTTATTTTTCCATTGCCGTTTAGTTTGCCGTCTTTCCACCTACCGATATAAATCTCCCCGTTGGGAAACTTCATCTTCCCTTTACCATACATATCGTCACGCTTCCAACGCCCGATGTATTCTCGTCCATTTTTCCAAGTCATATCGCCTTTACCATGGCGCATTCCATTCTGCCAGCTCCCCTCATAAACACTACTGTCTGCCCAAATCATCCTGCCTGAACCACTGAACTCTCCATTGAAAATTTCACCGTAAAACTTTGATCCATTTTCCCAAAAAATAGAGTGAAATCCATCAGGAAGGTTGCGAATGTCGTTGCCATTGAACTCTTGCGCATTCAAGGCGCCAATTCCACAAATGGCTGCAATAAAGGAATGAACTATAAATAAATAAAACCTGTTTTTCATTTAGCGTATTTGAGTTATTTCTCCCGCTCCAGTTACTTTCTTACTTAATGCAGGGTTTCCAGCATAGCGCACTTCACCGGCACCTGTTACCTCAACATCCAATTTGTTTTCAACCGTCATTTCAATTTCTCCTGCCCCAGTAATGTCAAAATCTGCCTCCATAACATGCAAGTCTAAGGCATTAATTTCACCCGCACCGGATACACGTATTCTCACAAAATCTGCATTTCCCGCCAATGTCAACTCACCTCCCCCCGAAATCTCAACATCCAAATCATCTACATCAACATCGAGGCTACCCTCACAAGCCCCAGAAACATCAAGTGAAACATGATTGGAATTTAATTGGCCTTCTGAAGCCAATGAAACTGCGCCAGAAACATCTATAGCTTCGAGCTCACTGTAATGGATCCGCAACAATGTTTTTTCTGCTGAAAGGTATTTGTCCTTAGTATCTATGACAAGGTCATTATCTTCTAAGGCAATGTGAATGTGCTCGTGTAAATTCTCGTCTGTTATCACTTCAATTTGTTCATCTCCTTCGATCAATTGAACTTCAAATATTCCAGAAAGATGAATAGAGTTAAAATGATCAAGATCTTGTTGCCTTTCCTCTATCCTTCCATTGCCCTTGATATGCTCTCCACACGAGCTTAATACAATGGATATGGAAAGAAAAATAAGTGTTGCTAATGTTTTCATTGTGGTTGGATTTGGGTCAAAAGTGTAAAATGTTTCACATTTGAAGTTGATAAAACCGAATTAACCATGAATCTATTACTACTCAGCAACTCTACAATTCCCGGACAAGCCTACCTCGGATGGCCAAAGGCCGCCATTAAGGAATTTCTAGGCGAATGTAAAAAGGCTGTATTTGTTCCCTATGCCGCAGTAACATTCAGCTATGATGAGTATGAATCGATGGTTAAAAAGGCTATGGATGAAATAGGCCTTGATGTAACTTCAATCCATCGTTTTGATGATCCTGTAGATGCCATAATGAACGCCCAATCAATTTTAATAGGAGGAGGAAATTCTTTCAAATTGCTCAATGAGCTCTATAAAAACAACATTGTTGAACCTATTCGCAGAAAAGTATTAGAAAACACGCCATACATTGGCTGGAGCGCTGGCTCCAATGTGGCCTGCCAAACGATTAAAACTACCAATGACATGCCTATCATTGAGCCACCAACGTTTGATGGCCTGAGACTAGTAAACTTACAAATCAACCCACACTATACCGAGCAAACCATTGCCGGACATGGTGGCGAAAGCAGATTGCAACGGCTTTTAGAGTACAGTTCCATCAACAATATTCCAGTGCTTTGCCTTCCTGAAGGAAGTGCACTGAAAGTAGAAGGAGATGATTGGAACTTAATCTCAAGTGATCCGGTCAAGTTGATTCGTTTCGGAGGGAAAACTGAATTATTGCAACCGGGAACCCTAAAAATTTGACCTATCTTTTCTTAGGGTAGCTATTTTTCACGCTGTCCAACTTGTCTTGTTCTGGGACTCCATGTATTGGCAATTCCTCCTTCCGAGATTCATACGATGAGTCTATTGGTGAGGAAGAACCTTTATCAAGAACAATTGACGTGGATTGCTTCTCAGATTTGGCTGCTTGTGTTTCTCCTGCCTTATTTGTTTTGCTATTGCCCGAACACGAGAACGCGCAAAACATTACCAATATCAGACTAAAGGACAATAATCTTTTCATTCTTCGTGATTTGTCCGTTTCTCTTCACTTGAACAATATATTGCCCTGAAGGCAATGCCAGCTTGTTGAATGTCATTCTGTGTATTCCTGGTTTCATTTGATCAGAATACATCGATTTTACCACCCTGCCTTGCACATCCAAAATGTTAATGTCTACATGCGACCAATCTTCATTTTCGATGTAGACATACACCAACTCAAATTCAGCCGAAGGATTAGGATAGATCTTCATTTGAAGGTGCTCTTCCAATTCCAAAACACCCTCAGGTTCAACAGAAGGAGCTGTATCCTTGCTCAAAACATGCACATAAGCCTCTTTCACTAAAGTGTCAGCACCATATTGATTACTGATTCTAAGTGTTACGTCAAACCACCCTGTATCATCATACTGAACTAGGTTGTGTTGTGAAAAGGAATTGATGGGATCTCCTCCCTCAAACGTCCAAATCCAACTTGTTGGCTGATTAAGGGAGCTATCGCTAAAAAAAATCGACTCTCCCTCGTAAATCACAGTAGTATCGGCTTCAAAAAGTGCAATGGGAAAGGGAACGGGAACAAATTCTCCTCCAATCTCAGCAATCCAATTGTTCCAATTGTGGCTGGTCGAACCAAAACAACCTGCCATCCAAACCGCTGGTGATGCAGCATTGTGTCTTCGCTGAATATCGCTGTAATCACCCCAACGCTCAGTTCCCGCCAACCAATTGTGGTCAACATAGCTATTGCCCGCTTTCACAAGTGTGGGACTTGACCAATCCAAAGATGGATCGCAATTTATGACACCGATTTCAGGATAATTGGTAGCAGAAACCCTCGAAAAGCCAATCATAACATCTTCATCTGTTTCCTCTAAACCGAATGACGCCACCGATGGAAACACATAGTCCACACCTATTTCACCGAATCGAGATGTTTCGTACAAATTCGGATTCTGCACCGGCACTCTATAGTAAACCAACCCAGAATATCCCGAATTTTGGTAGCTCGCATGATGCACGGCATGTACCTTTCCGTCCAAGTAAAAAGCATGTTGCATTCTGGAGTCATTGGTACTCAACTCAGCAAATGTGCCCAACTGAACTGCATCAGCAGGAGCACTATAACTCGGAACAAGAAAAGAAGACAGCAAATTGAGTGATGGATTAGAACTTAAACCTCCTGTTACTTGGTAAAGGTTGAGCCTATTTGCTGAAAAAGAATTGCTTGAAATCAAATAAATGCCAGGCCCATATTCTCCTCCTTGACCATAAGAAGCTGGAACCAATGAAAAAGCACCAATTTGCCCACCGGGAATGTTACTGTAAAGCGTAAAATCTAAGTTGGCCACACCAGCATAACCATCGTTTTTTTCTACTTGATAAACTACTGCTCCGATAAAAGAATTCGATCCCGACTGGAATAAATTACCCGTCACAAACAAATCATTCTCCGAAATACCGATCTGAGGATAATCTAGCCAGCTGCCATTGTTCAAAGGATCACCATCGAGCTCATAAACGTTCCAATTGCCATTCGGATCATTGGTTTGCGAATAGCAAACAAGAACTTTGGAGGTCGTAGAACTACTGCCATGAAGTATCACAAAAATGAACTTATCTTCCACAGGGTCATATATCACTCGGGGATCAAAAAGTCCTGAAGTAATATTGATTGAGGCAGCGACATCATCTAGCCAATCTTCGTGCAGCTCGTTTGACATTATTACAGATCCACTTGCACTATGAAATGCCATTGAGCTGTTGTCTACTGTCATTATTTTCCCGCCATTACTGATTGCAATGCTGTTGTCTGGCGGAGTACCCGTAACCAATGTGTTACCTAAAAAACTTGTACCCACCTCAGGTTGCACAACACGAGAACTGAGATTCGGGCTATCCCCAATCGCAGCATTCTTTCTAAGTTCCTTTTGCACAGCTTTTATGGAATCAAGAGGAGTTGGAGTGCCGTGCTTATATGCGGCAACTTTCGAAAAAGACTTCATCCATTTCACCTTTCCCGCATCGTCACTGCGATCAATTACGCCTAAAAAATTTGCTTGTAAAACTTGTGTTCTATCAGCTGTTCCTTCTATATTACCAGTATACTCTGGCATGCGATGCTGTGCTTGAGCTGCCGTGAAAGCAAACGCTACAAACATCATCGAAACGATGTATCTCATATTCCTCTATTCAAATGTTTCAATTAGGTTCTCCGACAAATATGCCTTTTTTTGCATCGTTTTTCATCCACAATTAGACAAATCATTCATTTCATATGATAAAAAAATCTCTTTTTCTTCTGGTCTTAACACTTTCATTGCAAGCATTTTCAACGGAAGGAATGTGGGTTCCGGGTATGATCAACAAGCTTGTATCAAACAATATGGAGTCAATGGGCATGAAGGTCAGCCTTGACGATTTGTACGCCATCAATCAATCGTCCATCAAAGACGCAGTGGTTCATTTTAACGGAGGATGTACTTCTGTATTGGTGAGCGAACAAGGATTGTTACTTACCAACCATCATTGCGGATACAGTCGAATTCAAGCTCACAGTTCTTTAGAAAACAACTACCTGAAAGATGGATTTTGGGCAATGTCATTAGAAGAAGAGCTCTCCAATCCGGGTATGGATGCTACGATCATCAAGGAAATTAGAGATGTTACTGACATCTTGTTAGGAGATCTATCTGTAGAAGCCTCTGAACAAGAAAGACGAAAGCATCTTAAAACCAAAAGTGCTGAACTGATAGAAAAAGTGAAGGAAGAAACAGGCTTCGATGCTTATATCAAGGAATTTTATCATGGCAATCAATACTTGCTGTTCATCAATGAGGTTTTTACTGATATCCGCTTGGTTGGTGCGCCACCTTCGTCCATCGGTAAGTATGGTTTTGACACCGACAACTGGGTTTGGCCACGTCACACGGGCGACTTTTCAGTATTCAGGATTTACGCCAATGCTGACAATCAACCAGCAGACTACAGCGCAGAAAACAAACCCTACCAGCCAAAGCACTTTTTACCGGTCAATATTCAAGGTGTGGAAGAAAATGACTTCACCTTGGTGTATGGTTTTCCAGGGACAACAGAAAATTACATCACGAAAGCAGAAACCAAAAACGTACTCGAAACCATCAATCCCCTCCGACTTAAAATGCGGGAAGCATCTCTGGGAGTGATCGATGAAGCCATGCGAAAAGATGAATTGACAAAAATTCAATATGCTGCCAAGCAAAGCAGAATAAGCAATGCATACAAGAAGTGGATCGGGCAGACGAAAGGATTGGTGAGGCACCGAGTGCTAGACAAAAAAGATTCCGTTGAAAATCTTTTTACAAACAGAATCAATGAAAACCCAGATTGGAAATCGAAGTATTCGACATTGATTGCCGAAATGGAAGAGATAGAAAATGCCCAATTGCCGTTGAGTTTGAATCGCAACTATTTCATTGAATTCTATTACATGGGTCCAGAGATTTTTCGCTTTACCGAAAAGTACCGGGAGCTCGTGGCGATGTGCAAAGATGAAACGGTGACTGACGAAGCGATTGACGCTTGGATAGCCGAACACTCGGATAATTCAGGCTACTTCAAAAACTACGATACTTCAGTAGATGAAGACATCATGAAAGCGCAAATTGTATACTTCGTTGAAGATCAAAAACCGCTCGACTTCCTGAATGGCTTAAAAACGGAGAAAGAATCGCTGACTGAATTTGTAGATCGACTTTATGGTGAGAGCATATTCAACGATGAAGCATCGTTGCAATCGTTTTTTGATGGTTTTAAGCGCAAAAACTACAAGAAAATCGAGGCTGACCCTGCTTATGAATTCTCCTTAAGACTAACGAAATTCTATAGCCATGTTACGGGTCCTGAGTTATTGAAATACGTTAATAAAAGCGACAGCTTGATGCGCGTTTGGATGGATGCACAAATGAAAGTTCTGCCCGAGCGCACCTATTCACCAGACGCCAACGGAACCTTAAGAATCACCTTCGGAAAGGTAGAAGGCTACGAACCTTTTGACGGTGCTGAATACGCTTATTACACCACGCTTGAAGGTGTGATGGAAAAAGAAGACCCAACGAATCCTGAGTATAATGTACCTGCGCGATTGAAAGAGCTATATCAAAACAAAGACTATGGCCGATACGCCCACAGCACAGGTGAAATGCGAGTAGCATTCGTGGCCAGTAATCACACCTCTGGAGGCAATAGTGGCAGCCCGGTAATTGACGCCAATGGCAATTTGATCGGTCTTAACTTCGACAGAACTTGGGAAAGCACCATGAGCGACATTATGTTCAATCCAACCATTTGTAGAAATATTTCTGTGGATATCCGCTACGTATTATTCATCATGGACAAATACGCAGGTGCAAAGCACTTGGTGGATGAGATGAAACTCATCAGCCAATAGACTATCCGAAGAAGATGTAGGTAATGACAATCGCAGCAACGATGCCGCACAAATCGGCAAACAATCCTGCGCCCAGTGCATAGCGCGTTTTGCGGATTGAAACTGAACCAAAGTACACGGCCAAGGTATAAAAGGTAGTTTCCGTTGAGCCCTGGAAAACACTTGCCATACGCCCAACGAAGCTATCAGCCCCATGCACGGTCATTTGCTCTACCATCATGCCGCGCGCTCCGCTTCCACTCAAAGGCTTCATTAAAGCCGTTGGAAGTGCATCCACAAATCTCGTGTCTTCAAGAAATAGGGCAAAAAACCATCCCATTCCGCTCACCAAATAATCCATAGCGCCACTGGCTCTAAAAACTCCAATGGCAACCAAAATTGCAACCAAGTATGGAATGATTTTTATCGAAATACTGAATCCATCTTTTGCACCTTCAATGAAGGTTTCATAAACGTTGACTTTCTTGCGCAAGGCCATCAGTAAAAAGGCTGCAATGATGCCAAGAATTATTCCATTGCCGGCCGCATTGCTAATGGTGCTTACCATTTGATCGTTCATATTTGAAAAAGCAAAAAGCACGGAGGCTATAATGGCTGTTATTCCACCTAACCATGCCAATATGGTTGGCTGAAGCAAGTTGATCCGCTGCTTCAGTGCAACAGCAATCAATCCACCCAAAGAAGCAAAATAAGTAGCCAAAAGAATGGGAAGAAAAACATCAGCAGGATTAGCGGCTCCTTGCGCTGCCCTTATGGCCATCACGCTCACAGGTACAATTGTCAAACCCGATGTGTTTAACACAATAAACATGATCATGGCGTTGGATGCTACCTCCTCTTTATCATTGTTACTTTGCAGGTCTTGCATTGCCTTTAAACCAAGCGGTGTAGCTGCATTGTCCAAACCCAGCATGTTGGCCGAGAAATTCATCATCATCGAACCAATGGCAGGATGATTTTTTGGCAACTCAGGAAACAATTTGGTAAAAAATGGAGATACGATGCGTGTTAGATAATTGACCGCTCCTCCCTCCTCGCCTATTTTCATAATTCCTTGCCACAATGAAATCACTCCAATGAGGTAAATTGAAATATCAACACTCACCTTGGCCATATCAAAGGTGCTCTGCACCATATCGCCAAAGACTTGAGTGTCTCCCAAGAAAATCAGCTTGAGTATGGCAACCAAGAAGGCAACCAAGAAAAATGCAATCCAAATGTAATTGAGAGCCATGCTTCAAATTTGAATCATTCAAGTGCTCATATTTTAAAGTGCCATTTAATGTTTGAACATGGATTGTTAATTGCGATGTAATCCAATTAGCCATTCGATTTAAATTCGCACCACTTGCACCTATGGTATTCAACTCACTCGAATTCCTTGTATTTGCAATTCTCTTTTTTGGATTGTGGCCTGTATTCAGGAAAAAAGATACTGCGCGCTGGAGCTTCATTACCATCATGTCGTTCATTTTTTACGGGTGGTGGGACTGGCGCTTCTTGTTTTTAATCATTGGTAGTGGGCTGATTGACTATTTCGCGGGAATTCTCCTCACTCAAAAATCTGAACATCGAAAGTTCTTTTTGATACTCTCATTGGCAGGAAACCTCGGTTCATTGAGCATTTTTAAATACAGCGTTTTTTTCGCGGATGCATTAGAGCATCTTTTTAGCTTTATTGGGGTCAACATCAATTTGATAGCTCATATTCCTGATTTTGCATTGATCCTTCCTGTCGGAATCAGCTTTTACACCTTCCAATCGATGAGCTATACGATTGACGTTTACCGCGGACGACTTAAACCCACAAGAAACATACTTCACTTCTTCAGCTATTTGGCCATGTTTCCGCAATTGGTAGCTGGCCCTATTGTAAGAGCAAAAGACCTTTTACAGCAGTTGGCGCAAGACCGGAGAACAAATTCACTTCAGCGATGGAATGCCATTAAATTGATCGCTTATGGTCTATTTCAAAAAGTGGTTATAGCAGACAACCTCTCGTTATTCATAGACTCTGCCTTTGAAGGAAAAAGCACTTTTGATGGGTCTGCGTATTGGTGGGTCGTTATGATTGCCTTTTCTTTTCAGATCTACTGCGATTTTAGTGGTTACAGCCTCATCGCCCGAGGCTTGGCAAAATATATGGGGTATCATTTTAAAATGAATTTCAACCATCCATACATTTCTACAAGTCTAAGAGAGTTCTGGACCAGGTGGCACATTTCATTATCCACTTGGTTTCGAGATTATGTTTACATCCCTATTGGCGGAAGCAGAAATGGATTGTTAATGGGCTTGTTGGCTTTGTGGGCCACAATGCTACTCTCTGGATTGTGGCATGGAGCGAATTACACGTTTATTGTTTGGGCGGCTTTGCACGCGCTATTCTCAAGCATTGAACGCCTTACGAAATGGAATAAACAATGGAGTAAATCCAAACTTAAAGTATTGCTCATACCCATGATCTTCCTCCAGGCAATGGTAGCCTGGGTCTACTTCAGATCTGAAAATATTGCCCAAGCACATCTCATTGTAAGCAAACTTTTTAGCTTCGATTCAATGGACTTTCAATTCATAGTAAAATTCGAAAATGCCATCACTGTTTTATGCTTGGCTATATTGATTGAAGTCTTCATTTACTTGAGAAAAGAACATCCAGTATTTTCCATTAGGTTTAAAAAGAGTAATCTAGACATCGCTTTGGTTTGCCTCAGTATTATTTCAAGCATACTGTTTAGAGGTGATGGTGCTCAATTCATTTACTTCCAATTTTAAATGAACCCTCAACGTAAAATATCTTTAACACTAATATTTAGCACAATTCTATTGGGGTTTCTGAGTTGGCTGTTGCCTTCTCCCAATAATTTGAAACTGGATCGTGAAATATTTTGGATTACCAAAACTTTCACATCCAAGAAATATAACATCATCATTGCTGGAGATTCAAGAGCATATAGAGGACTTTCTCCAGAGGATATGATCACCCCAATTAGTGGAGATTATAACGCAATAAATCTCGGCTATTCGAGCGGTGGATTCGATCGATCTTATCGATCATTTCTCCTTTCCAAACTAAATACTGAAAGCGACCTCAAAGTTCTGATATTAGGAGTTACACCACACAGCTTAACTAAAGATGGACTTGAAAATGGTCATTTTCACGAAATTCTGGCGACTCCATACATTGATCGCCTTAAGACACTTTATTTGAGTCCGGTTACTGGCTTTTTTGAGCCAAGACCATTTAAGTCGGTTTCAAGAGTTTTTAAATCTTCCAATTCTAAAAATAATGAAAAGTTCCATTCGAATGGATGGGCAGAATCAGATCATCTGGATGGTGATTCACTTAAAGCATTAGAAAACTATGCGAAGGTTTTTAAAGGCAACACCGTCCTTCAATCAGGAGTTGATGATCTAATGATATGGGTAGACAGCTTAAGTAAACAAGGCGTATCAATAATTGGTTTCAGGCCACCAAGCACAGTTAAAATGAGGGCTTTAGAGGATTCGTTGAGCGGATATCACGAAAGCGCGATTAAAGAAGCCTTTAAATCAAATGGAGGAAAATGGATTGAATTTAAAGACAATGACTTCGCATCATATGATGGCAGCCACTTGAGGGCAAAAGATGCGCGCGAACTTTCGAGAGAAATTGGACTTGAAATTAATCTTTTACTGAAGTAAAACCTCCTTCACCACCTCTTCTCCCAAATGGGCATTTACATTGCGCATAATGTCTTCGCGTTGGTAGTGTAATTCTTGACGTAAGGCAGCGGAACTCAGCTTCAGGATCAATTTTCCGCCCCTTAAGATAATTTCATCTGTTCTACTGGCAACGGCATGTCCCACAATCTTTTCCCAATCACTTTTAAGCGTGATTTCAGTCAATCCACTTTTCAAGCGATACACCCTCAGCATTCGATCAATTACTTGACCCAAACTTTCTTGGTTGGTCTTTCGTTTATTTTGATCGTATCGCCCCATGCATCAAAGTTGGTTTATTGCTCCGTGCTCTACTACAAATTTTTTCAACGGCACGTTTTCGTCCTTAAACAAATCTGGCACCCGATGCAAATTGGCATCGGTGATGAAAATCTGACCAAAATGCTCTTCACTCACCAACTTCATTAAAGCAGCCACGCGATTATCATCCAACTTGTCGAAAATATCATCCAAAAGTAAAATCGGCTTTCGTTGCTTCAGTTCTTTCAAATAATCAAACTGCGCCAATCGAAGACTGGTCACGAAACTCTTCTTCTGCCCCTGACTCCCAAACTTTTTCATGGGATACTCGCCTATCGTAAACTCCAAATCATCCTTATGAATGCCTTGTGTAGTATATTGTGCGCGGTAATCTCTTTTTCGATGCTCAGTCAATAAATTGATCATTGGAGCTTCAGATAGCTGACTTTGATAAACAATATTCACCTCTTCGGCCCCGCCTGATATCAATTGATAGAAATTGGAAAAAATGGGTAGATATCCTTCCAAAAAACGCTTGCGTTCGAGGTGCAATTCAGTGCCATGTGCGTGCAGCTGCTCGTCAAACACTTCTAAACTGGTAGTGTCATATTTTCCTTCGGCCCATTGATGCTTCAGCATAGCATTGCGCTGTGCTAGCAAACGATTGTAATGCAATAAAGTATCGAGATAAGCTTTGTTGTATTGAGAAATAATGCCATCCATGAATTTGCGCCTAACATCACTGCCTTCTCTGATCAAGGCCGTATCTGATGGAGCGATCATCACCAATGGAATGACACCAATATGATCTGCCAATCGATCGTACTCTTTTTGATTGCGCTTGAACTTCTTCTTCTCGTTGCGTTTCAGTCCACAAAAAATTCTTTCTGTTTCGCCTTCTAAAAAAAACTTTCCATCCAATACGAAATAGCCCTCATCATGGCGGATGTTTTGAGAGTCGATCGGATTAAAAAAACTCTTACAAAACGACAGGTAATAAATCGCGTCAAGCACAGTAGTCTTTCCTGCTCCGTTGTTTCCCAAAAAACAATTCACCTTCTCTGACAACTCAAAACTGGCGTCTTGGATGTTCTTGAAATTTACAATGCTGAGTTCAGATAAATGCATAAGTGCTCAAAGGTAGAATTTGACCACAAGAAGACAGTGTGTGAACTGTCTTAAAAAAAATATATTTGCAGCCTCATTTTTTAAGGGTAACAATGGCGAAAGATCAGGAAGAAATAATAGTAGACGTAGAAGAAGTTTACTCGAAGACAGAACATTGGGTTGTAGAAAACCAAAAAAGTCTGACCATTATTGTTGGTGCAATCATGCTGATGATGGTATCATACTTTGCCTACAAGAATTTCTACTTGCAACCTCAGGAGGTAGAAGCACAAGAGCAAATGTGGCAAGCGCAAAAGGCTTTTGCGAACGACAGCCTTGATCAAGCGTTATATGGAAACGATGTTGCATATGGTTTTCTTGACATCATTGACAATTATGGCATTACAGAATCAGCCAATCTTTCAAACTACTATGCAGGTATTTCTTATTTGCGTTTAGGACAGTATGAAGAAGCTATTCAATACCTTGAAGATTACGATTGCAGCGACATTATGGTGTGTGCAGTGGCATTGGGCGCCACTGGAGATGCTTACATGGAATTGGGCGAAGTAGATAAAGCCATCAGCTATTACGAAAGTGCTTTCGGTCATAATGCGAATGATCTTACTACTCCCATTTATTTGATGAAGGCTGCCAGAGCGCATGAAGAAGTAGGAGACTACACCGATGCTTTGGCTTTGTACAACCGCATCAAAGAAGAATATCCTAACAGCAATGAAGGTCAGCAGATCGAAAAATTCATTGCTCGTGCTGAGGGATCCTCTGGAAAGTAATGGCAACGGTCAACAAAAACCTTTCTGATTTTGACGACCTACCCAAGGTCAATCCAAAATGGAAAATTGCCATTATAAAAGCCGAATGGAATGCTGAAATTACCGATGGCTTGCACGATGGGGCGATAGACTTATTGATCAATGCAGATGTTCCGGGAAATAACATCAAAACCTTCCACGTTCCGGGAAGTTTCGAACTTCCTCTAGGCGCCCAATGGGCAATTGAAAAGTTCAAGGCAGACGCTGTAATTTGTCTAGGCTCCGTGATTCGCGGAGAAACGGCTCACTTTGATTATGTATGCCAAGCCGTTTCGCAAGGTGTGAAGGATGTTTCTCTAAAGCATAACGTACCCGTGATATTTGGAGTGTTGACAGATGATAACATCGAGCAATCAAGAGCTCGGAGCGGAGGGATTCATGGCAACAAAGGCACAGAAGCGGCCGTAACAGCCATCAAGATGTTGCACTTGAAAGACGCTATGTAATCTCCTATTTTTCCAAAATTCCTTTGATGTTAGGCTTGAAGTATTGGTCGCTTTTCATAACCTTACCATCTTCTCGATAAATCGGCTGACCGTTTTTGTCAAGCTTACTCATGTTGCTTCGCTGTATCTCTTCAAACACCTCGGCAATCTTGTGTTGCATGCCATGGCTTAGTATAGTTCCGCATAAAATGTAGAGCATATCTCCCAATGCATCGGCCACCTCCACTAAATCGCCATTTTGTGCTGCCTCTAAGTATTCTTCATTCTCTTCGCGCATGAGTTTATAGCGCAACAAAATGGCCTTATCATCAATATCTACCGTTGGCGCTTCATTGTTCTTAATCTTGAACGCATTGTGAAAATCTTTAACGTGATTTATCACCTCAGAAAGCATCAGATCAGTGCGGTTATTTTCACCCATATTTTGACGTTAATTTTCTTAAAATTTTTGAGGCTGAAAAGTAACTGAAACCCATATTTATCAAGGCATACAGAGGTAAATAGTTCTTAACATTGTTTAACAGCGGCTGTACTCTAAACGGGGTCGTTTATTAACATTTTCGCGTGACGAAATTCAAACTTATTGTTGAAAACCCAATTCCATGGAAACTGCAACTGACATTAGAGCTCTGAACGAAAAGATTGAAAAGGAAAGTGCCTTAATTGAACTGATCAATCGTGAGATGGATAAAGCGATCATTGGGCAGAAATACATGATCGATAGGATGATCATCTGTTTACTTTCGAACGGTCACATTCTTCTTGAAGGAGTGCCAGGATTGGCAAAAACATTGGCCATTAAATCATTGGCTTCTACCATCCAGGCCGACTTCAGTAGACTTCAATTCACACCTGACTTACTTCCCGCTGACTTGATTGGAACCCAGATCTATCAGGTAAAGAAAGATGAATTTACGGTAAGAAAAGGACCGTTGTTTGCCAACTTCGTATTGGCCGATGAGATCAATCGCGCCCCAGCCAAGGTACAAAGTGCACTGCTCGAAGCGATGCAAGAAAAGCAGGTTAACATTGGAGATGAAACCTTTGCGCTCCCTAAACCATTCCTAGTATTGGCTACTCAGAACCCAGTTGAGCAAGAAGGAACGTATCCATTGCCTGAAGCACAAGTAGACCGTTTTATGCTGAAGGTAGTATTAGACTATCCAAAGATGGAAGAAGAGAAACTCATCATCCGCCAAAACATTTCTCAAACCGAAATTCCTACACCGCAAAAAATACTTTCCACAGACGATATACTGAGAGCGCGTCAAGTTGTGCGCGAAGTATACATGGACGAAAAAATTGAGCAGTACATTGTAGACATTGTGTTTGCCACAAGAAATCCAGAAAATTTCGGAATGCCACATTTCAAAGACCTGATCAACTTTGGTGGCTCTCCTCGTGCAAGCATCAATTTGGCTTTAGCTTCTAAAGCATACGCCTTTATCAAACGCAGAGGCTACGTGATTCCAGAAGATGTTCGGGCCATCAGTAAAGATGTATTAAGACATCGTATCGGTTTGACGTATGAAGCAGAGGCGGAAAACATTACTTCAGAAAACATCATCGATGAGATTCTAAACAAGGTTGAAGTACCATAGTGATGCGTAACCCTCATAATTTGCCCTGAATACTGAATTGTGAACGCAAAGCGATGAAATGGAGACGTCAGAATTACTAAAAAGAGTACGAAAAATTGAGATCAAAACGAGAGGACTGAGCAATCAGATCTTTTCAGGAGAATACCATTCTGCCTTTAAAGGGCGCGGTATGGCATTCAGTGAAGTGCGCGAATACATGCCTGGCGACCCCATACGAAGCATAGATTGGAATGTAACGGCTCGTTTGAACCATCCATACGTAAAGGTATTTGAAGAAGAGCGAGAAATTACCATGATGCTGATTGTGGATGTGAGTGCTTCGGAAAATTTTGGTTCCAAATCAATGCTTAAGCGTGAAATGATAACGGAGGTTGCTGCCGTGTTGGCTTTTTCTGCCGTTCAAAACAACGATAAGATTGGAGTCATTCTTTTCAGCGATAAGATTGAAAAATACATCCCACCTAAAAAGGGGAAAAGTCATATACTCAGAATCATCAGAGAATTGATCGATTTTGAGCCCGAAGGAACCGGAACGAATATTAAGGAAGCGTTGGGATTCTTTAATAACGTGACAAAAAAGCGAAGCATTGCATTCTTGATTTCAGACATGCTCGACTCTGATTATGAAAAACCTCTCAGAATTGCGAAGCAAAAACATGATTTTGTTACCCTCTTAACTAAGGACATAGCTGAAGAAACCTTGCCGGATCTCGGACTTATTCCGATCAAAGATTTTGAATCAGGTAAAACTTTTTGGGTGGATACTTCAGATAAAGAAGTGAGAGCTAACTATAAGCGAAATAGAGACCGAAAAGTGAAGGAGACCGAAGAGCTCTTGAGAAAAAGTGGTATCGACTACACTTACCTATTTACAAATCGCAGTTATGTGCAGCCACTGATGCAATTGTTTAGACAACGAGAAGCAAAACGATGAGGGTTATTTTGATCATATCATTCTTTGTTTTACATCTTGCAGGCTTCTCGCAAGAAAGATCGTTGACCATCAGCACCGATAAAGAAAGCATTTTGATTGGTGAGCAAATGGAATTGAAAGTCCTACTGAAAGGCGCGTCAGGCGATACCATGAGGCTTCCTTTGATTGAAGATACACTCATCACAGAAATAGAAGTAATCAACCGAAGCAAAGTTGACACCTCATTTGAAGGCGCTCAACTTGAACAGCGCATCTTAAGTCAAACCTACACCATTACCAGTTTTGACTCCGGATATTTTCCTATTTCGCCCAGAATTGGGCTCATCAATGGTGAAGAAGTTGAATCTAATCCATTGCTCATCGCTGTTCAAACGATCGAAATAGATACGAGTAAAGGCATCGTAGACATCATGGAAATTGAAGATGTGCCTTTTTCATTGAAAGAATGGTTGCAAGAAAATTGGATGTGGATAGCAATCACTTTGATGGTATTGGGTATCATCACATTCATCGCTTTGAAGCTTTCTAAGCAAAAGCCAAAAGAAGAGCCTGAAATAATAATCCCCGAAAGACCAGCCCACGAATTAGCTTTAGAGCGACTCGAGCATTTGAAAGAAGAAAAGCTCTGGCAAGCTGGAAAGATCAAACAATACTATTCAGAACTAAGCGATATTCTTAGAGAGTATCTAGAGTCTCGATTTATGCTGCCGGCAATGGAGCAAACCACGGATGAAATAATTGTTGGACTCCGTCACAAACCAGATTTAAACGCTGAGCAAATTGGCCAATTAAAAGCACTCCTTTTCCTTTCTGACTTGGTGAAATTTGCCAAGGAAAACCCAGTTGGAAAAGAAAACGAATTGAATTACAATATCGTTGAGCGGTTTATTGAAGAGACTATACCCGCAGTAAAGCAAGAAAACAGCGAAAAAGATGTCTGATTGGGAATTTGCACATATTGAATTTCTGTGGGCTTTGACTGTCATTCCACTGCTTGTTCTTTGGTATGTGCTAAAATACTGGAACCGCCAGGCGGTCATAGGCTATTCTACGGCACAATTCTTTGAAGGCAAAACAGGCTGGAAATCCAAAATGCATCATGCGCTTTTCGTACTGCGAGTACTGACTATAGGAACTATTATAGTGGCACTGGCTAGGCCGCAATCAAGCAGCAGTTGGCAAGATGTGAAAACCGAAGGAATCGATATTGTCATTGCCTTCGACATTTCAAGCAGCATGCTGGCGCGTGATTTTGAGCCCAATCGACTTGAAGCAGCAAAAGAGGTCGCCATTGAATTTATTAAGAACCGTCCAAATGATCGAATCGGATTGGTAGTGTACAGTGGTGAAAGCTTTACGCAATGTCCTCTCACCACAGACCATGATAAATTGATCAACCTCTTCGGACAACTCGAAAACGGTATGGTAACCGATGGAACAGCTATTGGAATGGGGCTGGCGAATGCGGTGAATCGATTGAAAGAATCTACAGCAAAGAGTAAAGTTGTCATTCTACTAACTGACGGAGAAAGTAACATGGGTTCCATTCCGCCCATCACTGCAGCGGAGATCGCCACTACCTTCGGGGTGAAGGTGTATACGATTGGCGTAGGAACAAAAGGCCAAGCTCCTATGCCCGTTCAAGATATGTTTGGGCGCATCAGGTACCAAAATATGGATGTAAACATCGATGAAGAAACCCTAACCCAAATTGCAGAACTCACCAATGGCCAGTATTTCAGAGCAACAGATAACGCTTCTTTGGAGTCTATTTATGCTGAAATCGATACGCTCGAAAAAACCATCATAGAAGAGACACAATACGAAAAGAAATACGAGGAGTTTTTCCCTTTAGCATTGATCGCATTGGCTTTATTGCTTTCAGAACTCATCCTTAGAAAAACACTTTTTAAAAGCACAACTTCTCATGTTTAGGTTTGAACATCCATACATGCTTTATCTATTGCTGATTGTGCCGCTGTTGTGGTTGGGACAGGTATTCTATCAGCGGTCAAGAAATAGAAAACTGGGTGCCAGCATTGATATAGAACTGCAGCAGCGGATCATGCCTATGGCGAGTAAGCCTAAAACTTGGTTGAAACTTAGCATTTACAGCCTAGCGTTGATCGCATTCATACTTGGAATTGCCAACCCCCAAATAGGTTCAAAAACAGAAGAAGTAAAGCGGCAAGGAATTGATCTAATGATCGCCCTGGATATTTCGAACAGTATGAATGCAGAAGACCTTTCTCCTAATCGCTTAGAGCGCGCCAAGAGAAGCCTGCAAGAATTGCTCACTTATCTTAAATCAGATAGAATAGGCATCGTTGTTTTTGCAGGAGAAGCATTTGTGCAACTTCCAATTACTACCGATTATTCGGCTGCGAAGCTGTTTTTGAACAATATCCAACCCGATCTTATCGCAACGCAAGGAACGGACATCGGAAATGCCCTTGGATTATGCTTAAAATCATTCGACTTTGAAAGCCCAACCTCAAAAGCCATTATCGTTATTTCAGATGGTGAAAATCATGAAGAGGAAAGTATAGCCATGGCGGAAGAAGCAGCATCTCAAGGCGTAGTAGTGCATACCATCGGTATGGGTTCCTCAGAAGGAGCTCCAATCCCAATTTATCAACGGGGCCAACGCTTAGGATTTAAGAAGAATCAGGAGGGCAATACGGTGGTAACCAAGCTGAATGAAGACATGCTTGCAGAATTGGCTTCTGTTACAGGTGGCATTTTCGTGCGAGCAACCAATGCTGAAAGCGGAATGTCATACATTTTTGATGAAGTTGAGCGCATGGAAAAGGTCGAAATCGGTACGAAGATTTACACCGATTATGAAGACCGATTTCAGTTTTTACTTCTTCCAGCGTTAATTCTTCTAATCATCGAGTTAATAATTCCCAATACCAAATCAATATGGTGGGAAAAACTGTTTGCTTCGTAGTGAAAATGAAAGCCATTGTTACCTCATATCTTTTTTGCTTGATTGGTCTCACTGCATTCAGCCAGCACCAAAACCAACTCTACAAGGGAAATCAATCCTATATGGACGGTGATTTTGACCAAGCGCAGATGTATTATCAGCAAGCGCTTTCAGGTGATCCCAACATCTATGAAGGCAACTTAAATTTAGGCAACACCAATTTCAGAAAACAAGACTTTGAAGGTGCCACATCGCTTTATCAAAAGGCTACTGAGAACAGCATTGATGCAGCAAAAAAAGCCAAAGCATTGCATAACCTGGGCAATACTTACTTGCAAAATCAAAAAATTGATGAAGCCATAGAAGCATATAAAAGTGCACTGCGCGCGAATCCTAATGCCGATGAAACGAGGTATAATTTAGCCTATGCTCAAAAGCTGAAAAAACAGCAGCAAGAGCAACAAAATCAAGATCAGAATAAGGATCAAGAGAACGAAGAAAAGAACGAAGATCAGCAGGAAAAAAAGGACGATAAAAAAGACAACCAAGAAAAGCAGCAGGATCAGAAAGAAGAAGACAAAGAGCAGCAAGACAAGAAAGATCAACAGGAGCAAAAAGACAATAAAGACCAGCAGAAAGATCAAGAGCAAAAGGCTCAACCCAAAACGATAGAGCTTTCGCCTCGTGAAGCTGAGCAGATGCTCGAAGCAGCTAAAAACGAAGATCAAAAGCTACAGATGCAGCTGAGAAAACAACAAGCCAAAACCAAAAACATCGATAAAGACTGGTGAGACTGATAGCTATCATAACGTTATTGTTGATGCACAGCGGAGTCTTTGCACAAAAGATCACTGCGAAGATTAATCGCACTACTGTTTCTGTAGGCGACAATTTCCAGGTCAGCTTCGATATTGAAGGTGATGGATCAAACTTCAGCGCGCCATCTTTCGAAGATTTCGGTGTGCTCAGCGGGCCCAACAAATCATCGAGCATGCAATGGGTGAATGGAGAATTCTCGAGTAGCCTGTCTTACAGCTATATTCTCCGTGCCACGAACGAAGGTGAGTTTACCATCGAACCCGCGACTATAAAATTTGGCGGGAATACCACGCAATCCAACCCTTTAAAAATCAAGGTACTAGCTTCAGGGCAAAGAGGAACGGCAAGCAGTCCAGCCAACACTAACCAACAGAACCAGCAAACTGATATAAACACTTCTGAAGACCTTTTCTTAAAGCTTTATGTAGACAAGAAAAATGCATTTGTAGGAGAACAGATCGTTGCAACCTATCGGCTATATATGAACACGCAAATTGTCAATTACGGTTCTTCAAGACCTGTTTACAATGGCTTTTATGCACAAGAATTAGAAGTAGATCCCTCTGCTAGTTTGGTCAACGAAACCATAAACGGAAAACAATATACCGTTGCCACCATGAAAAAGGTAGTGCTCACACCTCAAAAATCAGGAGAACTGATTGTGCCTTCGCTCGATATGGAAATGGTTATAAGAGTGGCCGATAAGCAAAAGCGAAGAAGCATGTTTGATCAGTTTTTTGGGAGCTTTAAGAACGTTAAGGTAGAAGTGAAAAGCAACGAAGAAAAGATCAATATATCTCGTCTTCCTGCTGCAGGACAGCCCAAAGATTTCATCGGAGCCGTGGGCACGTTCAATGTAAAAACAGACATCGACAGAACAGAAGTTGGTGTCAATGAAGCCATCAATCTCACTGTAAACATATCAGGTAAAGGAAACCTCGAGTTGATCACTTTGCCACCCATAGAGTTTCCAAACGACTTTGAAACCTACGATCCGAAAACCAAACAAGACATCAGCGTTACCCCTGCCGGGACAAAAGGCTCGAGAACATTCGAATACGTCCTTATCCCTCGTTATGCAGGCGAATTCAAGTTGAAACCGGTAAGCTTTTCCTATTTCGACCCGGAAACTAAATCATATAAGCAGGTAACTTCAGAACCGATTAACTTGAACGTTTCCAAGGAAGATGGCACATATGCCGACAATGGAGCAACTTACATTGCCCCTAAAAAGGAAGATGTGCAGATTATTGGCAAAGACATCCGTTTCATCAAAACAGATGATCCCAATTTAAGACGAAAAGAAAACGGCTTTTATCGTTCCACTCTATTCTATGCCCTATCTGCATTGCCGTTCGTTGCAATGGGAGCATCAATCTTCCTCTTTGGATTTTTCAAAACCCAAAATGCCGATGCCAACGCAGTAAAAAGTAAACGCGCAGGTGGCATTGCTAAGAAACACTTAACGAAAGCCACAAAGTTGCTCAACGGTGAAAATGAGCCCTTCTATGAGGCAATTTCAGTTGCCCTATTCGGCTATATTTCAGACAAGTTGGTCATTCCATTTTCTGAACTGAATCGAGAAAAAATTGACGAAACACTGCGTGCGAAGAATGTTTCAGCAGATACACTTCAAAAACTTAAAAAAGCATTGGATGAATGCGAAATGGTGCGATTTGCTCCTGGTGTGGTAAGGGGAAAGGAAGAAATGCTGAGTGCAAGCAAACAAATCATTGAAGAATTAGAAGATGAACTTTAGAGTTTTTGTGATATGGATGATGAGCATGCTCGGTCTAGGATTCAGTTCAATGGCCAATGAGGGGCATTATGAAGATTTGTATGCCAAAGCCAATTATGTGTATAAGGCTGGAAACTTTGATTCAGCCAAGGTACTTTACAGCGAGATCATTCAAAACGGGATGGTTTCTTCAGAGCTTTTTTTTAACCTAGGGAACACTTTTTTCAAAAAGGGAAACATTCCAGAGGCCATTCTCTACTTTGAGCGCGCCCTCAGAATAGCACCCAATGATGAGGACATCCAATACAACCTGAATATCGCAAACACTTACATCACGGATAAAATCACTCCACTAGAAAGCATTTTTTTCAAAGAATGGTGGGATTCTATTACGTATGCTTTTTCAGTCTCTACCTGGGCAGTATTATTTATTCTTCTGCTCGCGATAGCCTCTGCTTTAATAACGCTGTATTCAATCTCTTCCCATAGAAAAATGAAACAGTTGGGATTGATCGGTGGAGCAATAGTTTTTGGCATTTCATTGATCGTTCTGCTCATCACCAATTCGGCCTTTCATCGCCTGAATAAAGATCAGGCAATTGTGTTCTCGCCTACTGTTAATGTTAAAAGTGAACCAAGCATAAATTCAACGGATCAATTCGTCATTCATGAGGGATTGAAGGTGGAAATTATAGATGCCGAGGGCGATTGGACAAGGATTAGATTGAGCGATGGAAACTCAGGCTGGTTGCAAAGTCAGTCGATAGAGCGCATATAACTGTCGAAAATTAAGCGATTATATCTCTAAAGCTTACGAGATTCCGAGCTTTAAGAGTTACTTTCGCGCCAACTTTAAAGCAACGCATTATCATGATTGATACCCTTGATATAGAGATTCATAAAACATCAGAATCAAGACTTAACCAAGTAGACTTTGATAATCTACCTTTTGGAAAAGTTTTTGCCGATCACATGCTGGTGGCAAAATATGAAAACGGTGCTTGGTCAAGGGCAAGCATTCAACCTTACGGAAACATTAGTTTATCGCCCGCTTCTTCAATGATTCACTATGGGCAATCCATCTTTGAGGGACTAAAAGCATTCAAAAATGGTAACAATGACGTACTGATTTTTCGCCCAGAAGAAAACTGGAAACGCCTGAAAGCATCTGCTGTAAGAATGTGTATGCCTGAAGTGCCAAAAGATATCTTCTTGGGTGGCCTTCGTCAATTGATCAACTTGGACAAAAACTGGGTACCCAACAACTCTGAAAGTGCCCTATACATTCGACCATTTTTGTTCGCGACTGACGCCCTGCTTGGTGTTCGCCCTTCTGACAGCTATATGTTCATGATAATAACCGCACCAGTTGGACCTTACTATGTAAAACCATTGCATCTGAAAATTGAAACTGAATTTACCAGAGCAGCAATGGGTGGCGTGGGATTTGCCAAGGCCGCAGGGAATTATGGCGCTGCCATGTATCCTGCAATGATGGCACAAAAACAAGGCATTGACCAGCTCATATGGACCGATGCCAAGGAGCATAAATATTTGGAAGAGGCAGGAACGATGAACATGATGGTGGTTATTAACGACCAGTTGATTACACCTCCTTTGAAATCGACTATTCTTCCTGGAATTACTAGAAAAAGCTTTTTAGAGCTTGCTAAGGAAGAAGGCTTCAATGTAGAGGAACGACCTGTCAGCGCTGCAGAAGTGATCGCTGCTGTGGAAAATGGTTCATTGAAAGAATTGTTTGGCGTAGGCACGGCCGCCACGACAGCGCAAGTAGAAAAGCTAACATTTGAAGGCAAAACCTACGACTTACCTTCTAAGGAGCATCGCAATGTTTCGAATACCATCGGACAAAAATTATTGCGCATAAAGAAGGGAATTGATCCAGACACACACGGTTGGAACATGCAGATTTAAGCAGCCCCTGCTCTTGAATTTAATTGTTCGATTTCTTGTGAAAACGAGCGAATAAGTTCTATTTCGAGCTTGTCGTTTCTTCTTTGACGTTTCAATTCTAAACCAATATTACGCACTTCAACCACCAATTCGGTTCCATGGTTTAGTTTGATCAATCGTGCATTCAAGTGCTTTGAAGCCTTGAATCGATACTCAAGCGGTGCTTCAATCTCGAAATTATGGTTATCGCAGTGAAGAAAAGTATATCCTGCTTTTTCTACCACCTTTTGTAGGAGAGTAAAACAAGCTTGACTCCGTGTAGATGTAAAAACAGTACTTTTCATTCGTAGTACAAAGGACGTTGATTTTTCTAACGGCAAGATTAATTAGGTGTGAAATATTTGTTTGATTAATTTGCAATCGAATTGGGGTTAAACTATAGCATATCAGGCAAAGGAAAGACGCTCGTCTTTGTGCATGGTGCATTTATCAATTCTGAGATTTGGATACATCAGAAATCTGAATTCTCGCAAGACTATCAAGTAGTAACAATCGATCTTCCCTCGCATGGTAAATCTTCACCCAAAGCAACAGACGAATACCACGTTGAAGATTTTTCAAATACTGTAGTTGAACTACTTAACGAAGTTAAGATCGAAAAATTCACGGTAATAGGCCTTTCTCTTGGGGCAATGATCGCTTAATGCATTGCATCAAAACTGCCGCAACGTGTAGAAGGAATTGTATTGGTCGGGAGCTCAGCATCAATGCGACTAAGTTTGTTGGAAAAAACCATTACAGCTGTACTTTTTCCCAAATGGCTCGCCATGTGGCTCTTCGGCAAGCTCACTATAAAGCAGTTTTTGAAGCTTTCATTTATGATGACTTGGTTCATGCGAGGCAACAAATGGCTTGGTGGACCAGTTACCCGTCAAAAAATCAGGGAGAGCATACAGATGATACACCGCTCGGAGATCAAAAAAATATATGCTGCAGTGCATACTTTTAGAAAGCAAAATCTAAAATCAGGTCACTACCCCGTTATGCTGATCAACGGTCAATATGACTCTCCTGTTATTCATTACCATTCCTTTTATCTGAAAAAAGAACTCCAAGAAAGGGCGAGCATTTATACAGTTCCAAACACAGGCCATGCTTGCAATTTCGACAACCACGAAAGCTTCAACAGCATGCTTCGAGAGTGGTTAATGGAAAAAAGTATCGTATCGGTAGAGGGAAAAATAATTCCGATCAGCGAAACAAATTATACTTCAGAATACAATAGATCGCACGGAAACCGTCTCGCCAATTGATCTTTTTACCCTCAGCAAAGGTTCTGCCATAGTAGGATATGCCGACCTCATATATTCTAACATTTTTTATCCTAGCGAACTTGGCCGTAATTTCAGGTTCGATGCCAAATCGATTTTCCTCTAAGGTGAAATGTTGAAGCAATTCTCTTCTAAACATCTTGTAGCACGTCTCCATATCAGTCAAGTTCAAGTCGGTGAACATGTTAGATAAAAACGTCAAAAACTTATTACCGATGCTATGCCAGAAGAAAAGAATGCGATGTGGATTGCCGCCCATGAATCGGCTTCCATAAACCACATCAGCTACACCCAAAGACAAAGGCTTCAACAGAATATTGTATTCTTCAGGATCATATTCCAAATCAGCATCTTGAATCACGATGATATCTCCCGTGGCTTCTTCAAATCCACGTCTAATCGCTGCTCCTTTTCCCTTATTGTGAGGTTGTTCAAAGTACTTAATGGTACTATCTGCATTGGACGAAATAAACTTCTCAATAGCTCCGCGCGTATCGTCAGAAGACGCATCATCCACGATGATAATCTCCTTCTCAATATCATTCATCAAATTCACCGCCACAACCTTGTTAAGGATAAGGTGAATCGTTTTAGCTTCATTGAAAGCCGGTATTACTACAGATAATTTCATACGGAGGGCGAATATAATATATAGCAGTGCGTTAGTATTCCTAATCTTATTTTTGCATCCATGAGCAAACGGTTATTCTTTTTTTCTGCATTAGCACTAATGTCCATTGCTTCATGCAACAAGTGCTACGAATGCACAGTACAAACTGAAGATTTCGGTCCTGTAAGTAAAAATGTATGCGGCAAAGAAAGAACCATAGCAGGATTAATCAATGAACTTGAATCAGACACCGTAGGGAACGGACCTTGGGTCTGCGAAAAAATTTAAGCTTCAGTTTCTTTTTCTGAAGAATCAACATCAACTTGCTCAGCTTCTTTTTTCATGCCTTTGATGGTAAGATCCAATTGCTTCTTTCGAGATTTCAACTCTGCAATTTCTTTGTTCACCGCTTCCATTCTCTTCAAAACCTCCGCTTTAAGTGGATTTGAGTCATTGGAAAACTTGAAAAAATCGAGCTTACCTTCTTCTTGTGCCAAGTTGGTTTGAGCTTCGCGAATTTTCTGACCAATTCGGTTTCGCTCAGACACCAGTGCCTCTTCGGCATTATCGTCTGAGGCGAGCATTTCAAGCTTACTTTCAAAACGCTTTTTGGCTAAATCTTGTTTTGAAATACCCAAGGATTCATATGCTTTTCCTATTAGTTCTTCAAAAGTTTTGTCAATTTTAGCTTTCACTTTTTGTTCTACGTTACCGATGGCAGACCATTCGGATCTCCATTCTGAAATCGCGGATTCTCCTTTTTCTTTGATTCCAACTTTGAGCGCTTCACCAAACTTGTTGAGCAATTGCTCTTTTGCTTTGAGGTTTTCCTTTGCATCTTTTACAAATGCTTCTTCTTCCTTTTTCTTTCGATTGAAGAATTCATCGCAATACTTTCTGAATTCTTTAAAGAGTTTGTATTCCTCATGAGGAAGTAATTTTCCCGCGGTCTTCCACTCTCGTTGTAATCCTTTCAACTGATTGGCAATGGCACCTCGATCCTCGCCTTGATAGATTTCTTTGGCTTTATCAATCAAGCTTTGCTTTTTTGCCTTGGCCTTTTCAAACTCTACGTTGCTCGCTTTCAAAAACGCATCGCGCTTCTCAAAATAGGCATCGCACGCTTTTCTAAACTCGTTCCACACTTTATCGTTCTTGCCTCGGCCAGCATAGCCTATTTTCTTCCATTGTTTCTGCAAACCGATGACCTCCTTCGTCCATGCTTGAACGTCTTTCACATCCGAAAGCTCCTTTGACGCTATTTCTTCAACCTTAGAAACAAGCTCTTTTTTGAGCTTGAAGTGACCATCGTGTTCATCTTTTACTTCTTTACGATGCTCTCGAATGCGGTCAAAAACTTTGCTGACTGCTTCCTTGAATGAATCTCGAATTTTTTCCCATTCTTCTTGGAAAGTCGGGCCGATCTGATCCCATTCATCCAAATACTGATGGATTAAAAAATCAACTTGATTGATCGACTTTTCTTGTTCCAATAAGGCTATTTTCTCGATAATCTCTTCTTTGAGCTCTTGATTTTTCTTGAGGTCATTAATTTGTAACTCTCTGTAAATATTGATGTTGTAATAAAACAACTCAATCAATCGGCTGTATTCGGCTTGCAGATCTCTGCGCTCAGCATTTGGCACAGGACCCATTTCATTCCATTTTTGCTTGATGGCGTTGAAACGTTTGTAAGCCTTACCGATGTTCTCTTCATCTTGAATAAGGGACTGAAGTTCAGATATCAATGCTTTCTTCTCGCTCAAGTTCGCAGCTTCCTGCTCTCTGCGTTGCTTATCGATGTCCTTTCTTTTCTCGTGATAGATTGAAAGCAATTCCTCAAAGCGAGCATCCTCTGCTTCATTCTTATATTCGAAATCTTCTTCTTTGGCCTCTTCATTTTCCTGGATAAAAACCGCCATCTGGGCTTTACACGATTCCTCTTTCAATGCATTAAAATCTGCTTGAAATTGCTCAATGCGATCACGATTTGGAGCAAAAGAAGCATCTGCCACCCAGCTCTGAAGTTCATCTACGATTTCTTGTTTTGACATCGTTACCTAATTAGTCGGCAAAAATAGCTTTATGAATGTGAATAGCACCCTCGAACTGCCATTCTTAGCCTAATGTTCATTTAGACTTGCAAGGGTTAATTTTTAGCAAGGTCAGATCCTGATCATACCATGCGCTAACGCTTCGAAATAAAAGCCTTCTGCGAGACATCCGATGTATTTACCTTTGGCCGCTGAATGCTTTTCGTAAACATCAACAATATTGATTTGAGTGAGGATGACTCTAAGTGGGGCGACCTTTTCTCAAAAACATGGCCCATCTAAGAAAAATGGTTCCTAAAAGAAGGAGCTAAAGCACGTCCCGGATTTCTTACATCTTCATCGGAATTGAAGAAAAATTTTCCAGAGTTGATGGCCACTTATGAGCATCTATGCGCATTAGCGGGAGGCAAAGATTTAGCATCGCGATACCTTTCGATGTATTGCCCACCGCCTTATATGAGCGGATGCAGCCAAATAGCATGGACAAAAGATGCTCCTTCATTGATTAGAAATTACGATTACAGTACTCGCTATTTTGAGGAATTGGTGCTTAAAACAAATTGGTTGAAACCAGTTATTGGAATGAGCGATTGCAATTGGGGTCTTCTTGATGGCATCAATGCTAATGGATTGGCCGTTTCATTGACTTTTGGTGGAAGGAGAATAACCCACAAAGGATTTGGAATCCCCTTGGTGGTGAGGTATTGCTTAGAAACTTGTTCAACAACAAATGAAGCCATTGAAAAGCTCAAAGGAATTGAAGTACATATGGCATATAACGTGACCATCTTAGATAAGTACCTCAATTTCGCGACCATATACTTTATTCCTGGTCAAGAGAACCAAGTTACTTTTTCTCCTATCGGCACGAACCATCAAGAAGAAATTACATGGCCTGACTACGCGGCAATGACAAAAACTGTAGAACGCAGAAATATATTGGAATATGCAGTGACGAATCCTTTCGAACCCAAGGAATCAATGATCGCAAAGTTTCTTAAACCCCCATTATACAACACAGCCTTTGAGAAAGCATTTGGCACACTGTATACTGCCTGCTACGACCCTATTAACCTGCAAGTATCCTTTTACTGGCCAGGTAAAATGCTGTTGCAATCATTCGACAGTTTTGAAGAGAAAAAAGTAAGCATCGCTCTGAAAGCAAGCGCCTCTCGTCATCTCGCTTCATGATGGCGCCTATCCGTGGATTTGCTCTGATTTGCCGTATTTAAGCATGACTTCAGCCTCGTATTCGAGAAAAGAGTTCCATAGTTCATCTACATTCAACTCTCCTTCTCCAAGTTTTCGCGCGAAACCTAAAAACATGGTGTAGTGCATGGCCTCACTGCGCATGAGCTCGGCATAAAAATATGCCAACTCTTCATCATTGATGTTTTCAGAAAGCACCCTAAAACGTTCACAGCTTCTCGCTTCTATCATTGCAGCGAGCAATAAAGTATTGATTAAGTGTTGCTTTCGTCCGCCACTTTTGTCTTTAAAAAATGTGCGAAGGTCTCCAACGTATGGATCCTTCCTTTCATAACCGAGTTTTAATCGCCGTTTTTTCAATTGATCGTGGACACGCTGAAAATGTTCCATTTCTTCCCTTGCCAATTCTGTCATGGCATCTACCAACTCGGGATATTCAGGAAACTGAACTATTATGGAAATTGCTGCACTTGCTGCTTTTTGTTCACAAAAGGCATGATCAGTAAGGATCTCAGAGATGTTTTTTTCAGCAATATTTACCCATCTTGGGTCGGTAGGCAATTTGAGTCGGAGCATGGATCGTAAAAACTTTGCCGCGAAGGTAAAATGTTACCAAGAAATAGTCGTTTCATCTTCGATATTTGCAATGGTGGTAACAAGAAAATTTGTTTGGTCAATCCTCATCCTCGTTTTTACGATGACAGCCTGCGGCAATCGATGCAAAAGACTTGAGGGTCCTAGGCAGGAATATTTCAGTCCGGTCGGCCGAGCAACGAAGTTTATACTATCGACTCCTGCTGAAATGACTATAGTGAAGGACACCTTGGCAAGTTCACTTTTGGAGGTTATCGCGCAGCCTGAGGTATTCGATGAATTGAACATTGAAACGAGTGAAACCACGTGCGAAGTGAGCATGAATGCATGCTTCAAGGATCAGGAAACAACCTTACTTTCGACACGTATGAAAGAAATCAGGTCGATTGAATTCACTTCTGCTGGTGAAATCAGGTCTGGAGATTTGATCGAACAAGACACTATTTTCATTGAAAATTCAGGCTTAGGAGACATCGACCTTCTGTTGCTTTCTGAGAATGTAAAGGCGAATTCAACTTCATCGGGAAACATCATTCTTGCTGGAGAAACAACCAATCTTACCACAACAAGCTCTGGCTCTGGCGAACTCAGCGCATTCAATCTTTTCAGCGATACGGTTAGAATTGGAAATATTGGTTCTGGTGTGATCGAGGTATACGCCAATAAATACTTGGAAGTGCACTTTTTAAAGCCAACAACTGTACGCTACCGAGGAAACCCAAGCAAAATCAACATTGAAGGAGAAGGCAATTTGGTAGATGCCAATCTTTGATCAAGATTGCTACATTTGGTTGGCAGGCTGAAACATAATTTCAAACAAAGTTTTATGAGTTATTGCACATTGCCGTTTCGCAATCTATTGGTTTTATTGGTGCTTTTTGCTGTGGAAGTCAACAGCGTGTACTGCCAGAAAAAAGATTTTACACTTCAGGATGCTGTAGTAAAACAATACTCCAAATTCTATCCAGATCGCCTTTGGTTGCTCGAGTGGATCCCTGAAACAGAATCCTACAGTTACCTAAAAAGAGATGGTGCAGAGCAAACTTTAGTAGTTCAAGATGTTACAAGTGGCGAGACAAAGAACCTCTTCACCACCGAACAGCTCTCTTCCATGCTGGGTCGTGAAACTCCTTTGCGAGTATTTCCCATGATTTCATGGCTTGATGGCAATCGGTTCAGCTTTTCCGTTGAAAATGAATATTACCTCGTAGATATAGCTCAATCGAAGGCTGAGTTGAAATTCACACTTCCAGAAGAAGCTTCTGAAATCACCTTCAACAAAGATTTCAGTGCATGTGCATTTGTGATGGAACACAATCTGTACTACCTCATGCAGAATGGCACCCAAATTCAAATCACATCTGACGGCAAGCCAGGTATCGTTTACGGACAGTCTGTTCATCGCAGTGAATTCGGCATTTCGGGTGGGTTGTTTTGGGCACCTGACCATAAAAAATTGGCTTTTTACCGAATGGATGAATCGATGGTGGAAGACTATCCCTTGGTAGACATCTCTACGCAACCTGCAAGCTTAAAAAACATTAAATACCCAATGGCCGGTAGAACCAGCCATCACGTAACCCTTGGCGTATTCGATCTTCAAAAGTCGACAACGATTTACATGAAGACAGGCGAGCCGAAAGAACAATACCTCACTGCCGTAACATGGTCACCGAAAAGCGATGAGTTATACATCGGATTGTTGAATAGGGATCAAAATCAACTTCAGCTCAACCGATACAGTGCGGCCACGGGAAGCAAGACTAAAACGCTGTTTGAAGAGGCCGACAATGAGTATGTTGAACCTGAGCACCCATTGTGGTTCATTCCTTCTGATGATGATAAGTTCATCTGGATGAGTGAACGAGATGGCTACAACCATCTTTACTTATACAATACCAACGGAGAATTGCTTCGACCACTTACCATGGGAAATTGGGAAGTACAGGAAATCATTGGTTTTGACGACACAAAAAACTACCTCTTCTTGAAAGGTACGGGAGAAACAACCCAAAGCTTTGATAAAAGAGACGATACAAGAAATGCAACTCAAAGATTCACTTACATATTGGACTACGAATTGCTCGGAACAACCTTGCTGGATGATCGTCTAGGTATTCATACTGCTACACTTAGTTCCAATGGGAAATATCTAATTGAAGATTACAACAGTATCGACACGCCACTCGAAACTAACCTTTGGAGTACTGTAGGCAAAAAGATTCAGGTTTTGCATACTTCAGAAAATCCATTGGATGAATACAACATTAGTAAACCTGAAATTTTCAGTATAGAAAATGGCAACAGTGATCTGCTCTATGCGCGTTTGATCAAACCATCTGATTTTGATCCAGAAAAAAAGTATCCAATGCTGCTATATCTGTATGGTGGTCCGCATGCCCAAATGGTAACCAACAGTTATTTGGCTGGAGCTCCTTTATGGATGTACTGGCTGGCAGAGCAAGGTTATATCGTTGCTACCATCGACAACCGCGGATCGGCCAATAGAGGAATTGAATTTGAGCAATCAACCTTTCGCCAATTAGGAACAGTAGAGATGGACGATCAGAAAAAATTCATTGAATACCTCAGTGATTTGCCGTACATCGACAAAGAAAGAATGGGCATCCACGGTTGGAGTTTTGGAGGTTTTATGACAATGAATATGATGCTAACCTATCCAGGGCTATTTAAAGTTGGAGTTGCTGGTGGCCCAGTCTGCGACTGGTCAATGTATGAAGTAATGTACACCGAACGCTACATGGACACCCCTCAAACCAATGAAGAAGGATACAAGAACAACAACCTTATAGACAGGGCCCAATATTTAAAAGATGACCTTTTGGTAATCCATGGAACCATGGATGATGTGGTGCTTTGGCAACATAGTCAGGCCTTTGTTGAAAGTTGTATTGACAATGGCGTGCAGCTGGATTATTTCATCTATCCTGGGCACGAACACAATGTTGGAGGTAAAGATCGCCTGCATTTGATGAAAAAAATACTTGATTATATCGATGAACGAATCGGAGAACCATAGTATTCTAGAAGCATCAGCACAAAAATTAGAGCGTGAATTAAGACGCTCTTTGAACACGTTTCAAGGATACATTCATGCCTTGTAGGAAGAGCCTCTCGATCAAAAACAAAAGGCGTTCGTGCGCAGGCTGCAGAATGAATCTGATAGAATGAATAGAAAATTGAATGCGTTCAGAAAGGTTTTTGATTCTGCACTCAACATTACAGAAAGTGGCGCGAGCGTCTTCAAAACCAGGGAAACTTTCGAGTCTATTCTGGCCATGCTGAAAGTTGACTTTCCTGAAATCAAATTTCAGCTTCACATCGATTCTAAAATTTCTCCTGAAAATTATGGCGAAAGCAGCGTAATAACCGACCTTATTCATGGTGTTGCGGTACTTCTTCTTCAGCATCAATCATCGCATTTAACTTTAAAAGTTCAACTTTCTCAAGTGATCGCAGAGAGCCAATTTGTTGACATTGTATTGGAGGCAACGAATTGCTCTATTGATAAAGATGATCTTATCCATCTTTTTAGGCCAAGAACCAAATCAAAAGGGTCTAGTCAATTCATTACATCCTTGTCTTTTGAGCTATCGCGCAAACTTATTCACCTGAAAGAAATTGAGCCGGTTGTTGAGACCTCAAGTTCTAATCGACTGGATGTAACCATTTATGATGTATGGAAGTCGTTTTCGGATACTGATATATCAAAAGCAACGAGTAAATCGGAAAAAGTCCTAGAAAACCTGCATTTACTGATTGTAGAAGATGATAAATTGAATCAAATTGT
>Ga0181606_10000176_pt1 | contig 49996 bp, 52 predicted proteins | sample 041ome_10_FD_132994 | JGI IMG/M metagenome (GOLD analysis project Ga0181606, IMG submission 132994) | Coastal salt marsh microbial communities from the Groves Creek Marsh, Skidaway Island, Georgia - 041412US metaG (megahit assembly) | ecosystem: Environmental > Aquatic > Marine > Intertidal... | reverse complement strand
CGCCGTAAAGCTGTGATAAATGAACAACATCAATGCAGCAGCAAGAAAGGCTCCCGCATATTTCCCTGCCATGCTCTCGATACGATTAAAGGCAAGAAAAATTAGGCCGCCACAGACAGTAAAAACCAAGATAAAAAGAATGATTTCGTATAGCAATCCAGCCATCAGACATTTCCCCCGGGGAGATTAGCTTTCATTTGTTGGAACTATATTCCTTAAAAGCGCCCAAAAAAATAGAAATATGTCCTAAAGTTTTGTACATTTGAAAAATATATTTTCGAGTTACTCCTTATGAGTGAACAAAAAATACCCGAGTCAAAGGTTCCTACCTTCAAACTCTTTAAGGGCGCTTCAGAATGGCCCATTAAGGATATGGTTCACCATGAATCCATCCAGGCTCGAGTCAAAGGGCATGAAGGCAAGATACGCACTCATCGACATTTGGATCTGTTCCATATCTTTTATCTGTCCCAAGGCTCAGCCAATACTCTACTGGATGGCGAACAAACTACTGTGCATGGCCCACTGGTTGTCACCGTGCCCCCTCTTTGCATACATGGTATCGCCCCTCTGGAAACGTTGCGCGGTCACCTGCTTACCTTGCCAGGCTCCAGCGTGCGCTATCTTTTGAGAAATGCAGAATCGGATGCTGAACTTACGGAAAAGGCCTGCATTATTGAGCATATCCCCAAAGATCAAACCTATGAAATTGACAGCCTGTTTAGGCAAATAGAACGCGAATCCAAAAACGATGCCAATAGCCGTTTCATGGCCATGCAATCATTATTGCGTCTGGTTTTTGTCTGGATTATTCGTCGAAGCCTGGAATCCAGATCCCGGGCGCCTGTTGCCAACGACCGGAGCGCGACACGGATTCGGCGCTTTAAAAAACTCATTGAGGAAAATTTCACCCGAGGCTTAAGCATTAAGGAATATGCCAGTCACATGGGTATTAGCACGGCGCAGCTAAACAATATCTGTCGTGCAAAGGTAGGGAAATCGGCGCTGCAAATTGTTCACGAGCGACTTACTCTGGAGATAAAGCGAAATTTGGTCTATACCTCGTTAACGGTCAGCGAAATTGCTTATGAATTGGGTTTTAGCGACCCCGCTTATCTAACCCGATTTTTTGGCAAACAAACCGGTTTATCGCCAAAACAGTATCGCTCTGGTGCTCGACCAACCATGCCTGAATTTGTTGACGCCCCCGACATTAATCCCGAGTTTCTTCAGGGCTGATTTGAGGGCTCAGAAACGTCTTCTTCGTCTTGTGACATTTCGGATAATTCGTTCTCTACCAATTCCTCATCGACTTCAACTTCTTCCTCTAGCCCGGAAATAAACACCACATCTTCGGCATTCATATAATTTACCCGTCGCTTGTCGTCATCCATGTCTTTCCAGTTAATTGCCTTGTAATACCCCGTTGGGGTTTCACTTAATAACGGGTATTTGAGAATCTTGAAAAATGGTGAGTAATCGAAATCCCTGGGCGTATAAAGCCGGGGATTGCGCTGATAAAAATGCATGCCTCCATCTACACCGCGCTCAATCAGGGGCAACACAGGAAAACCAACGATCTGGAATGCTTCGGCAATAAGCGAAGAACATACGTTTCTGGTTGCAGGGCCGGCATTATGTTCGAACAGGCTGGATTGCCATTTTCTTGGTACCAGCCACCACCAGGGCAACATAAAGCGGGCAAGATCCAGCAATTGTTTGACGTCGTAGTCGTGGCCAAGATGCTCGATCATGTGGGCACATATACGTTGCGCATCGGAATCAGAAAGCCCAATGGGCCTCGCTATACGGACATGAAAGTCTTTATAGCCTGTCAGGGGAGTAACCACTGTCCCCTTGTCCATTTCCGCTTCAATCAATAACGGAACATCGTCAGGACCATCGTAAAACTGATATATTTTTTCCCGGTAGTGAAGTTCGTCAATCTGGTTAATTGGCCCAATACAAAGAGCCGCATGACTCCAGGAAGACCGGGTGATTTGCTTGATAATACTGCCAACACGCGTTCGACCTTCTACCAAAAGAACATCAGCGGGAAGTATCTTATCGGCAATTACTTCAAAGTCATTTGGAGAGAGCCTGTGTGATTCATAGGGGGCAACCAACCATTTTACGACGCGCCCCCATATAAAATCCCTGACTTTTATAAACATCGCAGCTACCCCTAAACTAACTACCTAATTTGAAACCACCTTTTTTGATATAAAAATAGAGCAAGAGGCAAGGTGCATAAACTGCGTATATCACCGCCATTGCCAGTAGCACTCTTGGTGGGTCAATCATAATTACCGATATACCGATCACGATGGCAAAAACAACGGCAAAAGGCACACGGTTAGCCAGATTGATGTCCTTGAAGCTGTGGTAACGCACACCTGAAACCATCAGAAGTCCAACGCCAATAGTTAATATGGCAAAGCAGACAGAGATGAAGGCTGAGGGCTCAATCGCATGCCAGGTCCAGGCGGAACCCCAGATCAGTGCAGCTGCTGGCGGACTAGCAAGGCCAAGAAAATAGCGCCGATCATCTCCGGCAGATTTGACGTTAAAACGAGCCAGACGCAATGCTGCACAAGCGGTGTAGATGAATGCCGCAGAAAATCCAAAAGTACCTAGAGGTTCCAGCATCCAGGTGTACATCAAAATAGCCGGGGCCACGCCAAAGGAAACCATGTCCGAAAGGCTGTCGTATTCCACGCCAAATTCACTTTGGGTGTTCGTCAGGCGGGCAACTCGGCCATCGAGGCCATCGAAAAACTGGGCAGCAAAAATCGCCACTGCAGCAGCCTGAATATTGCCTTGCAAGGACATTAGAATTGCATAAAAGCCGCCGAACAACGCCCCCGTCGTGAACAGATTGGGCAGCAGGTAGATTGTCCGTTTGCTGACACCTGCGCTCGGCTGATTCTCATCCGAAATGGATGCCTCGTCCCCATTGTGCTCGGGATTTTCACCCGAAGCTTTAGGCCAAATTTTAATATTGTCTTTACTCATAAGTAGATTATAGGGTGGTGTATCGGCGATTCATACAGCTCTTTAACTGAGTTTGGTTTGCTAGCTGTCTGAATCTTTGGCTTCAGGTATCATTGCCGCTTTACGTTTGAGCAACCTCACATGGCAAATATATTGGTAATTCAGGGTCCCAACTTGAACCTGCTAGGAAACCGCGAGCCGGAAATATATGGCGACACCACACTGGACGACATTCACCAGATGCTTGCTTCCCTGGCCTCCGAGCATGGGCATCAACTAACGTCCATGCAGTCCAACGCCGAGCATGAAATCATTGATCGTATTCATGCGGCCAGGGGCAAGGTAGATTTCATCCTGATAAATCCTGGTGCCTTTACCCACACCAGCGTGGCTATCAGGGACGCCATTGCAGGAGCGGATATTCCTTTCATTGAAGTACATATTTCCAATGTGTATCAACGCGAACCATTTCGCCACAAGAGTTATTTTTCGGATTTGGCCACTGCGGTCATCTGCGGATTTGGGATTAACGGCTATCGCTTTGCCCTAACCCAGGCGATAGAAATTCTGGACGCCTAACCCAAGGAAAGACTATGCCCTGGCTTGAGTTGCGTCTGGACACCAATGCTGAACAGACCGAGCTACTGGAAGACGCATTGCTGAACATAGGAGCCCAGGCAGTTACCTATACCGATGCTGGCGACCAGCCTATTCTGGAACCCGGCGTGGGAGAAATGCCCCTGTGGCCCGAGGTTATCATGGTCGGTCTGTTTGACGCGGCAACGGATACGGAAGTTACCACTAAAATGCTGGAAGAAGCACTCGGCGGAACTCCCTCTCATCGCTGGAATATCCTTGAGGAAAGAGTCTGGGAGATGGAGTGGCTTAAGTATCATGAGCCGGTCAAATTTGGAAACCGATTCTGGGTTTTCCACGAAGAAGTGAAAGATGACGATTTACCCACATTACTTCTCGACCCCGGTTTGGCCTTTGGTACAGGCAGTCATCCCACGACAGCCCTTTGCCTGGATTGGATCGCAAAACAGCCATGGGGAGATAACAGGTTGATCGACTATGGCTGTGGCTCGGGTATTCTGGCCATTGCTGCAGCTCTACTTGGCTGCAAAAACGTCCTTTGCACAGACATCGATCCACAAGCGCTTATGGCAACTCGCGACAATGGCCGTAGGAATGGCCTTTCCGATCAGAATCTAGCCCTTTTTCTGGCGGGGCAAGAGCCAGAAAGCATGGCACCGGCCAACACTCTGGTTGCCAATATACTCGCCGGCCCATTGATGGAGCTGGCTGAAACTCTTGCCGGGAAAGTTACTCTTGGGGGCAATATATGCCTCTCGGGAATATTGGCCGAGCAAGGAGACGATATTGTGAAAGCGTATCAACCCTGGTTTGCGAATTTTGACCTGACCCAATCAGGTGATTGGTTGCGCGTGACGGCCCAGAGGATCTGATGGATTACGAATCAGACAACTCGCAGGAATTTAACTCGGTAACGCAATGTCCATATTGCCAAACTGCGTTCCATGTTGGACTCGCACAGCTGGATGTCGCTGCGGGCCGGGTGCGTTGCGGGGGATGCCTCCGTGTATTTAACGCCAAAGAACACTTTCTGGTCGAGCAAAAGCGTCTGTTCGATGATGAGCCGGCGCAAGAAGAAACCCGATCTATCGGCGAACCTCAGGAGACGGCCGAAGAGTCTCCCTTGAATGTTGACCTGTTCGGCGCAGAGATCCCGGAAGAAGACGAACCCGTCATTCTGGGAAGCTTTAATCACTACAGCGGCACTAGCATTCCGAGAAAAGCAATTCTGGAACACAAAGTCGATGAGTTTCGCCAAGAGGATTACGAGCATGCTTCCGCTGAAGAGGTTTTGGGCGAACACCCACACCTTCTTCTGGTTCGCGATGAAGATTTGGAGCCTGAACCAGACCCCGAATTAACGTCAGAATATATCAGCCTGTCCACAGCTGACGAAGAGATGGATACGGACTATCTCGAGATCAACATGAGTGAGGAACCCGAAAACTTCGAAGAACCCGATGACCATTCCTTGCCTGACCTTTTGCAAGAGGCTGCCGAACGGGAAGCTTCCCTGGAATTTCCAGAGCAAGAGCAAGCATTTGTCAGTCAGGAGGTCGAAGACCGGTTTCACGAAAATTTTGAGGAGCCTGACGCACCGCCAGATTCCATACCTCACACTGATGATTTTTTTATTTTGCACTCAGTAAAAGGCGCAAGGAAAGCCGGTTTTTTTTGGTGGGTTGCGCTCATTCTGGTTATTCTCGTATTGCCGGCACAGCTGCTCTATACCCAGCCTGAATCCCTGCTTGTTAAGTCCTGGTTTCGACAGGCTGGCGCAGCCATTTGCCCAGGCATTGGCTGTCCCACTCCTGAGTACAGCGACCCCAATCTGATACGTATCAGTGGATTCATTGAACCCCATCCGGAGTTTCAGGACAGCCTCGTTGCAAAAATTGATTTGCGCAACCATGGGCTCGCTGAGCAGGCTTTTCCTCCGATCGCTGTCTACTTCCGCAATCTTGCGGGCCAGGTGACCGCATCAAGAACTTTCCAGCCATCCGAATATCTTCTGGGAGAATCGCGCGGATATCGAAGCATGCCAGTCAACCGCAATGTCCAGCTCGAGCTGGAATTACTCGACCCCGGCGAGCAATCAACCAGTTATGAGCTATATATTGCTAATTAACAGATAGATCCTTGCAGTAAACTCCCTAAGTCAATATTACCGGACAACAAATTGTCTATTTTTTGATCAATCTTACTTTGATTGGAGAGTCGGCGGCGTTATCATACGCCCCTTTTTTCGGCATCAAACAGGAACTTTCAGACTTAAATGTCTTTGAAAATAGGTCCCCACAAACTGGAAAATCCTGTCTTGCTGGCCCCCATGGCTGGTGTGACCGATTGGCCTATGCGAGAAATAGCTCGTCAATTAGGTGCCGGCCTCTGCATATCCGAAATGGTTACTGCCAAAACCCAGCTTTGGGAATCGACAAAATCTTCTTCTCGTTTGCCTACAGATCTGGACCCCGCGCCACGCCCAGTTCAAATAGCGGGTGCAGATCCCTCTGAGTTGGCACGGGCAGCCGCACTTTGCGAGCAAATGGGCGCGGGAATTATTGACATCAACATGGGCTGTCCCGCCAAGAAAGTTTGCAACAGGGCTGCAGGCTCCGCCTTACTTGCTGACGAAGCATTGGTGTACAGAATTCTCGAAAAGGTAGTTGATGCCGTCAATGTGCCAGTCACTCTAAAGACAAGGCTGGGTACTGATCCTGAAAACAAAAATATTCTATCCATTGCCACCAATGCTGAACAAATTGGCATTCAAGCCATTAGCATTCATGGTCGAACCCGTGCATGTCGATTTAATGGTGAGGCCGACTACCAGCTGATAGGTGAGGTCGTATCAAGCATTAATATCCCGGTTATCGCCAACGGTGACATCAATACGCCTGAAAAAGCAGCGATGGTTATGCAGCGAACAGGCGCGGCTGGCGTCATGATCGGCAGGGGTGCCTGGGGACGTCCTTGGCTTCCAGGCCAGATTGCCGACTACCTGGACAGAGGCCAATACCAAACCTTTAGTCGGCCCAAGATAAAAGAAGTACTGCTTAGCCACCTGCAACTAATGCACCGACATTACGATGAATATCGAGCGGTGCGTTTTGCACGCAAGCATGTAGGCTGGTATTTGGAAGGTTTCGACCCGGGCAGGCAACTGAGAAAGAAATTTAATCAACTAGAGTCTGCTATTTCCCAGACCCAATTGATAGAAAACCACTTCACCGCTCTGGAAGCAGGTGAAGCGGCGTGACACAAACTAATAAATCTAAAACAAAAAAAGTGAAGAAGAAGTTTAAAAAAGCACAATCCTTGTCAGATGCTGTCGCTATCGCGCTACAAGATTATTTTGATCACTTGGAGGAGGAAGCGACCACCGATCTTTACGAGCTGTTTTTGCGCGAAGTCGAAGCGCCGATGCTTAAAGTCGTTATGGAACGGACGCGGTCAAACCAGTCTGCTGCAGCCCAGATTTTGGGGCTTAATCGTGGAACTCTTCGCAAGAAACTTAAAGAACATAAACTTATCTAGGAACCTCCCTACCAATGACCTCCGACTTGAAACCTATCAAGCGCGCGCTAATTAGCGTCTCTGACAAAACCGGAATTCTCGACTTTGCTCGCGAACTAAGTAGCCGCAACGTCGAGATTCTTTCCACTGGTGGCACATTCAACCTGCTTAAAGGAAATGGAGTCCCGGTAACTGAAGTATCCAGCTACACCGGTTTTCCAGAAATGATGGACGGCCGGGTAAAGACACTGCACCCTAAAATCCACGGTGGAATCCTGGCTCGACGCGGGACCGATGAAGCCGTTATGGAAGAGCACGGAATCAATGCCATAGACCTGGTTTTGGTAAACCTGTACCCCTTCGAAAACACGGTCGCCGCTCCCAACTGTTCCCTTGAGGATGCAGTGGAAAATATCGATATTGGCGGCCCAACCATGGTGCGCGCTGCGGCTAAAAATCATCGTGATGTAGCGATCGTCGTCAATTCAGGTGACTACCAGTCAGTATTGGACGAGCTCAATGAAAACGAGGGCCAATTAAGTTACGAAACCCGTTTCGATTTAGCCATCAAGGCATATGAGCATACTGCTGCATACGACGGGGCCATCGCCAACTACTTTGGCAAAAAAGTCCCCGGCGGTAATGAAACCTTCCCACGAACATTTAACAGCCAGTTTGTGAAAGCCCAGGACATGCGTTATGGCGAGAACCCTCACCAGAAAAGTGCTTTCTATGTGGAACGCAATCTATCGGGAGCATCAATCGCCACAGCTACCCAACTGCAGGGCAAGGAACTCTCATACAACAATATTGCCGACACAGATGCAGCTCTCGAAACCGTGCGGCTGTTTGATGAGCCCGCTTGCGTTATTGTGAAGCACGCCAATCCCTGTGGGGTTGCGATTGCAGAAAACATTGGCGACGCTTACGAACGCGCCTTTATGACTGACCCGGAATCCGCATTTGGAGGAATTATTGCCTTCAACCGCGAACTCGATGGTCCTACAGCCGAGGCCATCGTGGCCAAACAATTTGTCGAGGTTATCATTGCCCCGTCAATAAGTGACGCGGCTAAGAATGCCGTTGCCAGCAAACAAAATGTGCGACTGCTGGTATGCGGATCACTAACAGATTCAGACCCACAGACTTCTCTCTTCGACTATAAGCGAGTGAACGGAGGCCTGCTTCTTCAGGATCAAGATCTGGGCACTATTACGGCGTCCGACCTAAAAGTTGTCACCCGACGGAAACCAACCAAAGAAGAAATCCAGGACCTGCTGTTTACTTGGAAAGTGGCAAAAATGGTGAAATCCAACGCGATCGTGTATGGCAAGAACGGTCAAACCATCGGTGTTGGTGCTGGGCAAATGAGCCGTGTAAACTCTGCGCGCATTGCTGCAATAAAAGCCGAACACGCCGGTCTTGAAGTCACCGGTTCGTGCATGGCTTCCGATGCATTTTTTCCCTTTAGGGATGGCATGGACAACGCGGCTGCTGTCGGTGTTAGCTGCGTCATCCAACCTGGCGGCTCCATGCGCGACGAAGAAGTTATTAACGCCGCAGATGAACACGGTATGGCAATGGTATTTACTGGCATGCGTCATTTCCGACACTGATAAAATCCTTGCCTGCTTTTATTACGCCACATCTTTATTAATTACTCCGGTAGCAGGATTAAACGTATCCTGCTTACTGGTTCGTCCCTGAAACCTTCACGGTATTCGGGCACACATACATAATCGAGAATTTATTTGAACGATATAAAACTAACCTTTGGCGAGCTCGGCTTGTCAGAAAGCCTGGTGCAGGCAACCAAACAATCAGGCTATACCCACGCCTCTCCTATACAAGCTCAATCCATTCCGATTGTCCTAAAAGGGCAAGACTTGCTTGCTGCAGCCCAAACCGGCACAGGGAAAACGGCTGGTTTCACCCTGCCCATGTTACAACTTTTGGCCAAAGGAAAAGCAGCATCCCATAATCAGGCACGCGCTCTGGTTTTAACCCCAACACGTGAGCTGGCAGCACAAGTTAGCGAAAGTGTTCGCACTTACGGGAAAAACCTGTCACTCACATCGGCAGTTGTTTTTGGCGGGGTCAAAATTAATCCACAAATGATGCGTCTGCGTTCTGGTGCAGATATCCTGGTTGCAACGCCGGGGAGGCTACTCGATCTCTATAACCAAAAGGCAATCAGGTTTGACCATCTGGAAATACTGGTTTTGGACGAAGCTGATCGAATGCTGGATATGGGCTTTATCCACGACATAAAAAAAATCATTGCCCTACTACCCAAAAAACGACAAAACTTGCTGTTTTCTGCCACCTTTTCCGACGAAATACGCACGCTTGCTAAAGGCATCGTTCACAACCCCCAGGAAATTTCTGTCACCCCCAGAAATGCTGCCGCTGTCTCGGTGAAGCAGTGGCTGGCTCCCGTCGACAAAAAACAGAAAAGTGAACTTCTGATTCACTTAATTAAAGAGAACAGTTGGCATCAAGCGCTGGTGTTTACTCGCACCAAACATGGCGCGAATAAACTTACCAAGCAGCTCGACAAAGCGGGGATTAGTGCAGCAGCGATCCATGGCAATAAAAGTCAGGGAGCGCGCACCAAGGCTTTGGCGGACTTTAAGAAAATGAAGACCCAAATTTTGGTGGCAACCGATATTGCAGCTCGGGGGCTGGATATTGATCAGCTCCCCCAGGTCGTAAATTTCGATCTTCCCAATGTAGCCGAAGACTATGTTCACCGTATCGGACGGACGGGGCGTGCAGGGGCCACTGGCACGGCGGTTTCGCTGGTATCTGCTGACGAGATTGACCAACTTCGCTCTATTGAACGCTTGATAAAAAAACTTATTGAACGCGAATATGTCTCCGGCTTTGAACCTGAGCATGAGCTTCCCGAGTCCCGACTAGATTCGCGCCCGATTAAGCCGAACAAGCCCAAAAAACCTAAAAAACTTGGTCAATCCAACAGGCAAAATTCTGGCAACCGGGATGGTGGTCAAGGCAATAAAAAGCCGGGGCCATCGCAAAACCGAAAACCCTCCTCAAGAAGACGCAGGAGAAAACCCAAGGCACCGGCCAAAACATAATAAAAGACAGTCAGGCGGGGGCATCTCCGCCCGCTCCCAGCCCTTTCAAACTCCGGGTATAATGCCGCGCATGAATGAACCATGATTATCACTTAATCATGCGGTAATCCAGAACTACACTAACTAATAAATATGAATGTACTCGTCATCGGTTCCGGCGGCCGTGAACACGCCCTGGCCTGGAAGGCCGCCCAATCCAGCTCTGTTGAGCAAGTCTTTGTCGCACCAGGAAATGCTGGCACGGCAACAGAAACGAAACTCAGCAATATCGACATTAATATAGATGAATTTGAAAAGCTGGCCGATTTTGCTGAAAAAAATGATGTCAGCCTAACCATCGTCGGACCCGAAGCACCCCTGGTAGATGGTGTCGTCGATTATTTCACTGGACGTGGGCTGGCCTGTTTTGGCCCTACTCAGGGAGCTGCTCAGCTTGAAGGCTCCAAGGCCTTCACCAAAGATTTCCTGGCCCGCCATAAAATCCCAACTGCCGAATATCAAAATTTTACAGAAGTGGAGCCTGCCCTTGCCTATTTAAGGGATAAGGGAGTACCCATTGTTATCAAGGCAGATGGCCTCGCCGCTGGCAAAGGGGTCATTGTGGCTGAAACGCTTGAACAAGCCGAAGAAGCAGTTAAAGACATGTTGTCAGGCAATGCTTTTGGCGAAGCCGGTTGCCGCGTGGTTATTGAGGAATTTCTGGATGGAGAGGAAGCCAGCTTCATCGTTATAGCTGACGGCGATCATGTTTTACCTATGGCCACCAGTCAGGATCACAAGCGAGTCGGCGAAGCAGATACTGGTCCCAATACAGGCGGAATGGGCGCTTATTCACCTGCGCCTGTGGTCACAGCCGAGATTCACGATCGCGTTATGAGAGAAGTCATCATGCCGACGATAGAAGGCATGAAAGCCGAAGGAAATGACTATACCGGTTTTCTTTATGCGGGCCTGATGATCATGTCTGATGGCACGCCCAAAGTCATTGAGTACAACTGTCGATTTGGCGATCCGGAAACCCAGCCTATCATGTTGCGCTTGAAGTCAGACTTGGTTGAACTTTGCCTGGCCGCCCTAGAGGGGCAACTCAACTCAACCAAAGCGGACTGGGACCCCCGCCCATCAATGGGTGTGGTTCTTGCAGCAGGGGGCTACCCCGGCCCTTACAGTAAAGGTGATGTTATCTCTGGCCTGGAAAGTGCAGACTCTGATACTACCAAGGTTTTCCACGCCGGCACCCTGCTCGATGATGGGAACGTGGTAACCAACGGCGGAAGGGTTCTCTGCGCCACAGCACTGGGAAACAATGTGAGCGAGGCTCAACAGCGAGCCTACGAACTGGCCGACAAGATTTCATGGAACGGTATGTTTATGCGCAGGGATATTGGATACCGGGCGATTAACCGGGAAAAAGTAAATCGATAATCTTTGTTAGAATCCCCCCATGAGCACAAGAAAACTCTCTCATCTAGATCGTATCCTTGACACTGTCGAGAACGGATTGCGCACATTGGCGGCCAAACCGACTCCTGGTCGTGTCTCACCAGCAGAGGCTACGACCGATGCGGTTCTCAGCGACACTGAGAGGAAACTTTCAGCGAGTCTTATGCGGGTAAACCATACTGGTGAAGTTTGCGCCCAAGCTCTCTATCAAGGTCAAGCCTTGACTGCCAGGCTGCCTAAGGTGCGTGAAGAGATGGAGCAAGCCGCCGCCGAAGAGGTGGATCACCTGGCTTGGTGTGCAGAGCGATTAGCCCAGCTAGACAGCCATACGAGCTATTTAAATCCCGCTTTTTACGCAATGTCCTTTGGACTGGGCGCCACTGCCGGTTTAGTTAGCGATCAAGTAAGCCTGGGATTTGTGGCCGCCACCGAGGACCGCGTTTGTGATCATCTTCGCGATCATCAGAATCGATTGCCTGCCAACGATACAAAAAGCCGAGCCATCGTTGATCAAATGTTAATCGATGAGGAAAAACACGGACACGCTGCCCTTGATGCCGGAGGCATGCTGTTTCCTGCCCCCATAAAAAAAGCCATGACCCTGGTATCAAAAGTCATGACTTTCACAACCTCAAGGATTTAAACGCTAGGCTTCAACAACCTCGTAATCATGTGTGATGTCCACCCCCGCAGCTGTCAGCATAATTGATGCAGAGCAATATTTTTCCGCAGACAGCTGCACTGCTCGTTTGACCTGGGCTTCCTTAAGTGCGCGGCCAGTCACTACGAAGTGCAAATGAATCTTGGTAAACACAGCTGGTATTTCATCCGCTCGCTCAGCATCGACCTCACAAACGCAATCTGTCACGTCCTGACGGCCTTTCTTCAGCATGGTCAGAACATCAAAAGTCGAACATCCAGCAGTACCAAGTAACAGTAACTCCATAGGGCGAACACCCTTATTTTTTCCGCCCATATCTGGTGGGCCGTCAATCGTAATGCTATGGCCAGTTCCGCTTTCCGCCTGAAACACCACGTCGCCTTGCCAGGTAATCTTTCCCTTCAAGTCAATAATCCTCAACGAGATCGTTAAAAAAGAGGCGCGGAGATTATCAGATGTACCCTGATTTATGAATGCCCTGATGATTTTCCCAGTATCAAAAAAACCTGATTTTTCAACCAAGTGTGTTATCAATCGCGAAATTGCTCTAATATTGCTTCGCTTCTGGGGCTAATGAATACACAAAAGAGGGTCGCACTCTAAATGAGAGCCAAAAAGTTTTTAACGCAACGCTTAATCCCGTCTGACAGGCAACGAGATTATGAAGCGCTTGCTGCCAGTCGTCCTGTTGCCAACATGGATGCTTTTTTGCAGCATTGCCAGAGACGTCGCTACCCTGCAAAAAGCACAATAATTTTTGCCGGGTAACAAGGGAAATCACTTTACTTTATGATTTCCGGCACTGTTACCGTTGTGCTTGAAGATGATGAAGGGCGGGAAATGATTATCGCCTACATCAACAAGAATGAATTCTTTGGGGAGCTAGGTATCTTCAATGAGGGCGACCGAAATCGCAGCGCCTAGATTCGCGCTAAAACAGATTGCGAAGTAGCCGAAATTAGCTACTCCAAGTTTCTAGAGCTTTGGCGTGTTTACCCAGAGGTTCTATTTTCTATCGGCTCACAAATTGCCAACAGATTGAAACGTACGACACGTAAGGTTGGCGATCTGGCATTCATGGATGTCACAGGACGTGTGGCGGGCTGCTTGCTGGAGCTTTGCAAACAACCCGATGCGATGACCCATCCCGATGGTATGCAAATAAAGATCACTCGCCAGGAAATTGGGCGAATAGTTGGCTGCTCAAGAGAAATGGTCGGGCGTGCACTCAAAGAGCTTGAAGAGCAGGGCCTTATAGAAGTCCACGGCAAAACAATGGTGATTTACGGTACCAGGTAAAAATATTTTCCTCATCATGTAGTATCTGTACCTGGGTGCAGGAGAGATCCCTTGGAAAACAATCGAAAAGAAATAGAGTATATAGATCGATATCTTGCCTATTGCGAGACACGATCTGTTCCAGCCAAGACGGTCGTCATTGAGACCGGCGAGGTTAGTGATAGTCATTTTTATATTCTCGAAGGAACCTTGACCGTCAGTGTTACTGATGAAAGTGGTCTGGAAATGATCCTTGCGTATCTATCAGAAGGTGAATTTTTTGGCGAGCTGGGTGTTTATGATGACGGTCAACAACAGCGCAGTGCCAGTGTACGTACTCGTACGGACTGCGTTATTGGGAAAATGGACTACCAGCGTTTCCACGAACTGGCGAAAATTTACCCTAGCCTGATGAAAGCCCTGGATTCCCAGGTTGCATCACGATTGCGAACTACCACTAAAAAAGTGCTCGATCTGGCGTTTCTCGACGTAACGGGTCGAGTCGCCAGTTGCCTGCTGGATTTGTGTAAGCTACCCGAAGCCGTCGAAGTTGAAGATGGGGTTCAACTGAAGATAAGTCGACAGGAAATTGCGAGGATTGTTGGCTGTTCCCGCGAGATGGCCGGGCGAATCCTGAAGGATATGCAGGATATGGGCTTAATTCACGCTCAAGGAATGACCGTTGTGTTACTGGGCGCCACTAAAGAATACGATTCAGAAGAATAGTTTTCTCAGGCTCTCACCGGGCTCTTCAGCCCGCATAAAGGCTTCCCCAACCAAAAAGGCATTAACTCCGGAAGAACGCATAAGTTCAACATCTTGCGTCGCCAAAATACCGCTTTCGGTCACCACGATTCTCTGGTCATCTATCTTATTTAAAAGTTTAAGCGTGGTATCGAGATTGGTTTCAAAGGTATGCAGGTTGCGATTATTGATACCAATCAATCGATTGCTGGTTTGCAAAGCAACATCCAGCTCAGCCTCATCATGGACTTCAATCAGGACATCCAGACCAATCTCCAAAGCGAGCTCATTCAAATCCATCAGTTGTGATTTTTCCAATGATGCAACGATCAGCAATACACAATCTGCACCAATCACTCTGGCTTCATAGATCTGGTAAGGATCAATAAGAAAATCCTTGCGTATGACAGGTAGGCTGCAGGCCGCACGCGCCTGCTGCAAATACACTTCAGAACCCTGGAAATAGTCTCGATCAGTCAAAACTGAGAGGCAGGTAGCGCCACCGGCTTCATAACTTTTAGCGATTTCGGCCGGATAAAAATCTTTCCTGATGATGCCTTTGCTGGGTGAAGCCTTCTTTATTTCCGCAATCACTGCCGCCTGCCCCATGGTCAGTCGATGCTCCATCGCCCGAACAAACCCCCTGGGCTCCGGCTGATCTACCGCCCTGGCTGCAAGTTCCTCAAGAGATACTTGTGCACTGCGCTCGGCAACTTCTTGTCGTTTGCGCGTATTAATGTTTTCCAGGATTGTAGGAGCAGCCATGTGAGTTACTTGGTTTCAACGTCCTTGAGCATGCGAGTAAACTCGGCAAACTCCTGCAATTTGATTTTGGCATGACCGGAGCCAATGATGTCGCCAGCCATCTGAACACCTTCTCGAAGGCTGGACGCTATACCTGCAACATAAATAGCAGCACCCGCATTCAAGGCGATCATATCTGCAGCTACGGCACTGCTGTCTTCAAACGCACTTTCAATCAGGGACAGACTTTCTTCAGCTGTCTCTACACGCAATGAATCTAGCGAGGTTGCATTTAATCCAAAATCCTCGGGCGTAATCTCATACTCGTGGATTTCGCCATCTTGCAATTCAGCAACAAAGGTTTTACCCGCTATGCTGATTTCATCCAGTCCATCCTCGGAATGAACCACCATCACGTGATTACTTCCCAGGTTTTGCAGGACTTCGGCTATTGGTCGCACCCAATGTCGGGCAAAAACACCTAAAACCTGATTAAGTGCGCCAGCGGGATTAGTCAGCGGACCAAGTAAATTAAAGATAGTGCGTGTGGCAAGTTCACGTCGTGGGCCGATGGCATATTTCATGGCCCCGTGATGCGCTGGTGCAAACATAAAGCCAACGCCCTGCTCTTCTATGCACCGGCCGACTTGCTGGGCATTTAGATCGAGGCGAACTCCTGCCGCTTCCAGCAGGTCAGCACTTCCGCTTTTGGAACTGACAGAGCGATTTCCATGCTTGGCAACATGTGCCCCAGCCGCTGCCGTTACAATTGCGCTGGCAGTAGAAACATTAAAAATTTTCGAGCCGTCCCCACCTGTCCCACATGTATCGATAAGGTCATTAACGGCCAGATCAACAGGCGTCACCAATTCTCGCATGACCTCGGCAGCACCTGTGATTTCTTCCACGGTTTCACCTTTCATCCGCAAGGCAACCAGAAACCCTCCTATTTGGGCGTCGGTTGCCTGCCCAGTCATGATGGTGGTCATGGCCTCACGCATTTCTTCAGTCGACAGATCCTGGTTCTCGATTACTTTGGCAATAAATGTTTGCATTGTTGCTAGCTCCTCGAGATCAGGTTTCCAGAAAATTTCGCAGCAGGTCGTGTCCATGCTGACTGAGAATACTCTCCGGGTGGAACTGTACGCCCTCTATGGAATATTCCCTATGGCGAATACCCATGATTTCGTCCAGCTGCCCATCCGGGGTTTGGGTCCAGGCAGTAACTTCCAGGCAATCCGGCAAGGTATTTTTGTCGACGACCAGAGAGTGATACCTGGTCGCTTCAAAAGGCGTACTTAAACCACGAAATATACCCTGACCCTCGTGGTACATATTGGAGAGTTTGCCATGCATTACATTCCTTGCCCGGATGACATCGCCCCCAAATGCTTGGCCAATACTTTGATGCCCCAGACAAATGCCCAGAATGGGTACCACACCGGCCATTTCCCGTATTAATGGCACGGAGATGCCCGCTTCATTCGGTGAACAGGGCCCTGGCGATACGACGATTTTTTCCGGGTTCAACGACCTCACTTGCTCAACGCTCAACTCATCGTTACGCACAACCTTAATATCTGCGCCCAATTCGGCAAGGTACTGCACTACGTTATAGGTAAAGGAATCGTAGTTATCAATCATTAAGATCATGATGTACTTCCTTTCGCCGATTTATTTTGAACCAGGGATGCCGCACGCAACAACGCACGAGCCTTGTTCATGGTTTCTTTCCATTCGAGACGGGGTACTGAATCAGCCACAATTCCCCCGCCTGACTGAACGTAGAGCATGTTGTCTTTTATGACACCTGTACGTATGGCGATCGCCATGTCCATGTCGCCATTCCAGCCTATGTAGCCCACCGCGCCACCGTAAATGCATCGTTTAACCGGCTCGATCTCGTCAATAATTTCCATCGCGCGAATCTTGGGCGCGCCACTCAGCGTCCCGGCCGGATGGACAGCACGTAAAACATCTATGGCATCTAGCTCTGGCTTCAACTTGCCAACAACATTGGAAGTGATATGCATAACATGCGAATAGCGTTCTACCACCATCTGCTCGGTGACCTTGACTGTTCCGGTCTGGGAAATCCGACCGGCATCATTTCGACCCAGGTCAATCAACATTAGATGCTCCGCAATTTCCTTTGGATCATCCAGCATATCTTTTTCCATGGCCAAGTCATCTGCCTCGGTCTTGCCCCGGCGGCGAGTGCCTGCAATAGGTCGAACTGTGACTTCGCCATGATCCAAACGCGCCAAAATTTCTGGAGATGCACCAACAATCTGGAAGTCACCCAAATCCATAAAATACATATAGGGCGATGGATTTACTGCACGTAGCGCTCGATAAAGATTAATAGGATCTTCAGTAAACTTCATACTCAAGCGCTGTGATGGCACGACTTGCATGATGTCGCCTGCGACACAGTATTCCTTGATTTTATCTACTGCGGCTTCGTAGCCTTTTTGCCCCATACTGGATTTCAAGGTGGATTCATCCAAATGAGGCGCGCCGAGCGATACTTCTGCCAGTTCAGGCTGTTTGGCTTGCAGCTGTTGCTCAATGTCATTGAGACGCTGCTGGGCCGTCTCGAAAGCATCCGGGCTGTCTGCCGGAATGTGGGTGACCAGGGTTAGGGTTCCGGCAAAATTATCAAAAATCACCAGATCCTTTGAACGCATCAGCAAAATGTCTGGCACGCCCAATTCATCCGGCGGAACTGAATTTTTTAGACGCTTCTCTACGTAGCGGACAACATCGTATCCCATATAGCCCACAAGGCCACCGGCGAACCGCGGCAAATCTTCAAGGTCGGGAACAGATAGCTCACGAATATATTCCTGCAAAAATTCTAGCGGATCTTCCCGGGTGAATTTTTGTGTCTCACCTGACTTTGTCAGCTCAACGTTTTCACCACTGACACGAATAAACTCTTCTGCCTTTAGACCAATAATTGAGTAGCGCCCCCACTTTTCACTGGATTCAACTGACTCGAGCAAATAGGTATAGGGCTCGCCGGCCACTTTGGAATAAACGCTCAGCGGCGTATCCAAATCGGCCAACAGAGTGCGGGTAACCGGGATTTCTTGGTAATTTTGCGCCGCTAATTCGGCGAATTTTTCAGGGGACATGGCTTTTCTTTCTATCTTGCTTCTATCTGCGTTTACTGGTTTTGCAACTGAGGGCTACCGACTTTACAAAGTCGAGAACAATCAGGCCCACCAGCCACGCCAACAAGTAGCGGCAGTCTGAGGCAACTCGGTGAGAGCGCGGATAGGAAGATTGGAAATTTTCATGGTGCGCGATTCTAATGAAACTTCTGCGCCAAGCCAACTGTTTGCGACCCCTAACCCGGAGTTCATCGGAAATAGTGACGCCTAGCATGAAAATGGTATCGCCTTGTTTATGACAAATTCCTTCGTCGACATCCGGGTTCCATATACCAAGACTTCCACCCCTGCATTCATGACTTCAAGCAGTGTTTCAGCATAGACGGGGTCAATTTCGTTTGCCACCGTCACACGATTCACGCCGGTATGCTGCACACAAAAAAACAGTACCGCCCTGTAGCCCTGCCGCTTGGCGAGCAACAATTCACGTAAATGTTTTGCTCCTCGACTCGTGACAGCATCGGGGAATGCACCCAGCCCGCCCTCCTGAGCAAGAGTCAGGTTTTTCACCTCCATATAGCATATGTCCTCTGGGTTAACGGCTTCCGCACTCCGGCTCAATCGAAAATCAAGACGGCTGTTTTCTTCACCAAATCGCACCTCGGATTCGATCACGGAGTACGCCCTTAATTCGTCAATGAGACTGTCATTCAAAGCCTCAGATACCAGTTTATTCGTGCGGCCTGTATTCACTCCCGCCATTCCACCAAATTCTGATGTCACTGCCTCTAGGGTATATTTGAGCTTCCGCTTGGGATTATCACTTTCTGATAACCAGCAACATCCGTCTTTTACAAGACAGTTTTTCATGCTGCCGGTATTAGGACAGTGGGCAACAACCAACTCACCAGAATCAAGAATCACATCGGCAAAGAAGCGTTTATAGCGGCGCTGGAAACGCCCTTGTAACAATGGGGGATCAAACTTCACAAAATAGCCCTGAGACAACCTCTGACGCGGCGAAATATATAAGTAAAAATCACTGGATTCGGCTCCCTAGTTCTGGTAATTTCGCCGCCTAATTTTTTTCGGCAACAAACAGGTCTGACCGATATGGCAAAAAAACCAGCAGCTGCTGCTAACAGCATGGATATCCATGGTATTGCGCCTTACAAGCCCAAGAAAAACGAAGAATACATGAATGAGGCGCAAAGAGAGCACTTTAAGAAAATTCTTCAAGCTTGGAAACATGAGCTGATGGAAGAAGTCGATCGCACCATGAGTCACATGAAGGACGAGGCGGCTAATTTTCCTGACCCCGCCGATCGCGCTACCCAGGAAGAGGAGTTTGCCCTGGAACTTCGCACACGTGATCGCGAGCGAAAGCTTATCAAGAAGATCGACCAGACTCTCGACCTGCTTGAAAATGACGACTATGGCTTTTGCGACCAGTGCGGTATCGAAATAGGCATTCGGCGTCTGGAAGCTCGCCCAACAGCGACCCTGTGCATCGACTGTAAAACCCTCGACGAGATCAAAGAAAAACAACTCGTCGGCTAGCCGCTAATACCCTGCGCGATGCCCCACCCTATCGCGCAGGTATTCATTCTGTAACATGACCCCTTATTCCGGTCGATTCGCTCCTTCACCAACTGGACCACTTCATCTCGGCTCACTCGTTGCTGCGCTTGGAAGCTATCTGGACGCCAAAGCGAATTCGGGCCTATGGCTACTTCGAATAGAAGATATCGACCCGCCTCGGGAAATGGCTGGCGCCAAAGAGCTTATTCTCAGACAGTTGGAAGACCACGGTCTTTATTGGGACAGCACCGCGATTTACCAAAGTCAGCGCCTGGATACTTATCAGGAATACTTCGATCATTTAAAAAACAATCAACACCTATACGCATGTGATTGCCCCAGACATCGAATCAGGGATCTGAATGGAATATACGATGGTCACTGTCGAGATCTAAATTTGAGCTTTGACTCAGACGCCGCAATTCGGGTCTTGCTCTCAGAAAAGAATATCGGCTGGAACGACTTGATACTTGGTCCACAATCCTTTTCTTTCGACGAACTTGGGGGAGATTTTATTGTTCGGCGCCGCGATGGATTGTTTTCCTATCAGCTGGCTGTGGCCGTGGATGATGGTCTGGAAGGTATCACTCATGTTATTCGTGGTGCAGACCTTCTGGACTCCACCGCGCGACAAACATACCTGCATAAGTTATTTGGCCTGTCCTCACCAGAATACGGGCATCTTCCCATGGTTATGAATAACCAGGGACAAAAACTAAGTAAGCAAACCCATGCTCCGGAACTCGATTCAAATAAATCCAGGGAAAACCTCGCTCTAGCCCTGAATATTCTCGGGCAAAACCCACCCAGGGACATAAGTGAGAATTCATGCGAGGAAATTCTTGCGTGGGCCATACACCACTGGAACATAAACTCAGTTCCCACAAAGCCGGTTGAGCCTTCAAATTAGGCTGAGAAACCCTCTTTGCCCAGTTTGTCTGTGCTAGAATCTCGCCGTTCAAAACATCTGCCTTTCATGATCAAAAAATTTATCCCATCCCTAAACAAGTCCTCCAAGGTCATTGAGCGCCGCATACCCGTTTCCAAACACGGAGTAACGCGCGACAAATTCAGCCCATTGTCATTAAAGGTCGTAGACAAATTGCTTGATGAAGGTCACGAGGCCTACATCGTAGGCGGATGCATACGCGATATTTTGCTAGGGAAAACCCCTAAAGACTTTGACGTAGCGACTTCTGCCCGCCCGGAACAGGTTCAAAAGCTGTTCCGCCGATCACGTATTATCGGGCGCCGATTCAAAATAGTTCATGTTGAAGAGAAGCGAGATCTGATTGAAGTCACGACCTTCCGTGGCGACCACAAATCTGGCAATAGCCGTCATGCAACCCAGAGCAGTGAAGGCGTTTTACTCCGCGACAATGTTTACGGATCTCTTCAGGAAGATGCAGTTCGCCGGGACTTCAGTTGCAACAGCCTTTATTTCGATATTGATTCCGAAGAGATTGTCGATTTTCTTGACGGTGTTAGAGACATCAAACAAGGCATATTGCGCACCATAGGAGACCCGGAAGAACGATTTCGTGAAGACCCTGTTCGAATGATGAGAGCGCTTCGGTTCCAGTCGAAGCTCGGCCTGAAACTGGATGCAAAAAGCTATAAGCAGCTAAAACAAAACATCGGAATGATTCGCGAAGTCTCATCAGCCAGGCTTTTTGATGAGGTTATCAAGTTACTGCTTCACGATTCCTCAGCGACCGCTTTTAAAATGATGATGGATACAGGCCTGATGGAGCAATTATTTCCCAGCTCCACTAAAGCCATTGCTGCCAAACCAATAATGGCCAAACTGATCACCGCGGCAATGCAAACAACAGAAGCTCGACTGCAATCAGGCAAAAATGCCTCGCCATTTTATTTATATGCAGTTCTACTATGGCCTGCCGCAGAACAGGAGTTTCAAGAGCAGTTGTCACGAAAACAACCTCCGGTCCGCGCCATGCAAACTGCAGGCGATAAAACCATTGCCGGCCAGTCCTCCCTGGTAAGTATTCCCCGCCGATTTTCCCAGCCCATGCGTGAAATATGGGAAATGCAAAATCGCCTGCCGCAAAGGGATCGCGCCCAAAAACTTTTAGAACACCCTAGATTTCGCGCCGCTTATGATTTTCTCCTTGTCAGGGAGCAGTCAGGTGAAAATCTGGATGGTTTAGGGGCTTGGTGGACAAAATACCAGGACGCCAATCAACAAACGCGTGACAAAATGGTCTCGGAGCTTCCTGTAAAATCATCCAATCGCCGCCGCCCCCGCAAGCGAAGACCCTCCAGCAAGACTCAATGACATTTGCCTGTCTTGGCCTGGGAAGCAATCTGGGTGATTCATTCAAAACACTGAAAGACGCCGTCACCTGCCTGCAAAAAGCGAATTCAGTCCAATTAGATAAACACTCCTCATGCTATGTAAGCAAGCCATGGGGACGTGAAGACCAGCCTGATTTTCTGAATGCCGTTATCGGCATCCAAACACAACTTTCTGCCGAAGAATTATTATCTTGCGTACAAGCAATTGAATTACATTTTGAGCGCAAGCGAACAATAAAGTGGGGGCCAAGAACGCTGGATATCGATATCCTTTGTTACGGTCAGCTGCAGCAAACCGATTCAGCCCTCACTCTGCCTCACCCATATTTTTCCGAGCGAGATTTTGTCTTGGTACCTTTGCATGAAATTTATCCCAACCTTGTAATTGCAGAAAAGGCTGTCTCTGAATGGCTCGCGTTTTATCTGGAGCGGTTTCCAAACCGTCCACTACCTGAAAAACTCAAGACCGCACTGATCTGAAAAATGACTTGTAAAGCAAATCAGGCTGGTGTGAACTTTATCGACAACCGAATAACAAAACCAAACGAGACAAATCTGTGTACTTGAGCCTAGATGAACTGGGGCTTTCTCCCGAGACTACTCAAACGACTGCCAGCTACATCGCTATAGAAGGGCCTATAGGGGTCGGCAAAACCACTCTCGCTCGAAGTCTGGCACACAGCCTTGAGTGTGATGCACTTTACGAGGCGGCAGAAGACAATCCCTTCTTAAACCGGTTTTATCGAGATCCCAAAGCGTATGCCTTGCCAACTCAGCTGCATTTTTTATTCCAGCGCATTTCCCAAATCGAAGATATAAAACAAAACGACATTTTCAACGTTCGACGGGTCGCTGATTTCTTGATAGACAAAGATCCCTTATTTGCCGAAGTAAATCTGGATTCCGATCAGTTCGCCATCTATCAAAAAGTCTTTGATACCATCATCCTCGATGCGCCCGAGCCAGACCTCGTAGTATATCTGCAGGCTCCCACTGACGTTCTCATCGAACGTATTCGCAAGCGTGGGATTGAATCGGAGCAGAAAATAAGCAATAGCTATCTTGCCCAGCTAAATGATGCCTACATGCGCTATTTTCATAACTACGCGAAATCGCCTTTATTGATTGTAAACGCCGCTGAAATTGACTTTGTTCAAGACAAAAACCAATATCGCAACCTCGTTGAGACCATTGTGAATACCCGGAGCGGTCGCCACTACTACAATCCCCTGACCCGAGATATCTGATGAACAAACAAACGCTAACGCGTCTCAAGCAATACAAAACCGATGGCAAGATATTCGCCACGCTGACGGCCTATGACGCTACCCTGGCCAGAATTGCTGAAGCCTCAGGTGTGGAAGTCTTGCTGATTGGAGATTCCCTTGGCAACGTTATTCAGGGGCAGGGATCGACTGTGCCGGTCAACATGGAGCAAATGTGTTATCACACCGAGTGCGTTAAACGTGGGACCAAGAACAGCTTCCTTATGGCTGATATGCCTTTTATGTCTTATGCATCCCCCGATCAGGCGATTGCGAACGCGGCAGCTCTTATGCAATCAGGTGCGCACATGGTCAAGGTAGAAGGCTCTCTTTGGCTAGAGGAAAGTGTTTATCTGATGAGTGAACGAGGCATTCCCGTGTGTGTCCACCTGGGGCTACTGCCGCAGTCGGTTGATAAGCAAGGTGGCTATCGTATCCAGGGAAAAGATGCTGAGTCCGCCCAGCAAATTGTCGATAACGCATGCACTCTGGTAGAAGCCGGCGCAGATATTGTCCTGCTCGAAGGGGTACCCTCCACCGTTGCCAAATCTGTCACTGAGGCTGTTGACGTTCCAGTAATCGGCATAGGCGCGGGACCACATACTGACTCACAAGTGCTCGTCGTTCACGACCTGTTGGGTATATCCCAGCGGCTCCCCAGTTTTTCCAAAAATTATCTGGCCGAAGCTGGAAGTATCGAAGGTGCCATAGCCCTATACGCAGAAGAAGTTAAATCTGGAAAGTTCCCTGGCGAGCATTACACCATCGCCTGAATTTTTCTTTTCTTACACTATGTATCCTGCTGTTTTTTTGCAGGCAGGTTAGAATGCGTGCCAGCTATATATAAATAGAAATGGAAATGCCCTCCACGACTTTGCAACTGGCAATGGATCTTATCCGCCGCGAATCGGTAACCCCCGAGGATGATGGCTGCCAAAAAATGCTGGCCGATCGATTGTCCGCCCTGGGGTTTAATTGCGAACACCTGCGTTTTGAAGATGTCGATAACCTCTGGGCCTTACACGGAGAATCCGGTCCGCTATTCTGCTTTGCCGGGCATACCGATGTAGTTCCGCCGGGAGCCCCCCAACATTGGGAATTCCCGCCTTTTGAGCCGCAAATTATTGATGGCATGCTCCGCGGCCGCGGTGCCGCAGACATGAAAGGAAGTATTGCTGCCATGGTTACCGCGGTGGAACGTTTTCTGCAACAGCACCCCGAACCTGGATTTCGCATCGCCTGGTTAATCACCAGCGATGAGGAAGGTGATGCCGTTAATGGAACCGTTAAAGTGATCGATTGGCTGGAACAACAAGATATCAAAATAGACTGGTGCCTTGTGGGCGAACCCTCTTCAACCGAGTTGGTTGGCGACATTATAAAAAATGGCCGCAGGGGTTCACTGGGTGCCCGTCTGAAAGTGAAAGGCATTCAGGGTCATGTCGCCTACCCTCATCTGGCAGATAATCCTGTCCACAAAACCGCACCCGCCCTGGCGGATCTGGCTTCCCGCGAATGGGATCAAGGCAACGCAAGTTTCCCTCCCACGAGCTTTCAGGTATCAAACCTGGCCGCCGGCACAGGTGCAACCAACGTCATCCCCGGCGAGCTGGACGTTGTGTTCAATTTCCGGTTTTCCACTGAGCAGACTTCCGAGTCATTAATGGAGGCCACCGAGGCGATATTGGCAACCTATGGCCTGAACTATGTCATCGACTGGAACCTGAGTGGTCAACCCTTTTTGACAGAAAGTGGCTCACTGGTTGAAGCAGCAAAATCTGCCGTCAGAGAAGTCACGGGCAGAACAACTACCCTGTCAACTTCCGGCGGAACCTCTGATGGTCGCTTTATCGCCCCTACAGGTGCCCAGGTGATTGAGCTAGGCCCGGTGAATGCAACTATTCACAAAGTTGACGAACAGGTATTGGCCAGCGATCTTGACGAGCTGTCACTGATTTACGAACGTATTTTGCTTGAACTAAAAAAGCAGGCTAGCCAATAGTCCGCTTGGGATAAATATCAAAACGGGTGCTTTTACCCTCCAGCGAATAGCCTGGCTTTTCACCGCCAAGAGTCGGTGCATGGCGCGGTCTTTTCACCACAGCCCTGTGATAGCTTGTTCTGATCGCCTGCTCAAGTAGATTACGTTCCTCTGTCTCCCTAAGTGGCTCCTGTTCGAGAGAAGGTTCAAGTAGGGATTGAAGTAACTGCATTTCTTTTTTAACCGCAGCCTTCTTCTTGCGTTCCGGGAACATGGGGTCAAGGTACACAATGTCCAGGGAATCATTCTTTTGCTTCGTTAGCCAATCGGTGGCGTCCACATGCAAAAATTGCATACGCCCGATGATATTGCTTAACTCATGATCGCTGTCTTCTGCCAACTGCGCGGCGCTGCAAAGCCCTTCACTGATCATTAAAGCCAAGACGGGGCTTCGCTCCAGCATAAGGACATTTGCCCCCAGACAGGCCATAACAAAGCTGTCAGCAGCCAATCCAGCTGTCGCATCAACAACACTCAATCCTTTTTTTTGATCTAGCCCAACTGCCTTGGCCAGTGTTTGTGATTTTCCTCCACCAAAGCGACGACGATGATCTGTCGCTCCGCCGGTAAAGTCTATATGTACCTGGGCTCTTTTATCCAAACCAGGGTCAATCAAGGATAGTCTGGATTCTTGCACCAGTAAGCTTATTTCCTCTTCGACGGGAATTTCGTCTTCAATAAATTCCAGTTGGAATTCAGACAACATCGAAGCAATGCGCTTTTCACGGGACAGTGTGATATTGCTGTCGTACATTATCCGAACGGGCTTCGTATTCATGGTATTCTGGGCCAATGTGGACACTCAAACTTACTGGAGAAATTCATGGACGCTGTTGTACAACTCATACAAAAATCCCGTCGGTATATTTTCTACGCCATCAGTCTAATGCTGGCAGCCTGTGCTAACTATTCGTTCGACATTAATAATAACGAAGTGTATTCACCACCCCGACTCTTTTCTGCTTTTGATATCTCCGACCCAGGCTTGGAAAATTGCATAAAACAAACTATTTCCGACCAAAAAATTACCAAAGTAGAAAATATGGAGACCCTGGCCTGCAGCCATGCGGGAATTATCTCGCTTGATGGCTTGAGCCAGTTTAGCAGGCTGGTCAGTATTAATTTGAGATCGAATCAAATACAGAATGCTGACGAGCTGCTTCAACTAACTCACCTAAGAGATCTCGATATCACAGACAACCCCATAGAAAATTGCCAAACTCTGGATCAACTGGGGAACTTGGTAACCGGACAATTTCTTCATAATGGTACCTGCCCGTAAGTTAATTTGACTGGTTTAGAAGACAGATAAAAAGATAAACCGCATAAATTCAACGTCGTTCCTTTACTGAGCAGCGCACAAAAAAAGGGAATCTTTTCCACATTGGGTTAGTTTCTTAAAGTAGTTTGACAATATGCGCGCTAAGTCATTGATTCTTGATGCAAGCTTTCGCAAGTTATTGTTTTTATTATATATTTTTATCTGGTTAAAAAATGACCAATCTGTGACAGATTTAGCAATCAAGGGACTTTAGAACATCTTTACTCAGATTATAAACAGAGTTATCCACAGAAATTGTGGAAAACCCTGAGGCCAATAAATGAAAATATTTATTCAGTCACAGGGCTTATGGAAGCAATAACAAATTACCGATTAGGTATAGTCAAAAGTCATACCCAGGCGATGACCGACGAGTTCATAGGATTCAACTACATTGCCAAGCCCTTGACGGAAACGATCCTTATCAAGCTTTTCACGGGTTTCAGCATCCCATAGACGACAACCATCAGGAGTGAATTCGTCGCCCAAAACCATCTTGCCTTTGTACAACCCAAACTCAAGCTTGTAGTCGACCAGCAACATGCCGGCGTCGGCAAAAAGTTTTTTAAGAACCTCATTCACACGGAAAGTCAGATCGCGCATTTCGCGAATCTGGTCCATGGTTGCCCACCCAAAAGACTGGGCGTGATATTCATTGACCATGGGATCGCCGAGCTCATCATTTTTGAGGAACAACTCAAAAGTTGGAGGGTTAAGATCCAGACCTTCTTCAACGCCAAGACGACGACAAAGACTTCCAGTGGAAATGTTTCGGACTACACATTCCAGTGGGATCATATCGAGTTTTTTTACCAGGGAATCCTGTGGAGAAAGCAGCTTTTCAAAATGTGTGGGAATTCCCGCTTCTTCCAATTTCTGCATAATAGTGGCATTAAATTGATTATTTACTGCACCCTTGCGATCCAGTTGCTCAATTTTTTTACCATCGAATGCAGATGTGTCGTTTCGGAAGAAAAGCACCATTTGATCTGGATCTTCCGTAGTGAAAACGGATTTAGCTTTACCTGAATAAAGTTCTTTTACCTTTTGCATATCCCAACTCGTTAATTAAGGTCTGTTAATCGGCACCAGCTCAATCCAGCCCATAGGCTGGTCCTGGCTGGCAAATAATACCTGCTCAATTAAATCTAACTGTGATTCCAATGCTTTCTCAGCTAATTCAATCTGGTTGTTTTGCTCACTGATATGACCAACAATCAAATTCTTTAGAATACCCGAAGTATTAACCCGGGAAATGAATTCAGCTGTTTGTCCATTATTCAAATGTCCCCAGTTTCCTCCTACACGTCTTTTAAGCGACGGAGGGTAAGGGCCATTCCTGAGCATTTCCTGATCGTGATTCGCTTCAACCAACAAGGCATGACAGCCTTCATAGGCTTCGACTAAATGAGGTGTCAAACTACCCAAGTCTGTTAGCACCCCTGCTTTGAGGTCACCACAGGAAAAAACAAATTGTACAGGCTCTCGGGCATCATGAGGAACAGCGACAGGAACAATTTTCAATCCCCCTATCGTTAATGACTCTCCTGCGCGAAGCCTGGACGGCTCGACTCGACCTTTATGTTTCCAGGCCCGGTAAGTTCCCTCTGTCATATAAACGGGCAAAGAGAACCGGAAAGCAAAAGGCTCGACGCCACTTATATGATCCTGATGCTCATGCGTTACCAGGATTGCACTAATATCTGAGGGCACTAGCCCAATATCCGCGAGTCGCTTTTCTGTTTCACGCAGACCGAACCCGCAATCAATCATTAACGTCGTCGAAGCGCTTTGCAGCAGAACGGCATTACCTTTACTGCCACTGCCCAGCGCAGCAATTCTCAAGAGGTAGTCTCCGGCTAGGTAAGGTTGTTGCGTATTCTTTGAAGTACCAGATAGTTCTCTCGCTGGCTCATGGTTTCGCCATTGAGATTTTCAACCTGAACACGAATCACGCCATCTGTGTTATCAAGACTAACTCGATAGTTATAAACCGGGTTGTTCTTGGTGATACGAAATACCCGTCGCCACCAGGAAGGCTCATCTACCGAAACTTGCTGATAATCAGAAATGTAGATTCCCTCGCTTGAGTGCTGTTCCGCTATTGAGAATCCCTGGCGAGAAAGCGCATAGCCTACCGACGCCCAGGCACGTTCATAATCCATTCGCATTTCTATGTAAGGCAAGCCGGATTCCGGAGTGACCAGATCGACCTTGCTGGATGTACCTATCTCCTGCCCTAAAAGAGATGCCGTCCCCACAGCATCATCTGCCGCAAGAGTTTCCGCCAGTATGCCTCTAAACCAGTCTTCATAATCCGCTGTATCCGACTCACGCTCCCATGAAGGAAGTGGGTTAGGGATATCGGCCTCAGGAAAAGAACGTTGAAGAATGTCGATTTCAGTCGAGTTTAATTGCACGCCCTGACTGAGCTGTATTCTGAATTGCTGAAAATTTTCAGGGCTTTCAGTTATTTTGAACAATCCAGTTTCAATAATGCCATTACTCGGGTCAACTCGTGAGGTAGGTATGCCTGCACGCGACAAGTAACTTCTAATTCGTGGCCATGTTTCTCCTGGAGGGGTGGTAACCAAAATCCACGATTCTCCATTCAATCGCTGGATCCTGACTTCATTCGTCGACTCATTCATCCCCACACTTCGAGGACGTGGCACTTCAAATTCACTTTGGATTTCATAGCTGACTACTTCGCCACCCTCAGGCAATGGATAAAGCTGCCCTACCCTTCCTGCGATCATCCCATCCGGTATTTCTATTTCAGAAAATTCTTCCGCTTGACGATAATCATTTGAGCGATCACGAAAATAGTTATCCAGCCCCAAAAATGAACAAGATTGCAAAAATAAAATCGCGCTCAGGAGTAGAGACCATCTGTAGCTGGTCAAATTATTGATTGTCATAACAAACCTAATTCGTTGAGAATTTGCCGTATTGCCGGCTGTGCACTCTCGGTGAGCGGAATAATTGGCAACCGAATCCCTCCCTCTATTAAACCCATTTGCTCCAGCGCCCACTTCGATGCACATGGGCTTGGCTCTATAAATAGTCCGGTATGCAGTGCCTGTAGTTTTAGATCAATTTCCTCTGCGGAAGAAAAATTGCCCTCCAGGGCGAACTGGCACATTTGGCTCATCAAGGCAGGAGCAACATTGGCTGAAACCGAGATATCGCCTTTGCCCCCAAGTTTCATTAATTCAAGCGCCGTGACATCATCACCCGAATAAACGCTAAACCCTTCCGGGGATGCATTTATTAGCTCAGCTCCACGCGCCATATCCCCGGTTGCGTCTTTGATGCCAGTAATATTTTCAATTTCCGCCAGCCGCAAAGCCGTTGCGTTACTTATATCTGAGGCAGTTCGGCCGGGCACGTTATAGAGAATAATAGGTATCTCAACGGCTTCGGCAATGGTGCGAAAATGCTGGTACATGCCTTCCTGTGAAGGTCTGTTGTAGTAGGGCGCAACCTGAAGTGAAGCATCGGCCCCACGTTCGGCGGCTTCTCGAGTCCACTCGAGCGCTTCCTGCGTGCTATTGGCGCCTGTACCCGCAATTACCGGAATACGTCCTGCGGCATGTTCAACTGTCTTGGTGATGACCTGAATGTGCTCTCCCCAGTTGAGTGTAGGAGACTCCCCGGTTGTACCCACGCTGACTATGCCATGTGTGCCCTGTTCAATGTGCCACTCAACCAAGCGCTGCAGAGCCTCCCAATCAACGGAACCGTCGACATGCATGGGTGTAACAAGCGCAACTATGCTACCTTCAATTTTCACTGCTTTGAGACTCCAACATCGGCTGAAAATGCCAAAATAATAATGCTTAAAAATTAAGCGCTTCTAGAGAAAAGCGCTATGGTAATGGCGGGCTGCCCGCTCCACAACTTACCAAATCCAATATAGATAATCTGGCCTGCTTTAAAGATCGACTTCGGGTGTTACATCCGCACTATATTCAACGCCAGCAACGCCAAAACCAAACAGCTTCAAAAATTCTTCCTGATAACCCCGGTAATCCGAAAGTTCATTCAGGTTTTCTGTGGTCACTATGTCCCAGAGCTGCTCAACCTCTTTCTGGATTCCTTCATCAAGTTCCTTTCCATCCATTCGCCAGCGCCCATGTTCATCGAGCTGGGCATTGGTGTTATAGATACATTCAGTAAACAGGCCATAAACCTGCTCAATGCAGCCTTCATGGACACCTTTTTGTTTCATTAGTTTAAAGAGAAGTGCCAGATACAAAGGCATGATCGGGATAGCCGAGCTCGCCTGGGTCACGACAGCCTTCAGTACCGCTACACGACCTTCACCACCGGAGCGGGAAAGCTTCTCATTAATGTTATGCCCAGCTCGGTCCAGGTCTTCCTTGGCCTTTCCAATGGTGGCATGACCATACAGCGGCCAGGTGATTTCTTTCCCAATGTAGGTATAAGCAACCGTTTTACAATCTGGAGTCATAACGCCTGCCTCCTGCAGGGTGTCAATCCAGAGCTCCCAATCTTCACCACCCATTACTTTAATGGTATTGGCGATTTCTTCCTCTGTTGCCGGTTCGATTGTGACTTCATGCACTTGATCCTTATTGGTATCAAGTGTTTTTCGTGTTACTTCTTGACCAATCGGCTTTAGAGTTGAGTTATAGGTTATTCCGGTTTTCGGATCTGTTCGACGGGGAGAAGCGAGACTGTATACAACCAGATCTACCTGCCCGAGATCAGCTTTAATTTTTTCGATGGTTTCTGCTTTGAGCTCATCGGAGAAGGCATCGCCATTCAGGCTTTCCGCATAGAGTCCTGCCGCGCGGGCTTCCGCATGAAAAGCCGCACTATTGTAGTAGCCAGCCGAACCAGTACGTTTATCTGTTCCTGGTTTTTCGAAAAAGATACCCAGCGTATCGGCACCCGACCCAAAGGCCGCAGATATTCTTGAGGCAAGGCCATAGCCTGTAGACGCACCAATGACCAAAACTTTTTTTGGGCCGCCTTCTATGCGCCCCTGGGATTTCACATAATCTATCTGCTCTCGCACGTGAGCGGCACAGCCCGTAGGGTGGGCATTCGTGCAAATAAATCCTCTGACTTTGGGTTCAATAATCATCTATCTCTATTTCTCTTGTCAGTCGTTGTATGGATCCCGTGAACTAGAACTTGGGAAAGTAATGTCTTACGCCTGCCGGCTGGGACAAAAGGCGGGTAATGATAGCCGCGTTTGAGAACAGTGCCAAATTTCTCTAACGAGTTATTCGTCAAATTCCCAGACGACTTTTCCTGTTTCTTCTTTCAACTTGCTTATGTAGGCCCGGTGTGAAGATAACTCTTCCTCCGTTACATCTGTTAAGACAAAATTTAGTCCCTGACGTTCAATTGGACGATGTGACACCAATCCTTCGAAGCCATTATCGTCATTACCTGAATTATTGCTCAACCCCAGATTGACCTGTCCACCGGTCATTGCCAGATAAACGAGAGCAAGTAACTCCGCATCCAGAAGTGCACCGTGCAGGTCTCGGCCTGAGTTGTCTATTTCATATCGTTTACAAAGTGCATCCAGGCTATTTTTCTGTCCAGGGTGTTTATTTCTCGCCAGCGCCAAGGAATCCAGAATTCGACAATGATCTGCCACCTTGCCGATATCTCCTTTGAGCATGCCAAACTCATGATCAATAAAGCCCACATCAAATGAGGCATTGTGAATCACTAACTCTGCGCCATCGATAAATTGCAAAAACTCATCGGCCACTTCGGCAAAGATGGGCTTGTCCGCAAGAAAATCCAGGGTTATTCCGTGAACTTCCTGGGCTCCAGCATCAATCTCGCGCTCTGGTCTGACATATTGATGATAGGTTCTTCCCGTAAGCCGCCTGTTTTCCAATTCCACGCCACCAATTTCAATAATTCGATGGCCCTGGCTGGTTTCCAAACCAGTCGTTTCAGTATCAAGTACAACTTGTCTCATAGTCTAACTACAGCTCATCAATTCCACGGTTCGCCAATGCATCAGCAGTATCATTTCCCAAGTCGCCACTGTGACCCTTAACCCACTTCCACTCAATCTTGTGCCGTTGTATTTCCTCGTCAAGCCTTTGCCAGAGATCGACATTTTTAACCGGTTTCTTCGAGGCCGTTTTCCAGCCCTTGGCTTTCCATCCTTCCAACCATTCTGTAATTCCTTTGAGTACATAGGTTGAGTCGGTATGCAATTCAATAGAACAGCCCTGCTTAAGCGCTTCCAACGCTTTAATCGCTGCCATCAACTCCATTCGGTTATTGGTGGTTTCGGATTCTCCACCCCAAAGCTCTTTTTCTTTTCCGCCGTATTTCAGTATTGCACCCCAGCCTCCTGGACCAGGGTTTCCTCGACAGGCCCCATCGGTATATATAACAACTGCTTTCATGTATTTACTTAATCTGCGACTGATCTATTTGTTTGTAATTTTTAGTCGCTGCAACCTGGGGAAACCTGATCAGATGAGAACGTGATGATTCTGTCTTCATAGTGCCCACCCAGCCAGCAACATTTTTGCTTGCATGTATTACGTAAAACCCGCCCCCGGCCAAACCAAATCGGCTCAGTGCCGAGTCAATTGACTGGCTATACCTGAGCAAACGATTGCTCTGGACAGGAAAAGAATAAAATCCAAACGCAACATTTAGTGGCTCACAATTCATAAGTCTCAACCAGTCTGCGACTCGCCCCCGGGAGAGACTGTGGTGTGCCCATGGAATGGTTTTTCGCAATATTAGCTGCATGGATTTACGCAACCCAAACAGTGAATATGGATTAAAACCAATAAGTAACAGGTGCCCTTGTGGCGAGAGGACTCGCGACGCCTCACGCAAAACAGCGTGGGGATCTTCGGAAAATTCCAGTGCATGATGTAACACTAGGAAATCCACTGAATCCGCCTCCAGGGGCATCTGATCCAACTCAGAAACAAGCCATGAATAGCCAGCTAATTTCTTGGACATTTTTGCCGGGCGGCTGGGGTAAATAGCGGCTTTTATTTGCTGATTATTCAGTTTTCCCAGCAGGGAAACCCCTGCGCCGGAAACCTGTGCCATAAACTTACCACCGTAATGCTTGCGGCACTGATCGATCAGCTCACGTTCCTGAGCCAGCATTCGACGACCCACGGGCGAGCGAAACCACCAATATAGGGGTGCGGAAGACTTACTTAACGACGCTACCGGCTGTCGCCAGAAACTATTAATAAGATGTCGCCAACCTGATTCCAACGCTATTCTCTCCTATAATCTGATTACTATCTTATCACTACCTATAGGTATTCATGTTTCAAATTAGCCCAATACCCGCATTCCATGACAACTACTTTTGGCTAATAGAAAGCGATACGGAAACCTGGGTCGTTGATCCAGGTGATGCGACGCCTGTGATCAAGGCCCTGCAAGATCGCGGCAAAAAGCTTAGTGGGATTTTAATTACGCACCATCACTCTGACCACATTGGCGGCGTCAAGGAACTTCACTATCCCGGCCTGCAAGTCATAGGCCCTAAAAAAGACCGATTTGAACTGGTGAACGATGCTGTTTCAGATGGTGATATTCGTCAGGTATGTGGTGCACAATTTAAAGTAATCGAGGTTCCTGGCCATACCCTGAATCATATAGCGTTCTTCTCCACTCCTTCAGGACAAGCACCTGTTTTATTCTCTGGTGACACACTGTTTGCCGCAGGTTGTGGTCGCTTGTTCGAGGGAACGCCAAAACAAATGTTCCACTCCCTGAATCGACTTTTAGCATTACCGGACAATACCCAGGTTTATTGCGCCCATGAATACACTGAAGCCAACCTCCGGTTTGCTCTCAGTGTTGAACCAGGAAACCAGGACATTGTCCAGCGGGTCAGGGAAGTGTCAGGACTTAGGGCGCAGGGAATTCCGAGCGTACCAACCAATATTAAAATCGAGAAAGCCACCAATCCATTTTTACGGACAACGTCAGCAGAAATAACGTCCAATATTAAGGCGAAACTTGAATCTACAGGCACTCCGGATCAAACAGAAATTTTTGCTCAGCTTAGAAAAATGAAAGACATATTCTAAATTGATCAAATTTGGGCAGAAATAGACTTCATTTTTAGCTTGGCTGTGAGAAACTTCACCTTCAAAATAGACATATGTTTTCAAAAACACACATAACCAGTTTTTTGTAATGCGCACAGTTGTTGTATTTATTTCAGTTCTTTTCTTGTCGGCCTGCGGCTCAATCTCGGGGCCTATCAGTCAAGAAGAGGCCATGACACCGGTCCCCCTTGAGGAAACACCTTTCCAGCCCGAAGTGCTCTATTGCGAGGCAGACAGTAGTGTGCTCGTTGAACTGCAAACTGGCCTTATCGAAGATCTGGCTTTAGATTTCACCTGGGACCGCCATCTGGATCATAGTGCTGTCAGTCGGCGTTTAAACTGGTACCAGGAAAACCCGGAACAACTGGAATACGTACTACAGCGAGCCACCTTGCTTTTACCAATGCTGGCCGAGGAAATACGTAAGCGCGATCTGCCCGCGGAACTGGTTTTCCTGCCACTTATTGAAAGCGGTTTTCAGCCGTCCGTTTATTCCCGGTCTGGGGCAGCAGGTCTATGGCAATTAATGCCAGCAACGGCTCGCTCCTTGGGCTTAAGAATCGACTGGTGGTATGACGAGCGACTGGATATTCAAGCCTCTACCGCTAAAGCACTGGATTATTTGGTCTACCTAAACCAGCGATTTGGCGGTGACTGGGAGCTCACCATCGCCGCATACAATGGGGGTGAGGGCCACGTGCAGGCACGGATGCGTCGCAGTCAAAGTGATAACTTCTGGGAACTTCCCCTCAAGCGTGAAACAGAACAATATGTACCAAGACTTTTAGCCGTTGCCGAAGTATTGAGCAACCCCGAGAAGTATGGAATTGCTGTTCCTTTCGTTGGCAAGGAATCCCTGCTGCGCTCCACATCTCTGGATGACCAGATCGATCTGCGACTCGCGGCGGAAGTCTCAGGTCTCGATTACCAACAATTCAAATGGCTTAACCCGGATTTTCAACGCTGGATAAGTCCACCCAATGGTGAATACAGCATACTTCTACCTGCCGGAAATATGGATTACCTATTGGCTGAAATTGACGAGCTTAAGCCAGATACTGACGCAAGCTGGGATCATTACAGGGTCCGTTCTGGGGATACCCTTGGTCACATTGCCGAAGAATTTGACACCAGTGTTTCAGCGCTAATCGCTATCAACCAACTTTCCAGTTCTCGAATCTATGCGCGGCAAGAGCTACTTATCCCAAGATCAACCTCTTCCCAAGGGAACCCTGATTCCTCGATGAAGGAGCTCTACATCGTCAAACGCGGCGACTCACTTTGGCGAATTGCTAATCGTAATGGCATAACCATCGCCAAACTCAGACGTTTAAATACGCTAAGCGACAACACTGTTTTACAACCAGGGCAGGTTTTGGTGCTCAATGAATATTCCCAGGCGCAAAGCTCTGGCGAAACCACCTACGAAGTCAAAAGTGGGGACTCACTATCCGTAATTGCCGATAAATTTAGTGTGGCTCTCGCCGATCTGATGCTTTGGAATTCCCTGAACCGATCGGATCTTATTCACCCGGGACAAATTCTTAGAATCCGCAATATCTAGGCTCCACAAAAAAGCCCCAATCCATTGATGGATCGGGGCTTTCGAATCGGACTCTACTCGCTGCCGACTGTTATGAGCTCTCGATTAGCTTCCAGAGTGCTCTCGCCAATACCATTGACCCTTACTAGCTCGTCAACAGAGTCAAATTCACCATGCTCTTGTCTATAAGCCACAATCGCAGCAGCCCGTGTAACACCAATACCCTGCAATTTAGCCGATAGCTGTTCAGCATCGGCTGTATTGATATTCACTTCATATGCCATTGGGACAGAAGCTTTCTCCTCAACCATGGCATCTTGTGCAAACGCATTGGAGAACAAGCCCGCTAACAATAAGACGGACAGAAAAATAGAAGTGTGTTTGGATATTTTCATATCAAGTTCCTTTTGTTTATAGATATTGTCGTTTGAATCATAGGTTGCCAAAAATAACGACAACTAATGTTCAAGACCCTAGTGCTTCATGCACAACGTTATTTTACCAATTCAAACTGCTGACGCAATCTCTGCCAGAATGCGCTTTGTGGCATCCATAGGATCACTCGCCGCTGTAATCGGTCGGCCGACCACCAAATAATCTGCACCTGAGCGAATCGCCTGTTCCGGTGTCATGATCCGGGTTTGGTCATTGGCTGAAGATCCAGCCGGACGAATACCCGGCGTAACGGTGACAAATTCCGGACCACAGACTTGCTTGATTCGCTGGGCCTCAAGCGCTGAGCAAACGACACCATCCAAGCCACTGTCTTTAGCAAGACCAGCCAGCCTGATTACCTGCTCCTCAAGGCTTCCCGAAACACCAAGGGCATTAAGTTCTTCCTGGCTCATACTGGTTAAAACGGTCACCCCTATTAATAGAGGGCGGGACTCTGGGGATATTTTATTGAGGGCATCCCTGGCAGCCATCATCATCCTTGCGCCACCACTCGCATGAACATTCACCATCCACACGCCCGCCTCTGCAGCCGCCAGAACCGCCTGGGCTACTGTATTGGGAATATCGTGATATTTTAAATCAAGGAAAACCTCGAAACCCCGCGACTTCAATGCACGCAAAACTTCAGGTCCGGCACGAGTAAACAACTCTTTTCCCACCTTTACCCGACACAGACGGGGATCCAGGGTATCGGCCATAGCCAATGCAGAATTCAGGTCCGGATAATCCAGAACCACAATTAAACGTTTATCTTGATCAGACATGTATTTGATTTCTTGTCCTAAGGGTTTCCCAACGACGGCAGCCAGGACACTGCCACATGAATTCTTTTAGCTCTAGACCGCAGTGATGACACTGGTAGTTCTCTTCTCCCAGATCCGAGGTCTTGCGCTTATTTAAACCTGTCCCACTACCTATAGCCGCGATAAGTGCATCATCCCACTGGGCAATAATCGCCAAGGGCAAATTGGCAAGATCCGATGGCGGGTATTCAATTAAAATCTGGTGCAGACGATCACTTTGTTCTGCAGCAATTAATTCACGCGCCAACAGGGTCAACACATGTGCCGCCCGGCTGGATTGATAGAGTGCTTCTATAGTCGCAATGTACTCATCATTTTTTCCCAACTGCTGACAAGACTGCTTTAAAAGCTTCAACGCTTCTTCTAAAAGCTCTATTGATACGCCTGAGAGATGTTTCTCAATGGCTGAACGTGCACGTTCAGGATGATTTAACTGCAACTCCAGTGAGGCCATTAGAATCAAGGGGCGGAATGCTTTCGGGGCGGCTACTTCTGCCCGCTTAATATGTCTTCGCGCACTAAGGTAGTCTTTGTTTTGAATGGATATTTCTGCGCACTCACAATAAAAATGACTGCAGCGATGCTGTAGTTTTTCCTGGTCAGCTATATCCAGATAATCGAGCAGCTCATTGGCTGCATAAGAGGCCTTTAGCCAGTCTTTGGCGTCTTGATAGAGATCAATCAGCATATGCAGCGCGGCTATTCTATGTGTGCCTGACTTCTCCACCAGCTCCTGCAAGTATTCCTCTGCGCGATCATGCAATCCCGCTTTTATATAATCCAGTGCCAACTCAAATTTTGCCTGAGATACTTGACTGGCTGTTAGACCATCGCGCTTTAGCAGGTTTTCATGAATTCGAATCGCTCGATCCATCTCGCCTCGACGTCGGTGGATTGCCGCCATGGAAAGATGCGTTTCCAACGTATCGCTATTTACATCTACGGCCGAGATAAACGCATCAAGGGCATAATCCGGTATCTCCCCGGAAAAATAATAGGGCAATTCATATGTTTCCCTCGGCAATGGCTCTTCCCTTAACTTGCCTTTTAACTGCCATCGAGCCAACCCCCACCCACTAGCCACCGCAGCAACCAGGAGAAAAAGAAATGACAAGTCAGACAACGGGGGCACTATTTTTCTTCCAAATCCATGGAACGTTTCTGGGCGCGTCCCAGCTTGAATTTATATGCGGCAATTATTGGCCAGGTTGAAATCAATGTCGCAATCAATCCCAGTATTAAGCCGGAGACAAAAGAGCCGCCGACGGTGGTCGAGATGTCATAGGAAAAAAAATCCAGGGTAATCGGATCCTCATTGGCCGTCAAAAATGCCAGACCGGCCAAAAAGACAAAAATTAAAAGCAATGGGTAGATAAGTCGAAGCAGCCAGACCATAAAAAACTCCAGGTGAATATTCTATCGACAAGGATAATTCATTTGCCCGGTGATTTCTCTTGAAGAAATCCCTGACCTGATTAATGGACGCAACCAAGATTCAGCGGCAACGCTATATCGAGGCCGGATCGCTTGAGAAATACGGAGTTTATGAACTGATAAATGAGTACGTTGGAAAACGTTCTTAACGAAATTAAAACCAGCGAATTAGCTTGTTAGTCGTTGACGCGATTTCGGAGTTCTTTTCCAGGCTTAAAATGCGGAACATACTTACCTGTTAACTGAACGGAATCACCAGTCTTGGGGTTACGGCCCACACGAGGGGCTCGGTAGTGCAGGCTGAAGCTGCCAAAACCGCGAATTTCAATGCGGTTTCCAAGTGCCAGCTGCTCAGACATCATTTCAATAATGCTCTTAACGGCAAAGTCGACATCCCGCGCAGGTAATTGATCCTGCTTATAGGCGATTCGGTCAATGAGTTCGGATTTTGTCATGTGTGTACTTTAACCCATAAAAATGACTTTGGGCTAGACCAATATGCACTTAATTTACTGAAATACATAGAAATTTGTAAAAAAAAACGGCCCCATAAAGGAGCCGTTTTCTCATTCAGGACTTATTACTTATCCTGATTTTCCATCTGCGCCTTGATCAGGTCACCAAGCGTCGCAGGTGCAGCAGTTTCTGCTTCTGTCTTAAGATGGTCACGCACAGCTTGTTTCTCTTCGTCAGCTTCTTTCGCTTTAATGGAAAGAACCAAACCGCGGTTCTTGCGATCAACTGAAACGATTTTAACTTCTACTTCATCACCAACGTTAAGAACATTTCTGGCATCCTCAACCTTCTCACGACTAATGTCAGAAGCTTTAAGTACACCTTCAATTTCTTCACCAAGGGTAATGACGGCCGCTTTCGCATCCACTTCTTTCACGGTGCCTTTAACAATAGAACCCTTGTCATTGGCATTTACGTAATCGGAGAACGGATCATCAGAAAGCTGCTTAATGCCCAGTGAGATTCTTTCGCGCTCAGCATCAATAGACAGGATGACTGCTTCAACTTCTTCACCTTTCTTGAAGTTGCGAACCGCTTCTTCGCCTTCTTCGTTCCAGGAAAGATCAGACAGGTGAACCAGGCCATCAATGTTGCCATCAAGACCAATAAAGATACCAAAATCAGTGATCGATTTGATGCTACCGGAAACTTTGTCGCCTTTAGAGAATTTCTCAGAGAACGCTTCCCAAGGATTCTGGAAACACTGCTTGATCCCGAGAGACACCCGACGGCGCTCAGAATCAATATCCAGAATCATCACTTCAACATCGTCACCAACCTGAACAACTTTGGATGGGTGAATATTTTTGTTGGTCCAATCCATTTCTGAAACGTGAACCAAACCTTCAATACCATCTTCCAGCTCGGCAAAGCAGCCATAGTCAGTAAGATTAGTAACACGAGCCTTGACTTTGGCACCTTCAGGGTAACGATCCTGAACATTAACCCAAGGATCATCACCTAGCTGTTTCAGACCAAGTGATACGCGGTTGCGTTCACGGTCAAACTTGAGAACACGAACGTCCAGTTCCTGACCAACTTCAATCATCTCAGAAGGATGCTTGATGCGTTTCCACACCATGTCGGTAATGTGAAGAAGACCATCGATACCGCCCAAATCCACAAAAGCACCGTAGTCGGTAAGGTTTTTAACGATACCTTTAACTACAACACCCTCTTCCAGGGATTCAAGCAGCGCTTCGCGCTCTTCGCTGTTAACACTTTCAAGAACAGCACGACGAGAAACGACAACGTTGTTGCGTTTTTGGTCGAGCTTGATCAATTTAAATTCGAGGGATTGGCCTTCCAGATGCGTTGATTCACGCGCTGGACGCACATCGACAAGGGAACCGGGCAAGAAGGCTCGAACACCGCGAATATCAACAGTGAATCCACCTTTAACTTTACCGGTAATAAGACCGGTAACAACGTCTTCGGAATCGTGTGCTTTTTCAAGCTCTGCCCAAGTCTCAATTCGCTGGGCTTTTTCACGGGAAAGGCGGGTAAGACCAAAGCCATCTTCTACAGCTTCAAGTGCAACCTGGACTTCATCGCCAACTTTAATGGCTACGGCACCTTCGTCGTCAACAAACTGGTTAACCGGGATAATGCCTTCTGATTTAAGGCCTGCGTGAACTGTCACCCAGTCCTGGTCAATATCTATAACAACACCGGTCACAATAGAACCTGGCGTCATTTCTACGCTTTTTAAGCTCTCTTCAAAGAGTTCTGCGAAACTTTCGCTCATTAAGAATTACCTATGAATTAGGGGTTTCATCTAATGAAACAAGATGAAACGAACCCCGCCACTTAGCCAGTCAAAGTGGTCCAATTAAACAAAGTAGTCAGGGGCCCATATCTGGCGGGAAACCCGAACTACACTAAATATCGTCATACTTCAGAAGCGACTTCACCCGACTTGTTCCAAAGAAGTAGGACCTGATCGAGAACTTCGTCAATCGACATGCTCGTACAGTCAATTTCTACGGCATCTTCGGCGGGGCGAAGGGGACTGGTTTCCCGGTTCCGGTCGCGCTCGTCTCGAGCCTGAATGTCTTTTACGAGGGCGCGCAGACTATCACTGCTCTTAAAATGGTTCAAGTCTTTGTTTTTCAGTTGGTTATCGCCAGTTTGGCCGTCAACTTCACCATTTTTTTCCGCCAGCTCATTCAGCTGTTTCATCCGGCGAAGAGCACGCTCTTCAGCTGAAGCCGTCAAAAAGATTTTTAGTGGCGCATCTGGAAAAATTTGGGTTCCCATATCGCGACCATCAGCTATCAATCCAGGTTCTTCTGCATAAGCTCGCTGAGTCCCCTCAAGCGCCTCGCGAACCTCAGGATAAGCGGCAATCCTGGAAGCCATCTCCGCCGTCGTCTCCAATCGGATCTCCGGTGATAAATCCTTACCTTCATGAAAAACCTTATCGCCCTTAAAAAGAGCGCGGATGTTTCCAGCCAGTTTTGCCAGCCCCTCTACGTCGTCGAGTGCAATGTCCCTTTGCTTTGCAACAACAGCGACAATTCGATAGAGCGCACCGCTATCCAAATACCAATAGCCAAGCTTTTCGGCCAGATTTCGAGCAAGCGTTCCTTTACCAGAACCGCTGGGGCCGTCGACACAAATGACCTTCACCCTGGAATCAGTCATTTGAAGTCTCAATACTCATGCCTACTGCATTGGCCAGTTCAACAAAATTAGGGAACGACGTCGCTACATTCTTGCAGTCGAGGATCTCAATCGGTTTTTTGGCACGAATTCCTGCCACTGAAAATGACATCGCAATTCGGTGGTCCCCATGGGAATCGATCTGGCCGCCATTCATCTGGCCACCCTGTATCTCAATACCGTCTGGATTTACTTTATGCTTTATCCCAAGCACCTTGAGACCGTCAGCCATAACCTGAATTCGGTCACTCTCTTTCACGCGCAACTCTTCTGCACCAGTCAACACAGTGGTTCCCTCCGCACATGCGGCTGCTATAAATAGCGCCGGGAACTCATCAATTGCAAGCGGAACCTGATCTTCAGGAATTTGAATACCTTTTAATTTAGACGATCGAACCCGAATATCGGCTACGGGCTCACCACCAACCATGCGTTCATTTTCCAGCACCAGATCAGCACCCATAAGCTTTAGTATAGTAATTACCCCATCCCGGGTTGGATTAACGCCCACATGCTCCAGCAACAAATCAGCATCTTCAGCGATACAGGCTGCAACCATAAAAAATGTGGCTGAGGAAATATCCGCGGGAATATCCAGTTCGCAGGCGATCAATTTGCCTCCGCTGCGCAAACTGATACGCGCATCCTCGGTTTTAACCTCATAGCCAAATGCGCGCAACATCCTTTCGGTATGATCGCGGGTTGGCGCGGGTTCTATCACTGCGGTTTCGCCCTCAGCATATAGCCCTGCAAGCAAAATGCACGATTTGACCTGCGCGCTGGCCATAGGCATTGGGTATTCAATTCCTACCAGGTATTTTCCACCTTTTATCTGCAGAGGTGGTCGCCCTTCGGACGCGGTATTAATCTGTCCGCCCATGAGTGATAACGGCGCAGCAACGCGAGACATGGGGCGTTTGCTAAGAGACTCATCACCAATAAGTGAGCTGTCAAACTTCTGGCCTGAAAGCAGACCCGTCAACAATCGCATGGATGTTCCCGAGTTACCCATATCCAGCGGGGCATCTGGCTGTTTTAGCCCGTTTAGGCCCACGCCCTTGATTTCTAATTGCCCATTGACAGGATCGGTTATTTCTACGCCCATAGCCCGGAATGCGGCCAATGTTGAGAGCGCGTCCTCACCTTCGAGAAATCCAGAGACCTTGGTGGTTCCCTCCGCCAGGCTTCCCAGCATAATCGAACGATGAGAAATCGATTTATCTCCAGCAACTCTTATTGTTCCTTTGAGGGTCGACGTCGGGCGGGAGATGAATTTCAAATCCGATGAAGACATATTTCTTTTATACCTGAGTAAATAGATATGAATATAAACTGGTTAACCAGTTAATTTTTTGGGCTGGTTTCTGAGAAAACTTTGCGTGCTGCTTGCGCTCGCTCCAGTATGGACTCAATGGTTTGTGTGTCGCCATCTGTAATAGCCACGTGAAGCTCTTTAAGGTGTTCCTCAAAGTTTTCCAGCTGCTTTAACAGGGCATCCCGATTAGCGACAAATATATCTCGCCACATAACAGGGTCCGATTCAGCGATACGGGTAAAATCTCTAAAACCACCCGCCGCGTAACGAAAGACTTCCGTGCTTTGGTCCAATGTGACCAGTGAATCTACCAGGCTGTAGGCCAGCAGATGAGGAAGGTGACTGGTAGCAGCAAGTATTTCATCATGATGCGTTACATCCATGATATCGACTTCTGCCCCCAGCGATTCCCAAAAATCACGCACGCGGTTAATGGCAAATTCGGCGCTTTCTTCAATCGGTGTAATAATCGTTCGCCGCTTTTGAAAAAGTTGACCGTCGGAGGCTTCGACCCCTGACTTTTCCGAGCCCGCAATTGGGTGGCCCGGCACAAAATAGCTCAAATCACCCTGCCAGTGCTCGCGCGCCGCATTTACGACCTCAGCCTTAGTGCTGCCAACGTCCGTAAGGATTACACCGGCAGGCAGCAAATCAGCCAACTGGTCAAAAATACTGGCATAGCTGTATATCGGCACGGCAACAAGTACTAAATCACCCTGCCCCAAACTCCCACAAACTTCGGCCAGCTGGGAATAATCTTTGGCTATGTCAGCAATACCTAGTGCTACTGCCCGATCACTGGTTTCTATCTGGCGATTGAGCACAATGACGTTATTAACAACACCGGCCTCACGCGCAGACTTGGCAACGCTACCACCTATGAGACCAGAGCCCAGAACGACTAGATTATTTATGGACATAAGCTTAAAGAACGGCGACAGGGTAAGAGCCTAGCACCTTCACTTCACAGCCTATGCCAGCCAACCGATCCAGCGCTTCCTGCACATCGGAATCTTGCACATGGGCAGCAAAATCCAGAAAGAATACATAGCTCCACTTTTGAGTTGGCGACGGGCGGGTTTCCAATCGAGTGAGGTCTATCCCCCGCTCTTTGAAGGGCAATAGTAGTTCCAGCAAAGCACCTGGCTTATTGCGCGCGGACAACATCACAGAGGTTTTGTCACGACCGCTTGGCTGCGTCATTTCACGCCCTATGATCAGAAAGCGTGTCGTATTATCAGGTCGGTCTTCAATGCGCTCATTTAGCACTTTCAGGTCATAGAGCTCAGCGGCAATATCCCCGGCTATGGCAGCACTGTTCCATTCACCACAAACACGTTTAGCTGCCTCGGCATTGCTGTTGACCGCTATACGGTCTACGCCAGGATAATTTTCATCGAGCCAGCGCCGGCATTGGGCCAGCGTCTGGGAATGAGAGTAAACCCGGGTAATTTTTTTGGGGTCAGTATTGGCAGAAATCATCAAATTATGATGAATCCTAAGCTCAACCTCACCGACAATTTTCAGGTCCGACTGCATAAAACTATCAAGAGTATGACTGACAATACCCTCGGAAGAGTTCTCTACAGGCACGACGCCATAGTCGACAGCTCCCGCTTCAACTTCACGAAATACCTGATCAATCGTGGACATAGGCCGAACAACAGAACTGTGACCAAAATGCTTTAACGACGCCTGCTGGGTAAAGGTTCCTTCGGGTCCCAAATAAGCAACCGTTGTGGGCTTTTCCAGCGCGAGACAGGCCGACATAATTTCCCGGAAAAGGCGGGCAATCTCTTCATTAGAAAGCGGCCCGGGATTGGCTTCCATTATACGAGTCAGTACCTGGGCCTCGCGTTCGGGCCGGTAGAAAATCGCTTCCTCGCCTTCACCCAGTGATTCTGTTTTTACATCGGCAACATCCTGGGCACAGCGTGCACGCTGATTGATCAGTTCGAGAATTTTGGAATCCAGCTCATCAATCTGGTTTCGCAACTCACTTAGTTGCTTTTCATTAGTCATCTGAAGGCGATCCGTTATTCTCAGGCCCCTCTGAATCTGAGCCCGACTCTGTATCTACTATAGCGTCTGAAACATTCTCGGCGTCGCGCTCTATTACTCGCTCGACCGCAATCAAACGCTCATCCGTTTTAAGGCGGATCACTCGCACCCCTTGAGTATTACGGCTCAGAACAGAAATTTCATCTGTTTTGGTGCGAACCAGGGTGCCACCATTGGTAATCAGCATTACCTCGTCACCCTCAAAGACTTGCACTGCACCAACCAGCGGGCCGTTTCTCTCAGAGGTTTGCATGGCAATCACACCAAGCCCTCCGCGCCCCTTAACCGGATACTCTTCAATTAGGGTTTGCTTGCCGAAGCCATTCTGACTAACTGTAAGCACTTTGCCGCCATCCTCAGGAATGATCAGGGCAATAACCGAATCTTTTTCTCCAAGACGAATGCCGCGAACACCACGAGCCGTTCGACCCATAGCGCGCACATCTTGTTCACTGAAGCGAACCGCTTTACCGGAATCGGCAAACAACATTACTGTCGATTCACCGGTGGTAATGGCCGTACCAACCAAATGATCATCCTGATCCAGTTCTACCGCACGCAAACCAGTGCTACGGGGGCGCGAGAATGCTGACAGGACGGTTTTCTTCACCGTACCCTTGGCCGTTGCCATGAAGATAAAACGATCATCGCTGTATTCGCTCACAGGCAAGATATTTGTCACTCGCTCTTCATCATCCAGCGGCAGCAGGTTGACCATGGGGCGACCACGACTCTGGCGGGATGCTTCAGGAATTTGATAAACCTTGAGCCAGTAAACCTTACCCATGTCGGTAAAGCACAGAATTGTGTCATGAGAACTGGCGACCAATAGATGCTCAATCCAGTCTTCATCTTTCAGGTTGGTAGCAGATTTACCCATGCCACCACGACGCTGGGCGTGATAGTCGGCCAGCGGCTGGGTTTTTGCATATCCCTGTCGGGACAATGTCACCACGCGATCTTCTTCCGGAATCAAGTCTTCATGAGACAAGTCCAACTGGCTGGCAATGATTTCACTGCGTCTTTCATCGCCATAGGCATCGCGAACTTCAATTAACTCTTCGCGAATCACCTGGGTCAGCGTGTCCGGATTATCCAGAATTTCCAAATAACCAACAATCGCCTCTAGTTTTTCCTGATATTCCTTGAGCAACTTGTCGTGCTCAAGACCGGTCAGGCGATGGAGGCGCAATTCAAGAATGGCCTGGGCTTGTTCGGGCGAAAGGAAATACAACTCATCGCGCATGCCAAGCTCAGCGGACAACCCGTCAGGGCGCGAAGTATCTGCACCGGCACGCCCCAACATTTCTGAAACCTTTCCTGGCTCCCAACCCTGGGCCAAAAGCGCATCCTTGGCATCTGCTGGTGTTGGTGACGCCTTGATCAGGGCGATCACAGGATCAATATTGGAAATAGCAACGGCCAGGCCTTCGAGGATATGGCCTCGCTCTCGAGCCTTGCGCAATAAATAGAGCGTTCGTCGAGTAATTACTTCGCGGCGATGTTTTAGGAACGCATCCAGCAACTCGCGCAAATTGAGTGTTTTGGGCTGCTCATCAACCAACGCGACCGTATTAATGCCAAATACATTTTGCATTTGGGTCTGGGCATAGAGGTTATTTAACAAAACTTCGCCCGATTCACCGCGCTTCATTTCGATGACAATTCGTAGACCGTCCTTATCCGATTCATCGCGTAGTTCGGCAATACCTTCAATTTTCTTTTCCTTAACCAGTTCAGCAATCTTTTCAATAAGACGTGCCTTATTCACCTGGTAAGGAATTTCGTGAACGATAATGACGTCACGGCTGGTTTTTTCGTCGTAGATAACCTCAGCCTTGGCCCGGATATAAATACGCCCACGACCAGTTCGGTAGGCTTCAATAATACCGGCACGGCCATTAATAATGCCGGCGGTGGGGAAATCAGGCCCAGGGATATGTTCCATCAGCTCATCGATGGTGATTTCTGAATTATCAATGACCGCCAGACAGCCATTTATAACTTCTGTCAGGTTGTGCGGTGGAATATTGGTTGCCATGCCCACCGCAATACCCGACGACCCATTAACCAGAAGGTTGGGAACACGGGTAGGCATCACACTAGGTATGCGCTCGGTACCGTCATAGTTATCGACAAAATCAACGGTTTCCTTGTCCAGGTCTGCCAATAATTCATGGGCAATTTTGGCCATGCGGATTTCGGTATAACGCATTGCAGCTGCGCCATCCCCGTCGATGGAGCCGAAGTTACCCTGGCCATCTACCAGCATATATCGCAGGGAGAAGGGCTGAGCCATACGCACGATCGTGTCATAGACGGCGGAATCCCCGTGAGGGTGATATTTACCGATCACGTCACCAACAACACGAGCAGATTTTTTGTAAGGCTTATTCCAATCATTGCTGAGATCATTCATGGCGTGCAGAACACGGCGATGAACCGGTTTCAAACCGTCTCGAACATCAGGCAGGGCTCGACCGACGATGACACTCATCGCGTAGTCCAGATAGGACTGCTGCAGCTCGTCTTCGATATTGATTGATAGAAGTTCTTTGGCTATTTCACCCATGTAACGGGAATTCCTCAGATAATAAAATTGACTGACCAGGCAGCAAGCAGCTGGTGATCTATATACGCGTTATGACGCTTTTCTAGCGAATTTATGCCCCTGACAGATTTATTATTTTTTCCTGAATTCGGGACCGCGAGTTATCTGGCAAAGTGTAGCAAAGAATGGCCAAAAAACGGAGCAATTCAGGCACTTATTTCAGATTAAAGCAGGCTGGAGACCAGATAAAATCCACCAAACATAATCGGCTGATGAACCAGGTAGATAATCAGCCCGTGACGCCCGGAAAACTCAACCCAAGCGGGCAACCAAAACAGATATTGATCCAACTTTATTTGGGTAGCCACAGCGCCTGCAGCAACACCCAATAAAGTGACCGCCAACCAGGGAAAAAGTGGCACAAGATCTTCCGTATCAACGGTGAGTGCCTCCGAATAAATAAATGGCCATTCCTGATCTATAACACCTGCCCCATAGAGCAGGAAGATGACAAGTCCGGCACCAAATGCCACTAACGGCACGGGAACAAAAATCAAACCAACAACAGATGCTAGGGCTAAATAGTGCAAAATACCAAAATATATCCAGGTATCCGGGAACATATACAGGGACACCAGGGTGATCAGTGCTGCCGACAACACCAGTTGCCCCAGTCGAATACCAAATTTACGCCAACGGATGCCTTTTCCATGAGCCAAGCTCAGGCTCATTCCCATGGTAAAAATAAATAACGTCAAAATCAGGTAACGGAAAGGCCACCAGTAACTGCCATTGGGCACATCCCAGCTCACATAACCAAAATAGCGAAGATCAAAGCAGAAATGGAAAACCACCATCAGAACGATGGCAATACCTCGCAAACCATCAATCCAGCGAATTCGCCGCATCTTCATTTCTCTTGTTAAAACACCGAATACTAAAGTTTTTTCCCGGCAAAAGCACGCGCAAGAATCATACAAAAATAAATATAAGTTTTTCGTATGCGATAGAATGCACGCCCCCAGAGCTCTCCAGTAAAGACAATCTGCTCACGCCCCAAAAAGTCATTTTGATAAAAGGTTACAACACAGAATCCACAGCAACCCCCACTAAACGGGCCTGCTAGATAGACGCCATGGAATTTTTTGACACCACCATTCTCACCATGATGCTGATCAGCCTTCTGGCTTCAGCTTTTAGTGTCGCATTCGGCTTCGGCGGTGTCTTTGTGCTGATTGGCGGCATGACTCTGGTCTTGCCGATGGAAGCGATTCTACCCCTGCAGGCAGCGGGAATGATGGCCTCCATGGTGGCTCGCATGTTACTTCTGCGCTCGCATATTGAATGGGGCTACGTGAAAACTTTTTTTATCGGATCGATATTCGGGACAATCCTTGGCGCAATGCTTTATACCAGCCTTCCCACCAGTATCGTTGCGCTGGCATTAGCCATCGTTATGTTTCTGGCAGCCTGGGCACCAAAGGTATCTTTCAAATTAAAGATACCTCACGCCGAAGTGCTGGTTGGCAGTGTTCATGCCTTTCTGTCGACGGCATTCTCTTTTGGCGGTTTTATGCAAGCGGCTATTTTTCGGAAAAGCTTTAACCGTATGCAGGTCACCTCAACTATTGCCGCTTGCTCATGCGCGATGACTCTGGTGAAGATACCTTCTTATGCGGCGTTTGGCTTCGACTACAAACCCTTTATAGGTGTCATAATCGCCTGCTGGATTATGGCGCTTCCCGGCACCTGGATTGGTCGGCATTTTCTTAACCGTATGCCTGAAATTTTATTTCACTATGGATTTAAGACCATGCTGACCGTTGT
>Ga0181606_10000171_pt1 | contig 50586 bp, 48 predicted proteins | sample 041ome_10_FD_132994 | JGI IMG/M metagenome (GOLD analysis project Ga0181606, IMG submission 132994) | Coastal salt marsh microbial communities from the Groves Creek Marsh, Skidaway Island, Georgia - 041412US metaG (megahit assembly) | ecosystem: Environmental > Aquatic > Marine > Intertidal... | reverse complement strand
TTAATAGCTCAGCTTAATAGCTCAGCTTAATAGCTCAGATTAATGGATAGCTTGGATAGTCCGGGCTATTTGTTTCCTGGCTTCTTGTTTCCTGGCTTCGGTGGGCAGAGTATTTAGCTCATCGACGGATGATGACTTGGAAAAAATCGCTGCGCTAGTGTATCTCGGAGAACTCTAATGTCGTATGCGCCTATTTTATGGGATGTTTACACAGGTTTATGGGATATTTACACAGCCACCGCTGCGCGAGGGGTCGAGCAGCTTTCATTACCTTTTACTATTTTTTACCACACTGACTTGATCCCATAATATCTTGGAAATCCGATCGAGACTCCGCTCTCGCTTACCTGCCGAAAGTACCGAGCTGTATTTCAACTCTGTATTCCTGCTCAGTATTCCTGCTCAGTATTCCTGCTCAGTATTCCTGCTATATATTCCAGCTCTGTATTTTGTGTGGGGTTTTTCGGCCTGCAGGTCTGACTGCCGCGAGAAAATTTGGACCAACACTTTGGAGCAAAACATTGAAGCAAAACATTGAAGCGAATAAAAAGAGGTCTGGATCCCGGGATGAAAGATTGCACCCTGAAACAATCCTCGCATTCCGTTGCAGGACCCAGACCTCTACCACCCAGACTTCGGCCCTGGAGCTTTTACACCTCGTACACCACTTCTTACGGCTACTCCTCACAGGCTACTTAGATTACGCCGATACTTAACGTTTTCTACTTAACGTTTCCTGCTTAACGTTTTCTGCTTAACGTTTTCTGCTTTGTCTCGTCTCGCGTCTTTCGTCTTTCGTCTTTCGTCTTTCGTCTTTTGAAAAGACAGAAATAAGAAATAAGCAAACCTAAAAGAGTATGCCGGACCAGAAAACTGATGAAAGAAGTCTGAACGATGGGCTATACCCCCTCATTGACTTGCATCAACGACTCATCGGCTTTAGCCAGACATCATGGCCGAGAACTATTACCAGGTGGCGGATTGAATGTGTCCATTTTAGCGATAGGTCTTAACAAAAGAGACTTTGGGGCGATGCAGGCTGACCTGAAACCAGTACTCGCGTGCCTGGAGAACCAACGCGGGGAGGCTAATCAAGGGCAGATTATCTACACCCAAAACGTCCCAGAGGCCATCAATCTTATCGCCCATACTGATGACGTTGCAGCAGTCATTGTCGACTCCCGAGCTTCGAAACAATTGCTCAGCGACGCGACTCAGCTACTGGGGTGTACGCCGATAACTACGCGAGTCATCATACTGTTGGATTCAATGGACCTGGTTAATCGCGAAACTCTCGCAGCTCTGGGCATCGTCACCCTCGACTACCAAAGGCCAGACCAAGCACTGGCGGCATCGACCTGACTTAACCCGCGCATTTGCTGTCACGGTGACATTGACCTAATATGCGCCTCGTTAAGTACAACTGCCGCCGGCTTCTTCACACCCAAGCTTCCTGACAGAGGGCTCTGGCGTTTAGCACCTAAAAACGCCAGACAGCTTGGCAGAAGGGCCATCCGTTGCTGGGAAATTCAGATGATGCCTGACCAACTTACTATTCCGAAACGCTTTCGCGGACCTCCAGAGTCTGGCAACGGCGGTTATGTCGCAGGCGTTTTTGCCGAACAGCTTCAGCTCAGTGCCGATCAGGGGATTGAAATCACCTTAAGGGCACCCATACCGCTGGACAAGACCTTGACTGTCCACCGACATCAGGAGGAAGACCTGGTGCCAGTGACCATAGAGTTTGCACCTGACGGTGAAAGTACTAGCATGACCAGCCGTACCTTGATCGCCGAAGTCAGGCCACAAGTCTTCAATCTGGACATACCCGCACCACCAACCTTTCAGCAAGCACTGGCAGTCAGACACCTCGCTATTCCTCTTCAGATACGCCAGGATTCGCCCATGCCAGGTAGTTTAGGGCAACATCCTATTTGTTTCTGCTGCGGAGCTCAGCATCCGACGGGGCTTCAAGTCTATGCAGCACCAGTGGGCGAGCAGGTGGCTGCAGCTTGGCAAACCCGAATTGAATGGGGCAATTTGGCTGGCGAGCTTCCTGCGAGATTCCTGTGGACCGCTCTGGACTGCCCAGGCCAATTGGCCTACTTTCACCAAGGCCAACAAACCGGTTTACTGGGTCGCATGACGGCGCGTATTCACCATCCAGTCAAGGCTGGCGAGCCGCTGGTTGTAACCGCCTGGCCAATCAACGTCGATGGCAAGAAACATTTTGCCGGCTCCGCCATATTTAACCAAACAGGCGTCCTGGTGGCGGAGGCTATTGCCGTTTGGATCGGCAGGCGCCCCATTCAACAGTAGATAGACTCGAAGTAGATCGACTCGTCGACTCGCCAAACCGGCACTAAACCGAATGCCAGCAATGAGCGTATTGGACACTATTTCCCGAACTAATAATCATTTGCAACAACCCCTATTTATGGCTTACTGATCGTCAAACGATTGCAAGGAGTAAAAGATGTCGAATTTAGAAGCTTTTCGAGAAGAAACCCGCGAATGGCTTGAGGCTAACTGTCCACAGACTATGCGTAATCGCTCATTTCATTGGGAAGATGCCCATCTGGTATACAACACCGATGATGCACGCCAATGGCTGAAGGTCATGGCGGCACGGGGCTGGACTGCACCCACTTGGCCAAAGGAATATACAGGCGGCGGTCTCTCAGCCGCAGAAGCACAGATACTGGCACAGGAAATGACTCGAATAAAGGCGATTCCCGCCAGTTCTGGCATGGGTCTGGCGATGATTGGCCCAACCTTGCTGGAATATGGTACGGAAGAACAGAAACAACGTCACCTTCCAAAAATCGTCAATGGCGAGGCAACCTGGTGTCAAGGTTACAGCGAACCCGGAGCGGGTTCTGACCTGGCCTCCTTACAAACCAAAGCAGTGATAGACGGCGATAACTTCGTCATCAATGGCCAGAAAGTCTGGACCTCTGGCGCCCAATACGCGAACTGGATGTTTGCCCTAGTGCGAACAGATCCGAACGCCTCCAAACACGATGGCATCAGCTTTGTGCTCCTGGATATGCGCCAGCCCGGCGTCACCATTAAACCTATCGCACTGATCTCAGGCTCTTCACCCTTCTGCGAGACCTTTTTTGACAACGCCATCGCCAAAAGGGAAGACCTGGTCGGCGAATTGAACAAGGGTTGGACAGTTGGCAAGCGCTTACTCCAATTCGAGCGGTCAGGTATTGGTGGTCTGTCAGGTAGCGCCAAGAAGCGCAAGCCAGGGGAAATCAAACGTAATGAATATGCGGAGATTGCAACCCGGTATATCGGCAAGGTTGACGGCAAGGTCGCCGATCATGGCGTACGTACTGAGATCCTGAACCACTCTATGACCGAAAGAGCATTTCAACTGACGGCCCAGCGAGTCATGCAAGAGGCAACCAGCGGCAAGACGCCAGGAGCCGCGACCTCCATCTTCAAGCTAGTAGGTTCGAATCTGGCGCGTAATGGCTCTGAACTGAAAGCCAAACTCATGGGTACTCAGGGCATTGGCTGGCAAGGCGAAGGCTTCGACAGTGTCGAACTCGAAACCACCAAGAACTGGCTCAGCAGTCGTGCCGTGACGATCTATGGTGGCACCAACGAAGTCCAGATGAATATCATCAGCAAGCGGGTTCTCGGTCTGCCGGACTAAGACAATCTTCTCGTAACGAGATTGTCATTGTGGTTGGGAATCTCGTTACGGGCTTCCCAGCTCACACCGCTATCTAACTTTCCAGCGATACTCGCGGCATCAAAGTGACTTGTTCGGTCTACCTCAGTCTGCAGCGGACTGGTGGTGGCGTGCTGAATCAGTCTGGCACACAGGTCAATATCGAAATGCCATTGGCAATTTTTCTTGGTGTCTTAGCCCGCACCCAAAGTCGTTCTCCTTTCTTTGATCGACAGGATTAGACTCATTCCATGCGACCATCAGGCTTAGCTACCCAAGGCTATACCAACAGGTTTATAGGAATAGGGTATTAACGAGGTCATGCCGCTGGCCACTGGCATAGAATTGCGCGCAATCTGCAAACCCGCGCCTATTTGCAGCTTCTATCGCGTTTTTCGTTGTGACTCGAGTGTACGGCGCGGCGGATATCAGTGATAATCGCAGCATGCTGCAAATAACTCTCTACTTCTGGCGTATGTGCCTGCTTCGAGTCGGACCTGACAAGGTCCCGCAGAGCCTGCCGATTCTATCTGTCACTCTCGGTATCTATTTGGTCATCGCTTTCCTCTCGATCAATCTGACCCGACCAAGTCTGACCCTCAGCGCCCTCATCGGGAGTCTAGCCGTCAGCGTTCTACTTGAGGGCTTTGTGGTTTACGGCATTCTCTGGCTGAAGAAAGCCAGCCAACGAGTTATGCCCACCTTGACTTCGCTGTTTGCAACAAACTCTATCATTCTGGTTTTCCTGATGTTGGTAAACCTCCTACTGGTCAACAGCGAGATTGAGCTCCTGGGCCTGTTCGCGGAATCCGCATTCTGGGTTATCTTTTTCTGGTGGATGGCGATCGTCGGTTTTATTTTTCATCGATCCATGGATATCAGTGTCTTTCAGGGGGTGGCCGTTGCTTTTACGTTAGAGCTGATGACCAATCTCGCGTCACAGATGCTGTTTCCCACTCAACCCCTCACCTAGGAGCCGCCATTGCACGTACATATACTCGGTATTTGCGGCACTCTGATGGGAAGCATCGCCCTGCTGGCCAAAGAATCTGGGCACCAGGTTAGCGGCTCAGACGAAAACATCTACCCACCCATGAGCGATCAACTCCAGCGCGCAGGTATCGAGATCAAGACGGGTTACACAAAGGCAAATATTCCGGCTGACGTTGATCTAGTGATGATCGGCAATGCCAACTTGCCCCGTGGCAACCCAGCCGTAGAGCAGGTACTTGATGCGGGCATACCCTACACCTCAGGTGCCGAGTGGCTGGGCAAATATCTCCTGCCAGATCGCTGGGTCATCGCAGTCGCTGGAACTCACGGCAAGACAACTACTACCAGCATGGTGGCCTGGATTCTTGACTATGCTGGTTTGTCACCGGGATTTCTCGTGGGCGGAGTACCGCTTAATTTCGGCGAGTCAGCCCGACTGGGTGATTCACCTTTTTTTGTCATAGAGGCGGACGAATATGACACCTCCTACTTTGACCGGCGCTCAAAATTTCTCCACTACCGTCCAAGAACAGCAATCCTCAATAACCTGGAATATGATCATGCCGATATCTTTCCAGACCTGAGCGCCATACAGAACCAGTTTCACCTGCTGTTGCGCACGATTCCCGGCAATGGCCTCATTATTCATCCCAATGTGGATGAAAACCTCAGTGAGGTCTTTGACCGAGGTTGTTGGACCCCTCGCGTCAGTTTCGGTGACTCAGCGGACGGCTCTGCAGATATCACCGGTGAACTGGTCAGTACTGATGCGAGCCGTTTTCAGGTCAGTGTTGACGGTATTACTCAAGGTGAAGTCAATTGGACCCTGACCGGCAAGCACAATATGGCCAACGCCCTGGCTGCCATAGGTGCTGCCCGCCATATAGGTGTCAAGCCCAGTATTGCGTGCGAAGCGTTGAACGGGTTCAAGGGTGTCAAACGTCGCATGGAACTTATCTATGACTCTGCGAACCTTTACGTTTACGAGGATTTCGCCCACCACCCAACGGCGATCACCTCGACTCTGGATGGACTGCGCAACAAAGTGGGGGCAGAAAACATCCTGGCCATCGTCGAGCCGGGTTCCCATACCATGCGCAATGGCACCCATGCCGACACGCTGAAAGCAGCAGTGAGCCAAGCGCAGCAGGTGATCTGGTACCGTCCCGCCCGCGCTCGGTGGGACATGGCGGCAAAACTGGCGGGGCCGAGTGTCGCTATCACAGATTCCATCACCGAGATTGTCGAGCAGGCCCTGAATCAGATCAAAGCACCTGGGGTTTGGCACATTGTTATTATGAGCAATGGCAGTTTCGGCGGTCTCTACCAAGAGCTCCTGGCCCGCTTGCCGACGAGGGCGGATTAACTCGCCCAAATAAACCAGCAGGCGGGTTTGACTATTTAGTGATGACTCAACGTTGAACGCTAGACCTGATGCTTGAAACTGAACTCTACCAACCCGTAAAGGATTATCTGCTGGCACATGGTTATGCGGTTCAGGCAGAGGTACGGCACTGCGATATCGTGGCCCAACGAGATGAGCAAATAGTTGTCGTTGAGCTCAAAACCCGGATCAACTTGACCCTGCTGATTCAGGCGACTGCTCGCCAATCCATCACTAAAGCGGTTTACGTCGCGATTCCTGAGATAGCTAATCGCCGCAGCCGCCAATGGCGAGGCACGACCAAAATATTGCAACGCTTACAGTTAGGCTTGCTGGTGGTGAATTTCGGCCCAATGGGTATCAGCGTCAAAAAGGAATTTGACCCAGTTGAAGGCGCAGCCATTACACTGCCCAAGCATTTGAGCGATGCCCCAATGGACAAAGATCGCCGCAAAAACCAACAACAAACCGCCATCCTTGCGGAGATGGCAGGCCGTTCAGGCAGCTATAATACCGGCGGCACTCACCAACAAAAGCTCATCACAGCCTATCGAGAAAATGCAGTCTTGATTGCTTGTTGCCTGCAGCATCTCGGTCCTTCTGCCACGCGCAGCCTGACCCAGCTGGGTACCGGGCAGAAGACCGCAAGAATCCTCAGTGATAATCATTATCATTGGTTTGAAAGGGTCAGCAGAGGAGTCTATTGCCTCACTCCGCAGGGTGCGGCAGATCTCGAAAATTATCCGGCACTATGTCAAAGAGCCCTTCATTTCATCAGTCAGGCGACAGAAACCCGCTCAAATCCGTAACCTTTTGCGCTGGCTGCTTGACCAATCGGCTTTAAGCAGAGATTATTTCCTAACACCAACTGGCATTGATCGGTAATCTCATGGACGAGAAGGCCCGGTATCAGCCCGCAACAGATGTTTCGCCAGACCTCAGCTGCCATTATCTGGCCGGCCTTCTGACATTTTGTCGAGAAAAGCTCAAAGACCATTCGAACCTGCTCGCTGCTGCAGAGATTTGTGCGCAATGGCCCAACACTGACACTTCAGTCGACTGGCCGACTTTTTTGTCAGTCGACAAAATAATGACTGCCAATCTCGACAATCGCCAACTTGTGGAAGCCGGAATTGGCCTCTGGCAGCACGACCATTTTCGCATCTGCCAGCAAATCTGCGAGTTGCTGCCGGGATTGTATGCCGCTTACAGCTTTGCCTTTGGCGCCTGCGGGGCTATCGAAAAAATGTTGCCTGGCAATCTGGATATCCAACGAATCAGCGCACGGCATTTTCGCGTTAACCTGAGACTGCTAAAAGGTTATCCGCCTTCTCCGCTGCTTCACCAGCTGCTTTGTGGTCAATTAGCGGCGCTTATGGGTAGCAAGTCAGAACTCCTGGCTAAGGTCGCCTGTCAGCAAACACGGCACTTGGTCACCTTTGACATTCAGCTTACCCTGCTGTGCCTGGTTCGACACCTGGCGAGAATTTTCCTAACGCCTGCCATTAAAAAGCGTGAGCAAACGATATTGCTACTGAAGTTGTTCGATAAAACTGTCATGCAAAGCCGAGAAAATAGTCGCCTCGGGCTGCAAAACATCAAGACCCGCGGCGGTCTGGCAAAACTTCAATATCGATACGATATTGTCAGCCAGCATATGACTGAAAGCCTTTGGGTCATGGATACACAGCAACACATAACTTTTGCTACGGCTTCAGTCTCTCAATGGCTGGGTTACTCACAGCGCGAATTTTTGACGCTGTCTGTGGCTGACTTATTTGCGCCAGAGTCAGCCAGATCCCTTCTCAAAGCGCTCAGCATCGCGCCACCCATGACACCAGCGATGGCAATGGTGACCGAGAGAAAAACAGTCGAGCTCAGGCATCAGGATGGCTATTGGCTGCCTGCAGAAATTGACTACTGCCACCTACCCGGAGTGGCTAACCAACCACCGAAAACCGTTTTCATCGCCAGATCCCTATCCAGGGTTCATCAACTACAGTCTGAAATTCAAGAAGTCAAAGCTAACTACTCAACCCTGTTTCAACTGACACCCGAGGCAATCGTTATCCTCAACGACAGCAACAACATCACTGCCTCGAATGCATCTGTCAGCACCATATTCGGTTACAGCCAAGAGGATCTGCATGACCGCCCTCTCAGCGATCTACTGCCTGCCTTGACAATAAATGACAGTAACGTTCAGCACGTTACCAGCGGGCTTCTGTCAGATACTATCGCCGAGCAAGGCCCCAAATCCTCATTCAATGGAGATGACTACGCCTTGTCTCGCCGAACATTTAATGGCCAGCACAAGGACGGGCGAATGATTCCCGTTGAGGTGTCAATGAACCGTCAACTCCTTAACGGCTGCGCGCTGACTACAGTTATTTTTCGAGATAACTCCAGACTCATTGAAAGACAACATGAAAAGCAAGCATTGCAATATCAGCTACTCGCCGCTCACCGAATGGAGTCAGTAGGACTGCTCACCGGTGGCGTCGCTCATGACTTCAACAATCTGTTAGTTGCCATCAACGGCTACACAGAGTTGTGCATGAGTCCGTCAACAACTGGGACGGACCGTGATACCTACCTGCGCCAAATTCAGCACGCCGGCGGTCTTGCGGCTGAATTGACTAATAAACTCCTGGAGTTCAGTCGCCCTAATCATGCCCAGCACTCAGTGATCGACGTCAACGATCTTCTCAGGCGCCTCAATTTGTTGATTCGACGCCTGTTGCCAGCCAACATTGATCTTCGCATCGAGGAATCGTCTGACCCTGGGCTGGTCTCGGCGGATTCAACACAGCTTGAGCAGGTCATTATTAATTTGACGATCAATGCACGGGATGCCATGGCAGAAACTGGAACCCTGTCAATTACCACTGAATGTCAACGCATCACAGCCACCGAATGTACCCAGGGCCGAGAGGTTCGTCCTGGAGATTATGTGATTATTTCAATCACAGACTCCGGTATCGGCATCAGCGACAGAGATCTGCAGCACATTTTCAAGGCCTTTTACACCACCAAGGCGCAAGGCAAGGGCACCGGTCTTGGGTTGTCCATCGTCGACGACATAGTTCAACATCACCGAGGCTTTATCACGATTGCCAGTACCCCAGGTGTTGGTTCTACGTTTCGTGTTCACCTGCCCGCCAGCCAGGATGGCAATCTGATGAAGCCCAGCATCGAACGGCGCAAAATCATCGGTGGCACTGAGACTCTGCTTCTGGTCGAAGATCACGACCAGGTCAGGGATTTGGCTCAACTCATTCTACGGGGGGTCGGCTACACTGTCTTAGCCGCGAGTGACGGTGATGAGGCGTTACGTATCTTTACCAAGCAGCACCCAAAAATCGACCTGGTCATCATGGATGTTGTACTGCCGAAAGTCAGCGGTCGAGATATCGCTGCAAGTATGCGTGCCATCTCTTCGCAGGTTCGACTCATCTATACCAGCGGTTACCCCTATAACGGCACTCACACTCGATTTATTCTTGAACAGGGTGATAAGCTTATTCAAAAGCCCTACAGTACAGCGCTACTCTGTGAACGGATTCGCTCTATGCTGGACTAGACCGCGGCCTTAATCCATACCATTTCCTCAGCGAGGCCCTTGGAACAGTCATGGGACTGGTCAGCGCTAAACGACTTACGCCCGCCCCTTAAGGCACAGAGTGCAGCAGATCCATAGCTGCCTGTGGGTTTGGCTCAAAGCCCGGGGTATCCAGGCAAAATTCGATCAAAATCCCGTTGGGATCGGCATAATAGACAGAGCGACACCAGCCATGATCGGCCTCCATGACTGGCTTTATCAGCTGAGCAGTCATGGTTTCCTTGACCTGATCATAACGTGCCTGATCAGCACGGAAAGCCACATGATTGACCCAGATCGGTAAACCCAGATCGGTGGAGATTGCCGTCGAGTAATCTTTCGGCTCGCCAATGCCCTGCAGATAAAAAAAGGCGAGGCTTGAACCATCCCCCAGATCAAAAAAGATGTGTCGCAGGAAGCCTTCGGGACTACCCTGAACCTCAGTATGAACTAACGTAAAACCCAATAGGCCCTGATAAAATGCGACTGTCGCGTCCAAATCTCGACAAGCAAAGGCGACGTGATGAAAACCGCTGTTTTGCATTTGCTTCAACCTCTTCAAAGTAGACTTTCATCCTACTCAAGTTTGGATTTCGACGCCATCCGCACCAACAAGAACTCGAGCACGGCTGTCCGCCCATTCCAGCTGGGTTCCGAAGCGACCAGACAGGGGGAGTCGCCCGCCTTCATTTGCCATGAAATACTCGCCAGGACCACTCACCCAGTCTCGAGTTTGTAGCGCCGAGATAACGAAACCGCTAACATGGCGAAGTTTTTGCAACCTCGATATCAACAACCATGAACCTCAAAGACTTCTTAGATCGGGCAATCTGCAGTGCACTGACCCGTGCCGGCGCCGCTGATGCACCCGCTGTCATCAAAAACTCTCAGCGCCTCGAGTTCGGCCACTATCAGGCTAATGGCGTGATGGGCGCCGCCAAACTGCTCGGCACTCAGCCTCGAGCCCTCGCCGCCAAGGTCATTGAGTCACTCGAACTGCCGGAGGCTGACAAGATTGAGATTGCCGGCCCGGGTTTTATTAACCTCCATCTGTCTGCTGAATTTATTGCTGCCAGCTTGGCCCAACTCTGCCTTGACCCACGCCTTGGCGTAGAAGTCAGAAAGCCTGAAACCATCGTCATTGACTACTCGGCACCGAATCTGGCAAAAGAGATGCATATAGGTCATTTGCGCAGCACTTCTATCGGCGACGCCGCCGCACGCAGCCTGGAATTTCAGGGTCATCGTGTCATCCGCGCTAATCATGTGGGCGACTGGGGCGCACAGTTCGGCAGCTTACTCGCCTATATGGACCAACTGGAGTCAAGTGGCGTCGGCCTCAAGAGTGAGCTCAAAGACCTGGAGAAATTTTATATGGCGGCCAGTGGTCTGTTTAAATCGGATCCTGTGTTTGCTCAACGCGCCAGAGAGTATGTTGTGCGGCTTCAGTCTGGTGACAAGCGCTGTCGCGAGCTGTGGCAGCTATTTATAGCCGAATCCATCAAACACTGTCAGGCAGTCTACGACAAGCTCAACATCAGCCTGACGCCGGCTGATATCAAGGCTGAAAGCGACTACAACGCTGACCTGCCCATAGTGGTCGAGGAACTGACGAAGCAAGGACTCATCACTGTTTCCGAAGGCGCCAAATGTGTCTTTCTTGATGAATTTAAAGGCAAGGATGGCAACCCATTACCCGCCATAGTTCAGAAGTCAGATGGCGGCTATCCTTATCTGGCCAGTGATATCGCAGCGGTGCGATATCGCAGCCAAACACTCAAGACTGACCGAGCGTTATATTTCGTTGATGCACGCCAGCGACTGCATCTCTCACAATTATTTGCTGTCGCGCGGCTCGCCGGCTACATCAGCGACAAACAAGACTTTCGACACCTGCCCTTTGGCGTGATACTTAAAGATGATGGCAAGCCCTTCAAGACCCGTGATGGTGCTGACGTTAAGCTGATTGCAGTGATCGACGAAGCAATCGCTCGCGCATTTGAGCTTGTCAGCAGTAAAAATCCTGATCTCGACGTCGCGCAACGCCGAGAGATAGCCAGTGTCGTCGGCGTAGGTGCCATCAAGTATGCAGAGCTCTCCAAGAACCGCCTGACAGACTACGTCTTCGATTGGGACACCATGTTGTCTTTTGAAGGTAATACAGCACCTTATTTGCAATATGCCTACACGAGAATCCGCAGCGTGTTTCGCCGCGCGGATCTAGACCCTGCCAGCTTGATCGGCGAAATACGGATTCAGGAACCCCTTGAAATGCAGCTGGGACTGAAGCTCTTACAGTTTAGCGAGACAGTGGATGCAGTCACTGAAGACTACCAGGCCAATATTTTGTGCAACTACTTATTCGAGCTCGCAGGGCTGTTCATGGCCTTCTATGAGGCCTGCCCAATTCTCAAGGCTTCACCAGAGGTTATGACCAGTCGCCTGCTCATTGCGGACCTCACGGCCAAAGTCATTCAGCAGGGCTTGAATCTGCTGGGTATCGATACCGTCGAGCAAATGTAAATGAACATCAGTCTGGTCGCTGCTCGCGCGCTCAACAACGTTATCGGAAACGGCCCGAATATTCCCTGGCAGGTCAAAGGGGAGCAAAAACTGTTTCGTGAGATCACCATGGGCGGCATTCTCATTATGGGCCGCAAAACCTATGAGTCCATTGGCCGACCGCTGCCAGGTCGCAGCACTATCATCGTGACGCGGAACCGCGACTATTCAGTGCCCGATTGCAGCGTAGCCAGCTCCCTAGTCGATGCGCTGGCTGCCGTCGCTGACGACCCAAGACCGATATTTATCGTCGGTGGCGGTCAGATCTATGAACAGGCATTAGCGCAAGGGCTGGTGAATGCCGTCCACCTCACCACCATTCAAACTGAAGTTGATGGCGATATACGTTTTCCAGACTTTCCTACGCAAGAATTCAAGCTGATCAGAGAGTCGCATTTTGAGTCGAATATCGATTACCTTTATCAATATTTCGAGAAGACACCAAGTGTTGCTGACTAACCCAAAGGGGCTAAAACCATGAGATTCGACAATCGCGTGACACAAATGCTGGGCATTGAAATTCCTGTTGTTCAGGCTCCCATGGGTTGGATAGCTCGCTCTACTCTTGCTGCTGCCGTTTCAAACGCTGGAGGTATGGGTATCATTGAAACCTCATCTGGCGAACTGGACATTATCAAGGAAGAAATTCGCAAAATGCGCGACCTGACGAACAAGCCCTTTGGCGTGAATATCGCCCAGGCTTTTGTTCGCGACCCTAAAATTGCCGAATTCGTTATTGATCAGGGTGTGACCTTTGTTACCACTTCTGCGGGCAGTCCGACCCAATATACCTCTGTTCTCAAAGAGGCCGGCCTGACCGTATTTCACGTGGTGCCCACCCTGAGCGCAGCCTTAAAAGCGGTTGCAGCCGGTGTCGATGGATTGATTGTCGAAGGCAGTGAGGGCGGCGGTTTCAAGAACCCTCGCGATGTCGCCACCATGGTGCTGCTGCCACTGGTACGATCCAAGGTGGATGTGCCTATTATTGCCGCCGGCGGATTCGTCGACGGCATGACCATGGCTGCGGCGTTCGCTCTAGGTGCTGAAGGTGTTCAAATGGGGACTCGCATGGTCTCTGCCCTCGAATCGCCTGTTCACAATAACTGGAAACAGTCTATCGTCGATGCTGCCGAAACCGACACAGTCTTTCTCAATCGTTTTCATTCGCCAGCCCTGCGCGCCCTTCGAACGGAGCGCACCAGCCGCCTGGAGAAGCAAACTGAAACCAATATCATGCCCGAGTTCGGTGTCGCCAAGGACCTGTATTATGGTGGCGATATGGAAGCGGCTATTCCTCTTTCAGGCCAGGTCAGTGGCAGGATCGATAGCATCAAACCGGTAAAAGACATTCTTCACGAGACCCGTGACGAATTCTTCACCACCTTGAGTGCACTGTCGAAACAGTATCTGTAAACAGGCCGTCAAGAATCCCGCAGCGCGGCAAAGGCTTGTCGCAAAGCTTCTACTCGGCGGCGATTGACCCCAAAGTCGTAGTAGCCTAAACGTGACGCTGAGCGGACATGAATAACCTGCGCTTGGGTGTCCGTTCGACACTGAAGATCATCCTTGAAGCCGAATAGCTTGCTGCTGAACCTGGCAATCAGCAGTTGATCAGTTTCCGTTTGGATCTCGCCTCCCATTTCCAGGATCGCACGACGCAATACCACCTTTGCTGCGCCAGCGGAGAGTCCGTTCATAGCGATGGGCGCAACATATGCGCTGGCCGACTGAGAGGTTTCGCTGGTGACACAATGGGGTGCCGCCGGGCAGGGTGAAAGCTGTTGAGCCAGCAGTTCGACCTGCTGGCCAGAACAGGCAGTGAGTAACGCAAAACCGAAGCAACTGCTCAACATCAGGATTGTGCGCCGATAGTCATTCAGGTTCATCGTTGATATCCAAGTTTCAAGTTCATGACAGACTAGTCGCGCGCTTTCAACGCTTGTGCAGTTGCTTGAGTCAATAACTGCAAAGCAGCCTCTGTAAAACGCCACATATTCTGGTTCCGATCGGCGCTATTTGTCTCAATCCGGGTCGACAGATTGACTGGTCCTGAAACACCGATCACGCTTACCCCCGGCGGATGACCATAAGGCGTGCCAGTGGGCCCTGCAGCGCCCAACTCCGCCAAACCCCAGCTGGCGTCAAGACTGTCCTTAGCAGCCTCGGCAAATACTATGACCATCTCCTCACTTAAGGGCGCCAGATCCTTAAGTAATAGCGGATCAAGACTGAGGAAGCGCTTGCGAGAGGCGCGCGTATAAATGACGCTGCCGCCCGCGTAGTACTGAGACGCGCCGGCAATAGCCAGCAGACTTGCAGAGATCAGCCCGCCAGTTGAAGACTCGGCCACGGACACGCTCTGTTTCAATTTAATCAGGTTAGCTGCTGCCGCATGAGCCAGTGACTGCAAGTCCATATCTCGGTCCATATGTCGGTCAATAAATAGGCCCATCAGTAGATCTCTATGCCGAACACTATAAGGCCCTACCTCATTGCTCGCCTATTCAATACCCTGCATTAAAACAGCGTCGCCTCGGGGCAAACCAGCCATCGCCGTTTGGCGTGCTTAACCAACATCATAAGCTCCTCGACCGACTTTGTCGCGGCATCGTGATCCATGGTCGACACTCTCTTGCCAGGACAGTCTCGAGTATCTAGTGGTTGCTGGCCAGATTGACTAGACTAGTGCGATGCGTCCATTCCTCCTCTACAGCCTGTTGAGTCTTATCTCAACCCCTCTTTTTGCCGACTTCGATTCTGCAACTCTCGCCTATCAACAGCGCGACTATTCAACGGCATTCGCTGAATTCAGCCATCTTGCGAACAATGGCGACCCCCGTGCCCAGACCGTTTTAGCGCTGATGTATACTTTTGGCGAGGGTACCCAGGCGGATACCAGCCAGGCATTGCAATGGTATCAACGCGCTGCGGCAGCGGGCTATCCAGCCGCTCAATACTACCTCGCCAGTCTCTACGCCAATGGTTCAGGTACAGAGGTTGACATGGACCTGGCGATCAGCTGGCTGCAAAAATCCGCGGCAGGTGGTTTTGAGCGCGCCATTGAGCGTCTGCAAGCGCTCGCAATCGAGCCTCAAACCCCTCAAACCTCTCAAACTAAAGCCTCAACTGAAGTAGATCAGGGCCTGCCATTGAATTTTCACTTGCCCGAGCAATGGCGTACCAGCAGCCTCCCGAATCCCAGCCCTGTCATTCAAGGCTATCGAGTACAACTCGGCGCCTTTCGCAGCTCAGCCGCTGCGATCAAGTTCTGGCGCCAACTGGAGCACAAACACGCAGACCTGGTTGCAGCCTTGCATGTTTTTATAGAGACCACCCAGCTACAGCAACGCCAGATCCATCGAGTTCAGGTCGGGTACTTTGAAAACCTGACGGCTATTGATGCCTTCTGTCACGCACTGAAAGAGGCCAGGGTTGAGGCCGGTTGCCTGGGACTAAACCCCTGACCCGGGACTTGACGTGATAATTGCTGATTCAGTGTGCCGCAGATGTCTCTGGGCCAGAAGGGCGCTTGTTGTATTGCCGCTGCAATCTTCCTATGATGGAAATCATTCGCCGCAACAGCGTGTTGCAATCAACCACTGGGCCATAATCTCTGGTCGCACTGTTTGATCCAGGTGGTGCTTCTGAGAGAGGCTTTCAAGACAGGCTTTTGAGACAAGCTTTCGAGACAAGCTTTCCAAAGACCAAAGACGCTTTCGACAAATTTTTAATCGGTTGTTTCAGCACCTTGTTCTCTCAAAGCGCTATTTTCTTAGAACTCTATTTTTTGGAACTCTATTTTTTGGAACTCTATTTTGAGTAAAGAATCCTCACTCAACAGCCATATTTTGACCAGGAGAACGCGAACCCATGGATATCGAATTCAGCCAGGAAGACCTTGCGTTTCAGGCGAAGGTTCAGGACTTCATCAAGCAACACTTGCCCAAAGGCATGGATATGTGGACCAAGCGTGGCGAATGGTTTCAGGCGCTGCGAGATCAGGGTGGCTGGGATGTCGCAAAGTGGCCGGTTGAATTCGGAGGGCCAGGTTTTACGCCGACTCAGCGCTACATCTTTGACATGGAAATGGCTCGCAACAGCACGCCGCCACAGATTCCTTTTGGCGTCGGCATGCTCGCACCGATCCTGATGAACTACGGCACCAAGGAACAGCAGGATCGATTTCTACCCGGCATTCGAGATGGCTCAATCAACTGGTGCCAGGGTTACTCGGAACCCGGCGCCGGTTCTGACTTGGCTAATCTTCAGACTCGCGCAGCACTCTCAGCCGATGGCACCTACTATACGGTCAACGGCCAGAAGACCTGGACGACCTTGGCGCATATTGCTCACTGGATGTTTTGCCTGACCCGAACCCAAAGTACCGGAGTCAAACAGGAGGGTATTACCTTTTTGCTCATTCCCATGAATGACCCGGGCGTGACCGTCAAACCTATCATCACACTGGGTGGCAGCCACTCTGTAAATGACGTGTTCCTCACGGACGTCAAGGTACCCATTGAAAATCGTATCGGCGAAGAAGGCAAGGGTTGGACCTATGCCAAAGGCTTGCTCATCCATGAGCGAACCGGCCTTGCGGGCATTCAGAACTCGGTACTAGGACTGGCCAAAGCCCGGCAAAATGCGCTTTCCGTCAGGGTCGGGAGCGGCACGCTGATGGATGTACCCGCTTTTCGCAACAAAATGGGGGCTTTGGAAGCTGAGCTTTCAGCCTTGGAATTCACCGAGCTGCGCAGCCTGGCGTCGGTTGCTGCAGGGGGCAATCCAGGCCCGGAATCGTCCATCATGAAACTCAAGGGGACTGAAATCCAACAGCGCATCTCCGAACTCAACCTGGAAGCTGCTGGCGTTTATGCCGCTGTCTGGGGCGCGTCTGCGGGACCGGGATTTGCTCGAGGCGCAACCAGTGCTTATCTGGGTGCTCGAGCCACCACCATATTTGGCGGTGCCAGCGAAGTACAAAAAGATGTTATTGCCAAGAATGTCCTTGGTTTAGGTTAACTCAAGAAAAGAGCACTGACATGGATCTTTCCTATACCGCAGAACAGAACCTCTTACGAGACAGCGTTAAAAAATTTGTGGCTGATCATTACGATATCAGTCAGCGTAACAAAATCTCGGCTTCTGCCGAAGGCTTCAGCCGCGAACACTGGCAGCAATTTGCCGATCTCGGCTGGCTGGCCTTGCCTTTCAGCGAGGAAGACGGTGGCATAGGCGGCTCACCGGTAGATACCATGATAATGCTGGAAGAGTTCGGCAAAGGCCTGGTTCTTGAGCCTTACCTGCCGACCGTTGTGCTATTTGGCAACGCCCTTGATATAGCCGGCTCTCGATCCCAAAAAGCGGAACTGATTCCTGCCATCATCGATGGCAGCCTGATCGCAACCTTCGCCTACACTGAGCCTCAAGCGCACCATGACCTGCACAATATCATCACCAGTGCAGTTCGTGACGGCCAGGATTTCGTTATCAATGGCGAAAAATCTCTGGTACTGAACGCCCAGTCGGCGGGTAAAATTCTGGTTTCAGCACGCACCAGCGGCGACAGTCAAGCCACTCATGGCATCAGCCTGTTTATCGTTGACGCCAGCGCCGACGGCCTGACGCGTACCGACTATCCTACCGTCGATGGTCTTCGCGCTTCCGAGATCAAGTTTACCAATGTTCGGGTCAGCCCTGAGCAGCTGTTAGGTCAGCTCGATGAAGGCTATGAAATCATTGAAAAAATAGCCAATCGCGCCATTTTGGCACTGGCCGCCGAGGCGGTCGGTGGTATGCAGATCCTTTACGAAGACACCATCAGCTACACACAACAGCGCAAGCAATTCGACCATCCCCTCAGTGAGTTCCAGGTCCTCAAGCACCGAATGACCGAGATGTTCATGGAACATGCACTGGCCCAGTCTCTGTGCATGAAGGCGACCATGCTCGAGACCCAGGGCAGCAGCGAAACCCAACGCACTATTCACGCTCTGAAATACCTCATCGGCAAGTCCTCGCGCTTCGTCGGTCAGAACGCTGTACAACTCCATGGCGGCATGGGCATGACGGAAGCTTTGCGAGTCGCTCACTACTTCAAGCGCTTGATGGTCATTGATTCCCAATTCGGTAATACCGACCACCATCTCGAGCGTTTCGTCGCCTGACGGTCATGGGGACAACGACTGGCGAGTCAAACGAGGCCCATTGTCCGAACTGTTCTGCGCCGCTGAACGGCCAATATTGTTATCAGTGCGGCCAGAATCAACGAGGCATGGACCGGGTTTTCTGGTCACTCCTTAGTGAGGCGCTCGATAATATCTTCAGCGTGGACTCGCGCACTGCGAAAACCCTGTTCGCAGTGCTCTGCAGACCGGGTTTTATCACCAAAGAATATTTGGCGGGACGTCGCGCTCGCTATCTACCACCTTTACGTCTCTACCTCTTCGCGAGCTTACTGTTTTTCCTCTTGCTATCGATTCAAAACACCTTTTCAGGGCAAACTAATTCAGAGCAAGCTAATTCAGGGCAAACTAATATCACCTTTGGCACTGCTGCTTCAGAGTCTGAGCTGCTGCAGCAAAACCAAACGCGAGCGGCCGCGAATGCCGAATTGTCTAAACTGACCACCAGGGTGACGCTGCCATGGCTGACTGACGAACAAAATCAAAAGCTCACCGAACGCTTAGAAGTTCAGGTGGCAAAAGCCATCGCTGCCGGCAAGGAAGATCCTCGAGAGCTTGCGGGCAAGTTACTGGATACTATTCCACCGAGTCTGTTTATTCTATTGCCCATTTTCGCGTTGATGCTGAAATTGGCTTATCTTGGCACTGGCCGCTACTACACTCAGCATCTTATTATGGCGGTGCACAATCATAGTTTTATTTTCCTGATCCTGTCGCTCAAGAGTCTGTTGATACCACTGGAGCGTTTCCTTATCATCGACTTGCTGGCAAGCCTGCTCCTCGCCTGGATACCTCTCTATCTGTATTTGAGCCTTTCGAGCGTGTATGGCCAGGGCTATTTTCAGACTGCGCTGAAGTTCGTTGTTCTTAGCGTCCTCTATCTCTTATTATTTTCATTCACGACTGTCCTCAGTCTGTTGGCGGGGGTCATGACCCTGTGATTTACAGGCCGGATTTACAAGACAGATTCACAACCCAGATTGACGAGACAGCTAGACGAAAAAGCGTCACCCAATTGGGGCTCTAGAATACATCGAGCATAGATGATGATTGAAGACTACCCTACTTTCATTGACAAATTTCTGGTCGAGATTGGCGGCACTGTAGATCTTCGCCTGAACTGCACCTTGCCGATGCAACCCGAGGCGGTGGATCTGGTTTCAGCCGGGCCAGATATTTTTGCTCGAGAACAATGGATGACTCCCTTGACCTTGATACGTTGGCAAGCCATGCAGCTGGCGGCCAGTCACGACAAAATTGAACTGCAACTGGTGTCGGCGTTTCGCTCAGTTGAGTATCAGTGCCAGCTCATCCGCAGAAAAGTCGCCGCAGGTCAGCAATTGAGCGAAATATTCAAAGTCAGTGCTATGCCAGGGTTTAGCGAGCACCACACAGGTCGGGCCCTTGATCTGACCACGCCGGGCACACCCCCCCTGTCTGAGGCATTTGATAAAACTGACGCTTTTGACTGGTTATGTCGTAACGCCCAGCTATTTGATTTTCTACTGTCGTATCCCCGCGACAATACAACTGGCATTAGTTATGAGCCCTGGCACTGGGCCTGCAACGTCGGCTAATTATTGCTGGGACTTTTGCTGGTACTTTCGCATCTTTTCTGCGATCAAACTTTTTTGCTCCGCCGTTAAGCTTGTTGCCGGCTTACTCGCTGCGCGTTTCGCAAAGACATATTTTTCTCGCAGTATCTGCCGAGACGGCAGACCAGCTTGTTTAAGCTTAGCAAAGCAGGCATCTACCATCATTGGATTACCACACAGCATGACGAGATCCTGTTGAGGCGCAATAGCCGGCAGATGATCCTGAACGTAACCGGCGAGTTCAAAAGTGCGTGGTGCATTTGGCAGCTGTCGAGAATAGCAAACAGTGAGATGAAAACGGCTATGCTGATGTTGAAACTCAACCAACTCCTTCTCGTAGATAAATTCCGTCGGCTCTCTGACACCAAGCAACAATAGAACTTCCACTTCATTCCGTAACAAAGGACCTGATAAGACTTTTAACATGGGCAGGTACGGGGCGATCCCCACACTGGTGGCAACCAAAATGAGGCGCTTAGGCAGCTCTTGAGGCAGCGTCAGTCGACCGAAGGGGCCAGTCACCCTGGCGCTCAGGCCACATTCTGTGTCAAACAGTAGATTCGTGGCACGCCCACCCGTCACCTTTGAAATGACCAGACTTAATCTGCCCTCGGTTTCGGGAGGCAGATTACATAGACTGTAGCTACGTTCAAATTCTCCGATCGAGTCGGTGAAGACAAATCGGAAAAACTGACCCGGTGCAAAGATAACAGGCGCACCGTCATCACGCTGAAATTGCAGCTCTATCGTCGATTTTGAAAGCATTCTTTGTTGTATTAATGTGACCCTAAACACCCGTGTGCTCCGCCGCAATTCACCTCATGATACACCAGTAGGCTGCACCTTTACCCAATGACTGACTGTGTTATATTCCCAGCCAAATCATAGAAATCTTAAACATCGCTGGGACGTGCATGCAAAAGCCCACAGAACCACCCGCTCGCAACTTGTCTAATCGCTATCGTAATTATGCCTTGTTTGTCTTGACCCTGGTATTTACCTCAAGTCACGTCGACCGACAAATTATCGGCATCCTGTTGGAACCCATCAAAACCGATCTGGGTGCGTCGGATACACAGATGGGCTTTCTGGTCGGTCTCACCTTCGCTCTCTTTTACGCGACCCTTGGTATGCCCATTGCCATGCTCGCTGATCGAGGGAATCGACGGAATATCATTGCGATCGCCATCGCAACTTGGAGTGCAATGACCGTCGCCTGCGGTTTTGCGACCTCGTTTTTGCAGCTTGCGCTAGCTCGAATTGGCGTGGGCATCGGCGAAGCCGGCTCAAATCCGCCATCCCACTCGCTGATTTCTGACTATTTCCCGATCGAAAAGCGCTCAACAGCCATGGCGATTTTTGCCGTGGGGGTAAATCTTGGCTTGCTGTTCGCTTATATAGGCGGTGGCTGGATGAGCCAACATCTTGGCTGGCGCACAGCCTTCTTTGTCGTGGGCGCACCAGGATTGCTCATCGCACTCCTGGTTCGATTCACCTTAATTGAACCCGTCAGAGGAGCCTCAGAGAAAAAACCCCAGACTCAAACAGAACCACCAGCATTTATGGCGGTAGCAAAGAACATGTGGCAGACGCGATCTCTGCGCCATGTCGTGGCTGCAGGCTCGCTGGCGGCATTTGTCGGCTATGGGATGGTCCTGTGGTTACCCGCCTATTTTGTTAGATCCCACGGACTGACACAGACTGAAGTCGGTTTTACCCTCGCTTTTTTGTTCGGCATCCTGGGCGGGATAGGTACCTTTTGCTCCGGCGTCCTCGCCGATAGACTCGCTGTGAGAGATGCACGCTGGAGTCTGTGGGTGGTTGCGATCGCGCTGACGACAGTCGTTCCCCTGGCTGTGGCCTCCTTTCTGGTTGAGACAACATGGATAGCTATCGCTCTGTTCTGTGTTCCAGCCTTTTGCAGCGGCTTCTATATAGGTCCCGGTTTTTCAGCAATTCAAAGCCTGGTCCCTGTCCGAATGAGATCCGTTTCTGCGGCCATCAACTTGTTTCTAACCAACCTTATCGGTCTGGGCATAGGCCCTCAACTCGTTGGTGTGCTCAGTGACTACTTCAAGTCTGACTATGGCAATGAGTCCTTACGCTACTCGCTCATGGTATTTATCTGCATTAACCTGTGGGCAGCACTGCATTATGCCCTGGCAAATCGTTATATTCGTGAAGACCTGGCTTTGGCCGAGTCCCGCTGAGCCGTGTCTGCTCGACGAGTCGCCGTTATTGGTGGTGGTGCTGCAGGACTGGTGGCTGCCCGTGAACTGCTTCGAGCAGGACATGCGCCGCTGGTCTTTGAACAAGCAGCGCGCATTGGCGGCGCCTGGGTTTATGATCCACTCGCTGACGACGACCCGAGTGGGCGGCATGTCAATCAGCCGGTGTTTTCATCCATCTATGCCAGCCTTCGAACTAACCTGCCAAAGGATTTGATGGCTTTTCTTGACTACCCCTTTGACGCATCTGGCGGCGGCGAAGACGACTGGCCGCGATTTCCCCACCATAGCTTAGTCCTCACCTATCTTGAGCGCTTTTGTCGTGACTTTCATCTGCAGGACTGTTTACGCCTCAACCACCAGGTGACGAGTGTTAGACCCGCTGGAAGCGCCTGGCAAGTCATCAGTAGTACTGATGGGAAGGCCTCAAGACCCATGGACTTTGATGCAGTCATGGTCTGCAACGGTCACTATTCGCACCCTCGAGTGCCTGAATTGCCGGGTCTCGAACATTTTCGAGGGCGTATCATTCACAGCCACAACTACAGAGACGCTAGCGCATTCAGTCATCAGCGAGTGGTTCTTTGGGGAGCCGCCGCTTCTGGCACCGATATCTCTCGAGAGATCGCCACAACCGCAACCTCCGTGGATTGGTGCGGAGCTGCATTGGCCGGCCGGTACCCCACAGGCTCAGTTGGAGGGGTTCGTACTCGCGCGGAGCCGATAGGTTTTGATCGGCAGGGCAATCTGTTGCTCAGCGATCAGCAAGTGCTCACTGACATCGATACCTTTATGTTTTGTACCGGCTACGAATATCGGTTTCCATTCTTAAGCCGAGACATTGTCAACGTTCAGGATAACTGGGTTAGGCCGCTCTACCAGGAGCTGGTCGTGCCTCGGCACCCAACCTTAGCCTTCATAGGCTTGCCGTATTTAGTCGTTCCATTTCCTTTGTTTGAAATCCAGGCCCGCTGGTTTGCTCGCTGCCTGGCCGGCCAGTTCGAGCTGCCCAGTCAGGCACAGATGGAGGCCGCGCAGGAAGCGCGCCTGCAACAATTTCGTCATGCCGGCGTCAAGACTCGCCACTATCACAAGCTCGCCGAAAAGCAGACCGAATACCTTGATCAGCTTTGCGCGCAATGCGGCGAGCCACCAGTACCCGACTGGTTTTCTGAACTGACGTCGGCAGCTCAACAGGCACGCCTGGCAAACCCGGAAAACTTTCGAGAGGAGCCCTTTTGAACCCTAGATTGCGTTCACGTCGGCGACCGAACCGAAATTGCTCAGGTCAAAAATCATGTTACTATCCGAAAGCTTTAACCCTTCAATGACAGCCAACTACGGAACCGCCAGTCACTATGGACATCAACATTCAGGGTGAGGTCGCTCAGGGCTTCGAGCCCGTTAAACAAGTATTTCAGACACTTTGGCAAGATGTTGAGGTTGGCGCCAGCTTCTGCGCATTTTACCGTGGCGAAAAGGTCGTTGACCTCTGGGGCGGCTTTACAGATCCCGCCTTAAGCCAAGCTTGGCAAGCAGACACCCTGGTGAATGTTTATTCGACCACCAAGGGTATGGGCGCATTGGCGCTGGCGCTGCTGGTGGATGAAGGCAAAATCGCCTATCAGGATCCTGTGAGCAAATACTGGCCTGAATTTGGCGCTGCCGGAAAGCAGGCCGTCACCGTCGCCCAGTGTATGTCTCATCAAGCCGGCTTATGCGGTGTCGATACGCGATTAGAGGTTGCCGACCTGTATGACTGGCAAAAAATGGTTAACTTATTGGCGGCCCAGCGTCCCCTTTGGCCACTGGGTGAGGGGACAGGCTACCACGCGATTACTTGGGGTTATTTGCCAGGGGAACTCATTCGGCGCATCACGGGCAAGAGTCTGGGCCAATACTTTCATGAAAAAGTCGCTACTCCGCTGCAAGCCGACTTTTATATCGGCTTGCCAGCCACTGAACTTCACCGCTGCGCCGCTATGATCGGACCCAATCGAGCCCGCAAGCAACCTGCGATCGGCCCCACTTCACCGGTACCGGCACTTTTTGCTATCGCACAGCAGAATCCTGTGATCAGCCCCTTTCGAGATGTCAGCGGTCCAGCTTGGCGTCAGGCAGAAATCCCTGCGGCCAATGGCCAGGCAAATGCGCGCGGTATTGCGACAATTTACTCAGCTCTCGCCATGGGTGGTGGTGACATCATCAGCAATGCGGCACTGCAGGCTGCGACAACCCTTGAGATTGAGTCACCTGTGGACCGAGTACTGAACAAACCCATGCGCTGGGCGCGGGGATTTATGCGCAATAGTCGCGAGGAATTTGGTCCGCACGAACAGGCCTTCGGACACGATGGCGCTGGTGGCTCAAGCGGTTTCGCCGATCCTATAGAGCAGGTTGCCATCGGCTACGCGATGAACCAGATGCGCGCTGATACTAACGCCGAGCCTCGATCAACGCTTCTGTCAAAGGCTGTCTACCGCTGTATTGCTAATCTGTCCTGAACCGCACAAGCCTTCTTGTGAGGGGGTGGGGCTGGCTAAGTCTTGTGCAACCTATAGGCTTGTCACCGCCACCACTTTTTGGTGTTCGATTATTTGCGATAAAGATGCACGTCGGTCTGCGGGAACGGAATGCTGATCCCCGCGTCGTCAAAGGCTAATTTGGCTTTTTCTGTTAAGTCAAACAGCACAGGCCAGTAGTTCATCGTCTCGACCCAGGAGCGCGTCGAGATGTTCACCGCACTGTCGCCCAGCGCGGCAACCACAACCAATGGCTCAGGAGCCTTAAGAATTCTTGTATCTGCGTCAATCAATTCACGCAGTATGTCTTTTGCCTGCTGCAGGTCATCGCCATAGCCAATACCAAAGGTGATATCGACTCGCCGCGTCGTCTGGGTTGAATAGTTTGTGATCGCGCTGTTCGAGACGGCACCGTTAGGAATGATAATGGTCTTATTGTCACCGGTAGTCATTATCGAATGGAATATGCCGATTTCGCGAACGGTACCCATATGTCCGCCGGCATCAATATAGTCGCCGACCTTGTAGGGCTTAAAGAGCAGAATTAACACACCACCGGCAAAATTCGCGAGGCTGCCTTGCAGAGCCAGGCCCACCGCTAATCCGGCCGCGCCCAATACGGCAATGAACGAAGTGGTTTCAATACCCACCATCGATGCCACACTGATGATCAGCAAACCCTTGAGACCGATATTAATCAGACTCAAAAGAAATTTTTGCAGCGTGGCCTCCATGCCAGTGCGAGCAAAGGCGGCTTGAGCACCGGCGACTACAACCTTTATCGCCCACAAACCGGCAACCAGGGTGGCTAATGCCAGCACTAACTGCGGCGCATAATTGATCGCCATCGACACGACCGTCTCTGTATATTTATCAACGGCCAGTAGATTCTGTTCCATCGTCGTTATTCCTTGCGCTCAACCTAAGCGTTCAATGTAAGCGTTCAATGTAAGCGTTCAAAATGATCGCCTCCCGTCAGGTTACTCTAAAAAGGACCAATTCTGCAGCCCTCGCAGTGCAATTCTAAGTGCAACTCTAAGTGCTACTCTAAGTGCAACTCTGCGCGCATGATTAACCCTTGCACGCGTAATCTGACTTTCGCCGAACGCCAGTTTATGGCACACTTCCGACACCAACAGGTCGTGTGCCCCACTAGTCAAGTCGCCTCATCCAGGCGATTTTTGCTTCTGGGAGATCAAAAGTCTTCTCACAGCAGCACAATGGACAGCCCAGACACAAATGCGCGATTATTTCATTCGAAGATTACTCCTAATCTTACCGACCTTGATCGGTGTGACCATTATCGTCTTTGCCATCACTCGTCTGGTTCCCGGCGGTCCGCTGGAACGAGCAATCATGGAATCACAACAGATGAACGCGACCACGGGCATCAGTACTCAGGTTGCCGGCGAGGGCATGGCGCTCTCGGAAGCCCAGCTGGCGCGCTTGAAAGAGTATTACGGATTTGATAAACCCATTTTTGAAAGCTACTTGGATTGGGTCACCAAGGTCGTGAAGGGTGATCTGGGTTCCTCCTATCGCTATAACGAACCGGTCTGGGATGTCATCAGCGATCGTTTTCCAATATCCCTATACTATGGCCTTGTCACATTAATCATCACCTACGCAATCAGCATTCCATTAGGCATCGTGAAGGCAATCAAGCACAAGACGCCTGTAGACACCATTAGCTCAATTCTTATTTTTGTCGGCTATGCGGTTCCAGGCTACGTACTCGGCGCCCTATTGTTACTTTACTTCTCGGTACGCCTCGAGTGGTTTCCGATGGGGGGGTTCGTCAGTATGCGTTTTGACGACCTCAGCTTCTGGGACAAGGTGATGGACTTGGTGAACCATTCCGTACTGCCTTTGATTTGTTATTTGATTGGCGCTTTCGCCTTTACCACCCTGCTGCTTAAGAATCACCTGATGGACAATCTGGCGTCCGACTATATTCGCACCGCTATCGCCAAAGGCGTGTCCTTTCGCCAGGCCGTCACTGGCCATGCGATGCGTAATTCTCTCATTCCGATTGCAACCACCTTTGGCCAAAATATCGGCTTGCTGGTTGGCGGTTCCTTTTTGATTGAGACCGTCTTTGATATAAACGGCTTTGGCCTGCTCGGTTTAACCGCTGTACTTGATCGCGACTACCCGGTGGTCATGGGCGTCGTCCTTTTAACCAGTTTTCTGCTGCTGATAGGCAATATTATTTCCGACCTCCTGGTTGCTATGGTTGACCCAAGGATTCGCTTCCAATGACCGGCAGCCGCGCATGTTAAATTTTAATCCGCAGACGCTGAAAAAGCTGAGACGTTTTCGTGACATTAAACGCGGCTATTACAGTTTAATTATTTTGATTAGCTTGCTTGTGCTGACCTCTATGGGCGAGTTACTGGTTAACAATCGCGCCCTGCTGGTCAGCTATGAAAATACCTGGTACTTCCCTACCTATGCTGACTTTCATCCCGGCACTGATTTCGGCTTGAACTACGGTTATGAAACCAACTATCGAGAACTGCAGCAAATATTTAAACAAGCGAACCGGGGCGATTTCGTCATTATGCCGCTGGTTCCTTACAGCGCTTTTGAGAATCATGCACCGAGTGGCATCTATAAACCGGAGCCACCCTCTTTGGCGCTGAAGCATTACCTGGGCACTGACACTACCAGCCGCGATATCCTGGCACGCCTGTTTTACGGGACTCGAATTGCCTTGATGTTCTCCATCGCTTTTATGATCTGGGTTTATCTGATCGGCATTAGCATCGGCTGCGCGATGGGCTATTTTGGTGGTGCTTTCGATCTGATTTTTCAACGTCTGATTGAAATCTGGTCCAATATTCCATTTCTTTACACCGTCATCATCGTGTTTTCAGTCATACCCTCAACTTTCTCTGTGCCTGTTCGAATTGGGATCCTGCTGACAGTCATGGTGCTTTTTTCCTGGCCAGGGATGACCTACTACATGCGCACCGAGACCTACAAGGAAAAAACCAGAGACTATATCGCTGCAGCGCGTATCATTGGCGCCAGTCACAGTCGCATTATATTTACCCATATACTGCCCAACGTCATGTCGACCCTGGTCACCTACATGCCATTCACCATTGTTGGCGCGATCGGAGCCATCACAGCGCTGGATTTTCTGGGCTTTGGGCTGCCGGCACCAACACCGAGTCTTGGCGAATTACTGAAGCAGGGTACCGCCAACATGCGAACAGCACCCTGGATTGTGACCTCCGCGTTCCTGACACTGGTGACACTGTTGACGCTGGTGACCTTCATCGGGGAGGCCGTCAGGGAATCCTTTGATCCGAAAAAATTCACGGTTTACAAATGATGAGCGCCCGCTGGCAGCGATGCGCCTTAATGCAGGTATAGATACAAGTCACAGTTGTAGAAACAGATTTAGACATCGACATCGAACCATAGAGGTTAGCTATGCGCACAACGACACTTCCTTTCCTGTTAGGCGCCCTAATGCTGAGTGTTCTCCTTTCTGCCTGCGGCGGCACTGAGGACGCTGAGTCCATTGACGCGGCACAGTTACCTGACAACCGGCAAGAAGTCAGGGACTATTATGCAGCGCGCCCGGATTTTTTCAGTTTCAAAACGCTGGACGACCTGCCTGCCAACCTGAATTGGCAAAACGGTATGGACCTGCCCGAGATAGGCTCGGATTCGGCGATCAAAGGTGGCACCGAATATAGTCAAATTCAGGATTTCCCCAGAACATTACGTATCGCCGGGCCAGACTCCAATGGCTCATTTCGCCCATGGATTCTCGACTATACCAGTCTCGGTCTAGCTCATCGGCATCCTGATGCCTTTGACTTCTATCCGGCATTGGCTGAGTCCTGGGCCGTGGATGCAGAAACCAAGACGATCTACGCCAGGCTCAACCCTAACGCCCGTTGGTCTGATGGCGAGCCGGTGACGGCTGACGATTTCATGTTCATGTTTTTCATCTATCAATCGGACTATATCGTTGCTCCCTGGTACAAGAATTGGTACAGCACGCAATACACCAATATTACGCGCTATGATGACCTGACATTCTCGATCACGATTCCTGAAGCAAAGCCTGATATGGATTCGCGAGTGCTGGAGCTTCGCCCCATGCCTCGCCACTTCTATCAGGAGCTCGGCGATGACTACGTGGATCGCTATCAGTGGCGCTTTCAACCCACCACCGGTCCTTACATCATTAAAGATAAGGACATCAACAAAGGCACTTCTATTGCTCTGACTCGACTTCAGGATTGGTGGGCAAAGGACAATAAATTCTGGAAAAACCGCTACAATCTCGATCGCGTTCAACTCACCGTCATCCGTGATTCTGCCAAGGTTTTCGAAGCCTTCAAGAAGGGTGATATCGACCAGTTTGGCTTGAATCTGGCGGAGTACTGGTATGACAAGTTACCGGACAGCGACCCAGACGTCGCCAAGGGATATATCCAGAAGTCCGTGTTCTACAATCAAAAGCCGCGGCCTACCTATGGCCTTTGGATAAATACGTCGAAACCGCTTTTGGACAATCAGGATGTTCGTATCGGCATCAATTATGCCACTAACTGGCAACTCGTGATCGACCGGTTTTTTCGCGGCGACTATGCGCGCCTGCAAACCTCTTCAGACGGCTATGGTGAGTTCAGCCATTCGACTCTGAGAGCGCGTGAATATGACCTGGACAAGGCCCTGGAACACTTCGCCAAGGCTGGCTTTACCACGCGGGACGAAAACGGCATTCTGATCAACGCCCAAGGCCAAAAGCTGGCATTCACTGTCTCTTCAGGTTACGAGACGCTGAAGGATGTACTTACAATTTTAAAGGAAGAAGCACTGAAAGCCGGGCTTGAGCTACGCATCGAGATTCTGGACGGCACAGCTGGCTGGAAAAAGGTCCAGGAAAAACAGCATGACATACATTTTTCGGCATTTAACACATCCCTAGAGATGTATCCGCGTTTTTGGGAGACCTACCATTCTGACAACGCCTATGACGACGCTTTTCTTGATGATGGCAGCGTTAATCCTGACCGCAAGCTGAAAACTCAGACGAATAACCTTGAAGCTCTGGCGATCTACGAAATGGATCAAATGATTGAGGCCTACCGTGCGTCTGCCGACAAGGCTGAAATGATTGAGCTGGCTCACAAAATGACTGAAATGCACCATGACTACGCCTCCTTTGTGCCTGGCTTCTATCAACCGTTTTATCGCCTTGGTCATTGGCGATGGGTACGTTACCCGGAGTTTTTCAACCACAAACATTCTGGCTCAGCAGGTGAGTATCACGTGCATTGGCTGGATTCGAACATCCGAGCTGAGACCGTGGAAGCTCAGCAGGATAACCAGTCTTTTGGCCCGGCAATCAACATTTATGATCAATTCAAATGATCAGCGATTTTTGACAAAGGCAACGAATCCATGACTGAAGCATTACTGGAAGTCAGCCACCTGGTCACTGAATTCGACACAGACGAAGGTGTCGTTCGCGCCATAGATGACGTGAGCTTTTCTGCTGGCGCTGGAGAAACGCTTGGGATCGTTGGCGAGTCAGGCTGCGGCAAGAGCGTCACGGCTCTGTCGATCATGCGCTTGCTGCCCCAACCCATGGGCAAAATTACCGACGGCAACATTCTGTTTAAAGGCCGTGACCTGACACGCTTGCCATTAACTGAGATGCAAAGAATCCGTGGCGCGGATATCAGCATGGTGTTTCAGGAGCCCATGACCGCACTGAATCCGGTTCATACGATTGGCCGGCAAATCACCGAAGTCCTGTTGCTTCACAAGGATTACACGGCGCAACAAGCTATTCAGCAAGCTGTCAGAATCCTTGATCGAGTCGGCATTCCTTCGCCGGATATTCGTATGGGCGAGTATCCCCATCAATTATCTGGCGGTATGCGTCAGCGCGTAGTGATCGCCATAGCCCTGGCTTGCAATCCCTCTCTGTTGATCGCTGACGAGCCCACCACAGCCCTTGATGTAACCATTCAGGCGCAGATTCTCGAACTCATCAAGGAGCTGCAATCAGACCTCGGCATGTCGGTAATACTGATCACCCATGATTTAGGCGTGATTGCCGAGACCTGCGATCAAGTCGTCGTCATGTATGCGGGTAAGGTTGTCGAAAAAGGCTCCGTCTTTGATCTGTTTGACAAGCCGACTCATCCCTACACGCGGGGACTGCTAGCATCTATTCCACGGCTCGACACAAAACCCAAGGCCAAACTCAGCGTCATAGAGGGCATGGTTCCAGGGCTGCTTGACCTGCCGGCGGGTTGTCGTTTCGAAAATCGCTGTCCCCATCGACAGCCTCAGTGCACACAAGCCTCACCCTTGATCGAACAGGTTTCGTTGGGTCATGAAGTGAGCTGCTTTCGTTGGCGAGACCTATGACTGATTCACTGTTGAAAGTTCGTAACCTGAAAATGCACTTTCCCGTCAAAGAGGGCATCCTGCTTCGAGCCAGTAAATACAACAAAGCGGTCGATGGTGTATCCCTGGACATAGCGCCCGGTGAAACCCTTGGGTTAGTGGGAGAATCCGGCTGCGGCAAGTCAACGTTGGGGCGATGCATTGCTCGACTCTATCAACCGACCGAAGGCGCTATCGAGTTTTGCGGCCAAGATATCACTCGCCTCGGCAGCAAGGCCCTGAAGCCCCATCGCCAACATATCCAGATGATTTTCCAGGACCCCATGGAGTCACTGAATGCACGCCACACAGTGGGTGACATCATTCAGGAACCTCTGATTGTCCAGAACATCGGCGACCGAGCTTCGCGCGCCAAGCGGGTTCTGGAACTACTGAACATCGTTGGCCTGCCAGCCCGCTCGGCCACCCGCTATCCGTTTGAATTCTCGGGCGGTCAGCGCCAGCGGATTGGCATTGCTCGGTCACTGGCACTGAATCCAAAGCTTGTGGTCTGCGACGAACCTGTTTCTGCACTGGACGTCTCGATCCAGAGTCAGATACTCAATCTTCTGATTGAACTGCAACGGGAATTCAACTTGTCTTACCTGTTTATCGCCCATGATCTGGCGGTTGTAAAACATATTTCAGACCGCATCGCTATCATGTACCTGGGTAAAATCGTGGAGACTGGTCGCAGCGAGGAGATTTATAAAAATGCCCAGCATCCTTACACTCAGTCACTGATTTCGGCCATTCCAGTGCCTGACCCCCATCGCAAGGTGCAGCGTCAGGTCATCAGCGGCGATGTGCCCTCACCCATCGCCCCGCCCCCTGGTTGCACGTTCCACCCGCGTTGCCCCAGCGTCATGGCACGCTGCAGCCAAGAAATCCCACAGCTTGGCTCGCCAATGGCGGACAAGGCTCACCTGGTCTCATGTCACCTGATGGATTAGTTTGTTTAAAATGACGCGACAGGCCAGATCAGGCTAGGGCTTTCATGTAGGTATTCAAATCGAAATAATCGCGCCAGACTTTGATTTTTCCATTTTCCATCTCAAAGACGCCGCAACAGGGCAGATTAATGGCCTTATCGCCGACAAGGGTGCGATCGACCCGTTCAGCGATCACCAGATTGCCTTGTTCGATAATATTCAGCAGTTCCCAATCCGTCTTAACCCACTTGGCAGCAAAGGCGGCGATAAACTGTTCGATATTGGCCCGCCCGCTCACCGGCGCCGAGGGCATATTGTAATAGACCCCATCCTCAGTGAAATAGCTGGCCAGCGCAGCTGAGTCCAGCGTCGACCAACAGGCGCAAAATGCTCGAATAACCTCAGATCCTGATTTCTCTAGTTCAGCCATACTCTTTCTCTCTTGATGCCTGGTTCGATTGAACAGTAATTAGCCGAGAAAGAAAAGTCAGGCAGGCTCAAATGACAAGAAAGGGTTCAGCAAACGACTGACTCCGCCGACCAGCCGTATCGGCGCTTCAAGCACTGACAGACAAATACATTCCCGGTTGGCGGTAGCGACAGGCATGTGGATATGTCCAGGTTCACGGGTGATATAATCCCCCTGATGATAGACCCCTTCGTCATCAGAAAAGCTGCCTTGCAACACAACCGTAATCTCAAGACCACGGTGATCGTGGGCTGGCGCTTTGCCGCCGGCTTTAATCTGGTGAAGGGCTAATTCAAACTGCCGCTCACCTACCGCAAGCCTCGCTACCTTTAAAGACGATGATAAGCGTCGCCAGTCAACGCCCTTACTGTGCAACCTTTTTACCAAAGGAGGCATGTCCCGCCATCGCGGATCGAGAGCGATTTCTTGGTTAGTTTGGGGGGGCTGCACCTCCTCCCCATCATCAGCGGCATCAAGCAGAGACATAACACTTGCTCGGCAGCTTGAGGAAACACTGATCGGTTGGCCGTCCGCCAGCAGTCTGCCACCTATCTCATTCAACGTGCCAGCCTTGGCCTGGCAATGTGGACAGTAGAAAAGGTGTGCCGAGATCGCTATGGCTTGCGCGGGGCTCAGCCCTCCGGATGAGTAATCAAGCAGCAAATTAGTATTGGGATGTAGCCTGACATCAGTCATCCTGATTACCCTCCTCTGTCGTCATCCGCAGCTGAAGCCGATTCAACGCCAGTCTTATTCTGGATTTCACGGTGCCCAGCGGCAAGGCCAGCTCGTCGGCGACCTCACTATGGGACTTACTCTCAAAATAAATTTTACCGACAACCTCCAACTGCTCAGGCGGCAGTTGTGCCAGGCTCTCGCGGATTCTGTCGCGGTTCCGCAGCTGAACCAGGGAGCTGTACGAAGGATTTTCCTCGGTGGACTCGTAGATGTCGTCCGCCTCTATTTCACGACTTGCCTTGGCCTCTCGGCGTAACCAGTCGATTCGGCAATTTCTGGCGACAGTGTAGATCCAGGTGCTGGCCGAAGCCTTGCGCGCATTGAAACTACTGGCCTTGCGCCAGACTTTAATCATGGTTTCCTGGGCCAGTTCTTCAGCCCGCTCAGGCCCTAAGGTGGAACCCCTCATCAGAAAACCTTTCAAAAGCGGTGCAAAATGATCGAACAGCTGTGCAAAAGCCGCCTTGTCTCGGTCAGCACCGACTTTTACGAGCAATTCACTCCAGTTGTCCGATCGCGTTTCGGCTAGCATGGCTACCTTGTTCGGGTTCCCTGTCATTTGACTGGCTGTGATCATACAGATTCCACAACTTAATAACCAATGTTAGGCCTTGTACGCTATACCCTGGGCGCTGGATCATCACCGGATGATCATACTGTCTCCATCCTTCTCATCACCAGTCAGTCAAAGGCCTGCGGCAGGGCTTGAACGAGCTGGAGACGAGTCGCCAAATCGTCAGACGCCTTCGACAGGAGGACGGAAAGAGACCGGATTTTGCCCAAAATGACCAGATTTCGCCCGACACTCGCCAATTGATGACGTATAATGCCCCCTCAAATCCATTCATCCTGTGGAAGCAAATCTGTGAACATCAAAGCGCGCATGGCCTTCATTATTCAAAAAGAAGCAGAGGCGATCAGCAACATCGATGTCACCGACGACTTCGAAAAAGCCATCAACCTGTTGCTTGCCTGCCCCGGGAAGATCATCACAACCGGCATTGGCAAGGCGGGCTACGTCGCGAACAAATTCTCGGCGACCTTGTCCTCAACCGGCACACCCGCATTTTTTGTTCATCCAGCGGAAGCCGGACATGGTGATCTGGGTATGGTCAATCCTGAGGACACCATTATTGCCTTCTCCACCAGCGGCAAATCTATTGAGGTGGTTGAAATGCTGGAAAATGCCCGTCAACTGGGTGTCAGCCGAGTTATCGGTATTACCTCCCATGTTGACTCGCCCTTGCGCAATCTCAGCGAACTGATTCTCGACATGGGCAGCAATATCGTCGAGCCCTGCCCGTTGAAGGTTACGCCGAGCGCCAGTATTGCGGTCATGCAGGCGATCAGTGATGCATTGGCATTGACCTTGATGGAACTCAAGGGATTCACTACCCATGACTATGGTATGCGCCATCACAAGGGATATCTCGGCTCGATCACGCGTAAACAGCATCAGTATGATGACTAGCCTTCAGAGGACATGCCGTTGAACCAACCTTTGAACCCGCTCAGCCCCAGTCAACGGGATCCAGCGCGAATCGCTGAAAAATATGTGGCCGAGGTAAAAGTTCTGGTTGAACAGATCCCTACTCGAATCAAGGTCGTCGGCCTAATTACCGGCGATGACAAGCCTTCTCTTGCCTATGCGCGAGCGACCCAACAAAAATTCGATGCCATCGGTATCGACTATGATCTGCGCCACATAGAACGGCTGTCACTTGAAAATGAAATACTCGCACTCAATGCCGACTCAGGTGTACACGGCATTTTTATTTATTTCCCCGTGTTTCATAACGAACAGGACAGTTATCTCAGAAACCTGGTGGATTACCGAAAAGACATAGAGGCGGGCAGCCAATATTGGACTCGAAAACTCTACAACAATGACCGTCTCGCCGTTTCCGATGACCCTTTGAAAAAAGCCTTACTGCCCTGCACTCCCCTGGCCATCATCAAAATGCTCTCGGAGATAGGCGTATACAACGAGGTTGCCGCACGCCCTATCGAGGGCAAGACGGTCACCATATTCAATCGTAGCGAAGTCATTGGCAGACCCTTAGCCGTTATGCTCTCCAACGACGGCGCTGATGTCTATTCTTTCGATGTTAACGGACCACTGCTGTTTCGTAATGCCAAGCCTGCAGAGATAGAAATCACCCGTTCAGAGGCTCTGGCAACTGCCGACATAGTGATAACCGGTGTTCCCAGCAAACACTTTGAAAAGATCCGCTGTGCCGAAATCAGGCCCAACACAGTTTGCTTGAATTTTTCCAGCCTGCCGAATTTCGCCGAGGACATTGAGACTCATACCAATATCTATATTCCAAAGGTCGGGCCCATGACCGTCGCCATGTGTATGCGGAATACGGTTCGTTTGTATACAAATTTCCACGGAGGCTGAGCGATGTTCTCCGACCAGTCCATTGACACCTACCTGCAGCGACTTGCTGGCAAAACATCGACCCCCGGGGGTGGCGCTGCGGCTGGCATATCCGGCGCCCAAGCTGCGGCGCTACTGGGCATGGTGGCACAATACAGCAAAGAAGATGAGCTACCCATCCAGACAATCATCACCACCTGTCGGGCCAGTAGCAGGCGCTATCTGAGCCTCACAGAAGCCGATATCACAGGCTTTAACGCCGTGATGACAGCCTATGGCTTACCCTCTCAGGACGCCGCCACTAAACAGCTGAAAACGGCTGCTCTGCAGCAGGCACTGGAGACGGCGGCTGGCCCACCCAGTGAGATGATCAAGGTATCGATGGCATTACTGCCCACCGCTCGGCAGTTGCTTGACCGAGGCAATAAGAATTTGCTGACGGACGTCGGGGTTGCAGCGAGTTTATTGCTATCCTGCATCCAATCCTCTCGCTTGAATCTGCTGGTTAACCTCAAGGCCATCAAAAACCCAGCTTTCATCGTCGAGGGCCAAGCATTGTTAGCCTCAACAACCACACCGGTCTATGAACTCAACCAGATCGTCAGCAATATTGAGAACTCTCTGGCGCGCTAACTCGTTGTCGACCATTAAAACCATCGCTTTAGACCCTCAACATGATGACCCCTATGACAGGACTCTGCTTTTTACCGGTAGTCGCGCACGAATTAGCAGTTGGCTTCAGGCGTTTAATCACCCCAGCCGTCTGCCCGTCGGATTTTCAAACCTGTAGCCTGCGCTTGGCTCGAACGCTAGGTCTGCTGCTGGCGATTACGGCTAGCACCTGCTTCGCTCAGGCAGATTCAACGACGCCCTATTCTGCGCCAGCGCCTACTCAGCTTATGCAGGATTTTGAAAACAGTATCGCCGACGCCCTGCTGGCGCATTTAGACTCAGAGATTGCCCAGCTGCCGAATAATGGACTGAACCTTGAGTTTCTGGATATCCGCGCTGTTGAGGGCAAGCTCAGGCTTCTGAATCAGTACCAGGCTCAAATTCACAGTGTCGATAAACAATACCTTGATTCGAATCGACTGCTGCGTCTTAAATTACTGAGCTATGCACACTTGATGCTTCAACAGCGAGCGAGATTCTCATCAAAAGATCATGCGATTTCACCTTTTCATGGGCCTCATACAGACCTGCTGCGACTGCTTCAGAGTTACCCAATCAGCCCTGAGTCAGGACTTGAGCCTTTAATTTTACAGTTGAACCTGCTCAGTCGCTCGCTTCATCAGCCATTCGCTTTGCAGGAAAACATGACTGAAGTCGAGTGCCTGACGCTTCAAAATCAGCTTCAATCTCTTAGCAAACCTACAGCGCTCAGTGCCGAATTGCACTATCGATTGACAGAGATGGGCTTGCCGAGTCCGACTCGTCGCAGCTATCTCGATCAATTTGAAGCAAGTCTAGAGGCGACAATCCTGCCGGCCCTTCAAGAGTTTAGTGCCAGCATCAATTGTGCATCCAGACCAACTCATCAGGGTACAGATAGCGCTTATTACCGCTATCGACTTGCTCGCTTCAGCGCCGATGAGCCTTCCGCCGAGTTGGTCCACAACCTGGGTCTGACGGAACTCAAGCGGATTCAAACCGCTCTGAGCGCTCAATGGCAGCACCTCTACCCAGCACGCAGCGCTGGCGTGCTCTATGACGAAATGCGCGCCAGCCAAACCCTGAGCTCGACCCTCAGCGACGCCAAGAAACAGCAATATTTGTCCCGGGTAACCGATCAGATTCTCGCTATTGAGGCGGTCGCACCGGCATGGGTCGGTGCTGCGGGATTCACGAATCTTGAGATTGTCGCCGCGGGTCCCCTGTTGAGCCTTTATGCGCTGCCCATCGAATATCAACAACCCAGCGATTCGCTGGCGCAAATGCTGATCAATTTTGGAGAGGCATCGCCCAGCGAGTATCAACTCGCTGCCCAGACCTACTATCACACCATACCCGGCATGCATCAGGTAAGACTTCAGCCTCGGCGTTTTTCGACGCTACTCAGCTCAGCTGATGACCCAGGTTATTTTTCTGGCTGGTCTTTATACCTGACCAATCTGGCGCTTGAAAACCCCGGCTCTGCGTCATTGGACTCGCTTGGACTAGTCGCCATGAATGCCGAGCTCGCTGCCATGCTGGTCATCGACACAGGGATTCACGCATTGAACTGGTCTCGGCAGCAGGCCATCGATTTCCTGCTGGCAAACACTCCGACCCCATTGAGCATTGCGCCGCGACTGATTGACGAGGTGCGCTTTCGGCCAGCCGCTATGGCTGCGCCCTACCTGGGTATGCTTCGAGCCCAACGACTGGTTGCCACACATGGGGCCAAGCACTTGAATTGGCAAGACTTGCTTGTAGCCGGGCCAGTACCTGTTCCGCTGACGAACGAACTAAGCGTTTGGTTGAACGTCGACTAAAAGGCCTGGCCGGGCCCCTCAAAGCCACAGCCAGTCGCAAACAACGGCTGAAAAGTCTATTATGAGCGTCATGTAACCTGAGGAACATCTTGATGACACTAGCCCGCACACTACTACTGTTATTGCTCACCAGCAATCTGCTCTCCAGCTGTGTTGCCGTCGTGGCCGGCGGTGCCGCAGCCGGCGGTTATTTGGTGGGCAAAGATGAACGCAGCGCGGCCCAAATAGTCGACGATGCTTCGATTACCGCCTCTATCAAGACTCGCCTGATCGGCGAACGAGACATCAAGTCGCTTAATATTAATGTCGACACCTACAACCAGGTCGTGACACTGAGGGGCAAAGTCGCCACCACTGCCCAAAAGGAGACTGCAATTAAGATTGCACAGGAAACCAAGGGCGTCAAAAAAGTGGTCTCAGAGCTCAATATCAACCAGGTAGAAGTTGAAGATCGGTCGTGAACCCTGCTGTGCGCAAAGCCCTCGCGGCTGACGCCTCTGATCGTTCGCAGTCCTTAGTCACATCCGGTCCTGCGCCAAAATATGGTCGATGAGACCAGGTCAAACGCGAAGCCTGGCTGACACAAATCTCTATATCTATTTCCATCAACGACTTAGACCAAGTGGCCCGAAATTTGCTGATATTTATTCCATACAAAGCTAATTCAACACAAAGCTAAAAGGTCGAGTCCTGAAATGAAAAAAGCCCTACTGGTCATGCTCATCGGCTATATTTCGATGGTCACCATCGTTTCCCGCGCCCACGGCGATGAAGTCAATAGCTGCCATCTGCAACTTGCCGGTCAGGTGACAGTTTCGACTGATCGCCTTCTCGTCACCGATGCCGCGGGTCGCCGCCTGGAAATCACTCGTGACAATCAAGTCTTACTCAATGATTCCGCCATTCAAATAGATGCGGGTGATCGTCAGGCCGTTGCTAACTACCAGGAACAGGTTAGAACTGTGATTCCCGTCATTGTCGACTTAGCCCTGGACGCAGTGGAGATTGGCGTGGAGGCTGTGAGCGAGGTCTTTTTGAGCTTGGCTGGCACAGAACCCCCAGTCAAGCTGACAGAAGCAATAGCTGCCATCAGGGCCGAAATCAACAATCAGGTTAGTCGAGACTCACAAACGTCAAGGCTCAGCGGCAGCTCCGGTGAAATGCTCCAGACCCTCGATAGCGTGATCAATGACGCCAAGCCCACCCTAATCACTTCCATTATGGGCGCTCTCATCACGAATCTGGGCCAGACCGTGAGCACTGGTGAGGGGAGCTTTGAACAGCGCCTTTCAAGCTTCGCCACGCGTCTGGAGAATCTCGGTGGTGAGCTGGAGTCCATGATAGAAATCAAGGCGGCCAGGCTTGAGGAGAAAGCACAGGGGTTATGCACCCAGATGGCGGCACTGCAGATAGCGGAGAGCCGCATGCAACAGGTATTTCCAGAGTTGCGATCATTCGATCTGGTCCAGACGGCACCTCCAAACAGTATTTGAAGCACGACTAGATCAGTGTTTTGCTCACTAGGGTCCTGAAGGATCGAACCTGCTATCAACTACTCGCATCAACGACTCGCATCAACTCATCGCATCAAATGATGGCATCAACGACTCGCCGACAACAACTGGTCAATCGCAGGCTATCCGCTTCAAAACCTCTACTGAGGCCGTTCACGGCTGACGCCTTGTGCAATCAGATCATCAATCTGATCTGTGCTAAAGCCCAGCTGGGCCAGCAATGATCGAGTTTCTGTCGCAAAGGGCGGCGTGGCGCCTTGCGGTTGAAACCCCCCGCCACTGAGTTTGACTGGCGGGGACAGGGCTCGAAATCTACCCGCAGTCGAATGTTCAAAGACATAAAACATCTCATTGGCAGCTGTTTGCGGATCTTCGAACAACTCCAGAGGGAACTTTACCGTAGACACCGGAACACCCGCTTCCTGCAAAATGTTGATCCAGGCATTACTGGTTCGCGCGCGAATCAGGCGTTCGACCTGGCCCTGCAAATCTGCGTAGTATTGCTCATCACGACTGCCTGTGGTTGCCTCACTCGAGTATCGATCAGAAAACCCCAAGGCTTTCGCGAATCGTTCCTGCAGACCGTGGCTGGCACAGGCAATCGCGATACAACCGTCACTGGTGTCAAAGGTGCGGAAATAGATCGAGGTTAACGCCAACATCCGCGCCGAGGGCAAAGTCGCGCTCTGGGCCTCGAAGCTTGCGCCCTCGATCCGCTGTTGATTAATCTGATCTATAACAATTTGATGCTTCTCTCGATCAAGATCCTCTGAGCGAATAAGCTGATTGTTTGCCAAGGTCATCGCCGACTGCATCAGGCTGACATCCACTATCCCGCCTTTACCGGTACGCTCGCGCCGAAACAATGCCGAACTGACGCCAAAGGCCAGCGAGGTTGCTGCCATATAGTCAGATATCACAGGATCTCCAGGTGCCGGTCGACCGTCAACGACTCTTCCCATGGCGGCCATCAGTCCGCTTCGAGCCTGCACAACGATATCCATGGCAGCCAAGTCAGCATCTGGTCCCCGTTTACCAAAGGGCGTCACTTCGCCAATAATCAGTCGCGGAAATCGCGCCAACAGGGATTTCGCGTCTATACCCATCTTCTCGGCGAGACCGGGCCTGAAGTTCATCAGCACCACGTCAGCCCAGGCCAGCAAGGCATCAACCACGGGCTGTGCTTTTGCGTCACTGAGCTTTAATGGTAGTGCGTGCTTACCGCGATTGCGCGACAGAAAAATACGCGACTCAAAAGGGACTATCTCGCCCATGTGACGATTAGGGTCGCCGTCCGGTGACTCTATCTTGATAACCTCCGCACCACCTTCTGCGAGCAACTGGCCGCAGAATGGCACGGCAACAAACTGACCAAACTCAACGACCTTTAGCCCTTCAAAGGGTTGAGAATCTGCCATAAATTTCGTCCCGGCACCTTTGGCGCCCAGTAATTACCATGCTTAACGCCCGCACAGCGTTCAGGCTACTCTCCGAATCGGTATCGCAACTTCGCAACAAGACGACTCATAGTCGGATCGCGGAGGGTTTGGTCAAAGAGATCGTCAAAACTTGAATTCACCTGATTCGGCAACGAGTTGCCTAAATTGTAAACGAGATAAAAATCTGTCAACGGCGCTATTTCCCAACGATATCGGGCCTGAGCCGTGAGCATGCTCACGGTAAAGTCGTGGCTGGATTTAGTTCGCTCTCCCGGTACCAGCGCTCCATCACCCTCAGGCACCGCCCAAAAACCATTTTCCCTCGCCTGAACACCAACCCACTGAAGCGACAATCGGAACTGATGACTCGGCGTCGCAAACCAGTTGAGCTTTATACCCGGTTGCAACTCAGTCGCCTCATAACTACCAAAATTACGCCCGCCCTGGTAGACGAGCCAACCGTGACGACGCTTATAGACCGCGTCAAATTCGATCGAGACAGAGTCCAGCGGTCGAAGGGTGACCCCAAAGCTTGCATTGTAGGTCCAATCGCCAAGATCCTCGGTTGCCGCACCGATACTCGCCGAATAGCTTGCCACCGCCGCCGCATCAGTCGCCAGGTTGACATTAAACCAGCCACCCTCATCGACTCGGTAGGCGCCGTTGCCGCGACTATCCAGGTCTTCAAAACGGCTGGGGAAATAGGCGACAGCAGTTCGCAACGAATTTCTTCCGGGTAGGATCATCGAGGTACGCCAATAGACGCCACTGTTGACAGTTTGCTGCTTGCTGACATTTCGTTGCTTCTCGAGCAGCAATGTTGTGCGAAAATTGCTCACTGACTGGCTTAGCTTCTGCTTTTCATAGCTCAATACATAGCGCGCACTTGCATAGTTATTTCGCCGCAGAAAGCCCAAGTCACTGAAATTGACCTTCTCGTCCATGTAGTCCAACTCGAACTTATGGCGCAGGCTCTTGCTAGAAGCATACAGCAGGTCAAACAGACCACCGTAACCTTGTACATCATCGACTTCACTCATCACCAGTTGTGCATCAACAATCAGGTTCGCGGCACTGCTTGTATAATGGCTGTCGATGCCATGAACAACAGCGTCGTATCGAGCGCCTGAAGTCAAAGTGCCAAGATAACCAATTGATCGCTTGTCTTTACCAACATTTTCATAGAGTAGCCGAGTAACCGCGAAATCCCTGCCCTGGTCTTCGATCTTGACCGACTCACCGAGACTATCAAGACCAAACCAATTCACGTCGTCCTCAAACGCACCAAGAATCCCATAGCGTAAATCACCCACGGCACCGGTCAACTTTGCCGCACCCAGCAAATCCGTGGGGCGGTCTCGCTCGCCACGAGCAGGGGTAATACCCTCGGGTAGGTTTACCTGATTCGCCGTACCGCCGATCCTTCGAGTATTCATCAGAGAGACTGGCGCTGGCACATAATCACTCAACGAGACCTTTCGAGAAGTCGTGTTGAAGTCATCGTTAGTCACTACGCGATAAATGTTCCCTACGTTGGCACGTGGCGACGTATCAAAAACCTCGTTACCCTCAAGGAAAAACAGGCGCTTCTCAGGAAAAAAGGTTTCTGCAGCCGTGAGGTTCAGGACCACATCATCTGCCTCAACTGCTCCGAAATCTGGCAGCAAGCTACCTGTCATCTCAAATTTTGGCGACGGCTTCCAGGATATATCCGCTCCCGCTCGGTAATCCGTTTCATGTATCGCATCGTCAATCGTTGTCGAGATATAGGGAATTACTGAGAACTGCTGCCGAGGAGAAACACCCTCAACATCCATTTGATTCAAGGCAGAGACAAACTTCGAGGAAGTATAAGGATAGCCGGGCCACTGATAGCGCTCGTTAGTCGAAGACACCTGTCGACTGGCGGCAAAACCTATGTTTCGCATAGTGCCAGTATCAGGCATATTCATCATCGACCAAGGCAAGAACATTTCAACGCTCCAACCATCTTGACGGGCTGCAGACTTACCGATCCAGGGCCCATCCCAGTCCCGCTGATAATTTCTTTCCGGCAATACCTTGCCGTCCATCAAGCTATTGCCCAGAGCGACTATAAACCAGTAACCCACCAGGCCCTCGCCAGACAAATCCAAGGTGATGCCAAATGTATCTCTGTCTATAAAGTCATCTCGCGTGGAGAAGCGCTTGACTAAAGTTTCTTTCGGTTGACTCATGACACTGCTGACATACAGACCCTTCTCGGTCGCCAACATTCTGATCTGCGTCGCATATTCGCCTGGAGTACCTTTGTTGGGCACTGACACAATCATATTGTCGTAGTAGCTGATCGTCTGCCAGATAGCCTCATCGACTTTACCATCGACGGTGATGTCCACATCAGCATGCGCTAGTGTTTTGATCGCAACTCGGTGAAACGGGACTCCATCCTGATAGCCCAGCAAAAATTGCTCTCCCGCACCCTTGCCACCCAGGGACTCAGTCAAGGCTGCGATGCTCAGGGGGGCCGTTGTTTGCGGCGCTATCGTTGCATCCAATGGCACCTGTGTCTGAGCCTGCAGTCCGGCAAGAAAGAACGAACCTACTATCAAAGCGACTTTTGAAAAGACTCTTGATGCTTTTGATCTTTGCAATTTAGACTCCCTTGAACTTCGCCAGAATCAGCCTCGGTTCATTGAGCAGTGACACGATTCGCGGATTGCCGCTAACGATAGGCTATTTTCGTCACTAAGGAAATCTCCAGGCGCTAATCACTGGAAATCAATCACATTGATGACTGAGCCACGATGGGAGGCATCGGGCAATCAAGAGAGTCTGCGATGGTTCTGACCAACTCAACTTCTAACGGACTAGCGCGACCATCTGCCGTGATGGTTGCTATACAGGCCTTTAAAAGCTTTGGTTTCAGCAATGGTCGAAGCGCTGCCAAGGTATCAACGCTGTTATCCAGATCCTTCAGATTCAAGCTTGCCCTGTCGACAAGCTGAATATCCAGACCCAGCAGGTTCCGCCCCATGGCAAAGGCGACAGTCGGCTCTGTTGACGCAGCTGAATCGCTATAAGCCAATACCGACAACAGTAGCGCGCAATGTTCTTGCACCACCGAATAACTTTTATACCGCGTGCGACTATGCTTGCCATCAAAGGCCTCGGCAAGATGCTTGTTGACATATTTCTGCAGCGCCCACTCGCTCAAGCTCATCATCTGGTCCGCTTTGATGAGACTAAGAATATTAGCCTTGAAGACCTCAAACTGGCCGCGAGTCAGTTGCCGCAAGGAAGGCATGGCAATCTCAAGCAGCGGCAAGCGCATAGCCGGTTGAATACTTGGTAACACTGGCAAAAGCTCGCCTAATCGTCTCAACACAGCCGAATCTGCTGCCTGTTCCAAAATGCGTAGTTGACGCGCCTTAATCAATGAGTCCTGGTCAAGCAGCAAAAGATAGACAATGGCTCGAGCGGAGAAGGTTTCATGGGCGGCATTCAGCAAATCATCTGGAATCGAAGCCAGTAAACTTCTGGCATGCGACAATTGATCGTTACCCGGTCGACCCATGGCCTGAAAGACTCGGTCAGCATTGATACGAGTAGACTCGCCCGCAAAACTTGAAGTCAGTGACGCATCTGGGCTTGCCTGAGTCGCAGGCTCCGGCGCATTCTCAAACAGGTATTCACCATTCCAATCCGGTTCAAGTCGTTTAATTCTGTCAGCCAAAGGCGGATGGGTCGATGTCAGGCCACCGAACGCAAATTTGATACCACTACAAAAAAACGCATGACTAACCTCTTCACTTTCCGGGTTGGAGAGCACCGTCCCCTGAGCATAACCACCGATTCGTTTCAGTGCACCACTGATACCCTGAGGGTAACGGGTAAACTGGACCGCGGAGGCATCGGCAAGGTACTCTCGTTGCCGACTGACGGCCGCCTTGATCAGGGTACCAAAGAATTTACCCAGATAACCTAAAATAAACAGCCCAAGCCCGACCGCTAATATGGCACCACCGCTACCACGCTTCGACGAGGAGCGAACTCGACTGCCATTCAGTACGATTCGACCGATCACCGTCAGCATCAAGATGCCATAGAGCACCCCCATCAACCGAATATTCAGCCGCATATCGCCGTTAAGAATATGACTGAACTCATGTGCAATCACGCCTTGCAGCTGATCACGGTTGAGATTTTGCAGAGCGCCCTCGGTCACACCGATAATCGCATCGCCCGGTGAATAGCCAGCAGCAAAAGCGTTGATCGACTGATCTGGAATGATATAGACAGGTGGCACCGGCGTTCCGGCAGCGATCGCCATCTCCTCAACGATATTGAGCAGTCTGCGCTTTTCAAGACTTTCCCGCGGGTCTATGAGCAACTGGCCATCAAGCATTTCGGCCACTACTGCCCCCCCTTTTGATAAGGAATGGATGCGATAGAGACTGCCCAGTCCGATCAACATAACGACCATTAGGCTGACTATCAAAAACGTCTCCCAGTCATAGCGTAGCGTACCCGTGCTTAGTGCAGAGCTATCGAAGAACACTGTCACCGCAATCAACAAGATATTGGTCAGTACAATGATACTGATGACCGCCGCCGCATAGAGTCCAAGCAGCAGCTTGGTGTTACGCCGCGCATTGTCCTGAGACTGAAAAAAGTCCATGAGTCATCTCACCCCAGCTAGAATGAAACACCCGGGGCCTGCTGAATTTCGGCACTGTCGGCGAACTCCAATAAGCCGGCATCTGATCCATGACCAAAAAAATTGGCTAAGATCACATTGGGAAATGACTGTCGATAGGTGTTGTAGGCCATCACCTGATCGTTAAAGGCCTGACGTGCGAAGGAGATTTTGTTCTCAGTGCTGGTCAACTCCTCCGAAAGTTGCATCATATTCTGGTTTGCCTTGAGCTCAGGATAAGCCTCCATCGCAATGTTAAACTTGGCCATAGCACCACCTAACACCTGTTCCTGACTCGCGAGCTTTTTCAGCGCATCCGCATTGCTCGGATCTCGCGCGGCATCGGCCAGTCCGTTCGCCGCCGCGTCCCGCGCCTTGGTCACTGCTTCAAGGGTTTCGCGCTCATGAGTGAGATAGCCTTTCGCCGTCTCAACCAGATTAGGTATCAGATCGTAACGTCGCTTCAACTGCACCTCTATCTGAGCAAAGGCATTTTTGTAGCGGTTTTTGAGAGCAACCAATTGGTTGTAAATCGAGATCCCGAAAACCAGCAAACCGATCACAATGACCACTAATATGATGATTGAATTATCCAAGTTGAATCTCCCTTTTTAGTTCGAGTGCAGGTGATGTCAGATGCGGTCAGTCATGCTTGTTAGCTAACAGGCAGACTATTGCTACAGGCATTACATTGCCAATGTAGCTACTGTATTGCTTTTGCTCATGCTATCGCCCTGGTCAGTAACTCTGCTCACTCGGTTTAAACGTTCCGAGCCACAGAAATTGGCGCCTTTGAAAGGGGCGACTATTACTATCATAGTCGCAACTATTCTGGGGCCTTCATCTTAGCACAGCCGTCGAGACCCTTTAATGATGCTCATGGAGTCAGCCCCCCTATTGTCTTATTGAGGCTGGTTTTCTACGCGACTCAGCCAGTAATGACCGTCGAATTGAGGGTCACCAACCAACGCCCGCCAGAGCCGAATCCGGTTGACCGTCTCGAGTCGACTTTCATCCAATGGAAACCATTTTTCCGATCGCTCAAAAATCGTTTGAACCCGATCCTTGTGCCGATAGGCGTCTGGATCAAAAATCGCCGCAGGCCCTACTGAGCTTTCTGCGAGATCATCGGTATTCCATAGCAGTACCTGTCGACAGGTGGGATTCAACCGAATTTTCAACATATAGCGCGACTCATCACTTTGGTTTCGACCACCGCCGTGCCAGATGCCATGGTGCATGACCAAAAGTGTTCCCGCGGGACATACCACGTGTTGCTGGCCGACAATGTTTTGATAGCGCGCAATCGCCATCTCATTGATTCGACGAAAATGACTGCCAGGTACATAGCGGGTACCTCCCATGCAAGCAGTAACTTCATGCGGGTAATACATAAGCTGGATATCGAACGCAGCTTCTCGTGTATCAATTATCGAGTCTGCGTGAGTATCCTGGGCTACCAGCTGGCCAGGTGGACAATGATGTACTGCATGATGATCAAAGGTTGGATTCAAACCCACGAGACTCTGAATGATGCCAGCAACCTTGGGCAGTTTCAGCATGGCCTTGACCGGCGAGCACTGCTGATAACAATCATACAGAGGGGTACCGGGTGGGTGACTGAAAACTGCACCATTAACGACGAGTTCGAGAAAATCCTGATTGATGTCATTCGGTACAATGCCATCAAAACGCAAAAATCCGCGAGCAACGAAGCGCGCCATATCAGCCGTAGACAACAAGTCTTTTCGAGCTACAGGATTAGTTTCCATCAAATTTCACCCACTTTTCCAACATCACTTCAAAGGGCAAATAGCTGGTCTGATACTCAGACCCTGGATACGGAGGGTTCAGCTGAGAGACTTGAAGAACTCGCCAGCCCGCTTGCATGGCGACCAAAGCGGAGGCAAAGGGTACCTCGCTCGAGTCGCCAGCATAGTGAGTGGTCGCACCAGTACCATCATAGAATGCCCAAGCAATGGTCTCAGAATCAAGCGCCGATGAGCGGGTATATAACATCAGTATCTGTTGCCGACCATCGATCAGCAAGTCAGTGATCATGCCCATGTGGCCTCTCTGCCAGTTGGTGCTGGCGGTTATCCAACTCAGCTTGAGGGCACAGCCCTTTTTTCACCAACAGCAACGTTAAAGTCTGCAGGAAAATATCATAATAGGCGTAGGTTTGTGTTCCACTATCCTGCTCCCATCTCTGAATATTGACGATCAGCAATTGTCGAAAATCATCCCAAGTGAAAACACCCGCCTCACACAGCGCTCGCGCCATGCCAAAGGCGCGACTCTGCCAGGGTTGTTCAAACAGCAACTCACCATTCGCCATGGGTGGCGCGCCTAAACCAGTTAATTCAGGCACCAAAAAACTGTCTTCACTACCAGCATCTGTCATCAGATCGACCATCAACGGGCGACTCCTATCATAGCATCTCGGCTCACTCGCTCCGCCAGGTCCGCTTCCGCCATACCGAAGGTATCCAAGGGTTGCTCGGGCAGCACCATATATCGCACCTCCGCACTTGAGTCCCAGACTCGAATCTGCACGTCATCCTGAAGATCAAGGCCCATTTCTCGCAGCACCGAACGCGGCTCACGAACAACTCGAGAACGATAGGCCGGATCCTTATACCAGGTCGGCGGCAGACCCAACACAGCCCATGGATAACAGGAACAAAGAGTACAAACCACGACATTGTGAACCTTCGCAGAATTGGCAACCACCACCAGTTTCTCAACCTGTCCACCTTCAAGGTCAAACTCACTGATTGCTGCAGTGCCATCCAGCAGCAAACGGCGCCTGAAATCGACATCACACCAGGCACGAGCAACAACTCGAGCACCATTCATAGGCCCCACTCGCTCGGCATAGCGGGCGATCACGGCATCAACCGCGCCGGCGGCCAGCAGGCCTTTTTCCATGAGCAGAGATTCCAGTGCCTCAGCACGGATCGCCTGAGGTGGGGTTTCATGATGATCATGGGGCTCCGACATTAGTGACGCTCCTCGCGGTACTGTGACTCTGTGGTTCAATGGACAAACGGGCAATCCGGCAAACGGGCTTGGAGCCTATTCTTGCAGGCCTGGCTCTGATCATGATTAGACGACTTGCGCCAAATAAGGCTCGAACAAGTCCAGACTGACTGTCAGCAGCGGGTCGCCCCCTGGCCACAATTCAGCGCCCTTAAACGACACTGTGTAAAGATAATTTGGACACTCACCCAGACCATGCGCATTGGTATCAGGATAGATCCAAGCGCCGTGTTCTGAGGTTATCTGGCCCACTTTGCCTCGCGCATACGCCGGCAGGCGAGTATGACCCGGCTTCACCTCCGCAGTGGTGATGACCCGGTCACCGATATGGAACTGAGCCGACTCAGACAGGGTGCGCTGACTGCCAGTAGCCTGAGGCATAGGACCGACTGGATCAGGTGCAGTCTCGGGCCGCGCGGCTATTCGCCCATTGGAACGCATTGTTGCTGCTTGAAGGTCGCCGGGCAGCCGCGCTTCGAGTTCTTCAGTCGTAATAATTCCAGCTTCTACTAACAGGGTTTCAAGCCCGCCGAGCCAGCGACCATAATAACCATGAGACAGGTAGGCCACTGGATCGATGCGCTCTACTGCATGGCGAAAGCGGTCCGCATTGTTCCAGGCGCCTGCCCGCGCGCCAGCATTCACCATAGCAAAAACGGCAGCTTCCCAGCGTGCATGGAACACCGGGGCTGACGGTGTAAATTCGACTTTACCGTGACCGTGCTTACCTCCCAGATCGTGTATTCCGTCCACTCTTTCAGACTCCTGTTCGCAGTGCAATAGTCAGGACATTCGCCAAGGCGTCAGCGGTCGCAGGCACCCTTTGAACGGCGAGGATCATTTTGCTGCCTGACCGGCACTCCAGCGTTGTCGATCAGCTCGCCCCCCTGGATAGGCCGTCGCCAGGACTTCGCCTAATCGTAGTTCAAATAGAACGAAACGCGCCGCAGGTCGAAAATTACTCACTGCTTCAGCGGCCATTCTGACCGATGGATCGGTAACTTGGACCGCGACTCCTGTGACCTGAAATTCGCCACTGCTGCCTGAGTTATCACTCATGCCACAGTGCAGGCAATATTTGCCGACGTTCAGCAGATCGCGGACCTTTGGCGAGTCTGGATCGGCAAAGAAGAAACAGCGACCAGCGCCTATGATGGGCGTAACGGGATGCGTACGCGGCCAGCCCGACTGACGGATAGTCGCCAGATAGGCTACCTTGCCATCTAGCCTGGCCTTGCCGTAACTCGCCAAGGTCGGTGCTTGTTGCTCGAGAACCTGCCAGGACTCCATCTTTGGTTCGGTCGTCACGCGCGCTCCTGTCAATAACTCGCCTAAAGTGGCTTAAAAAGGTGGACTCATTCGCGTTTTACTTTAGCACTCGCGGTGCTTATCGACACCCCCATTTTGCGCTCTCGTGTCAGTGCAGTACTATCGAATCTTCAGCGACTGGAGTTAACGCGAATGTCACACGAATACCCTTTGTCAGACCTTAAAGTACTGGATCTCTCTCGCGTACTGGCCGGACCCTTTGCCGGACGAATGCTGTCTGACCTGGGCGCTGAGGTCGTTAAAGTCGAGCCACCCGAACTTGATGTCACCCGTAACTGGGGGCATCAGGTCGGCACTATCTCAAGCTATTATCAACAACAGAACGCGGGCAAGCAGAATATCAGCATCGACTTGCGTCAGCCGCAGGGCACCGCATTACTCAAGGACTTAGCCAGTCAGGC
>Ga0181606_10000168_pt1 | contig 50713 bp, 47 predicted proteins | sample 041ome_10_FD_132994 | JGI IMG/M metagenome (GOLD analysis project Ga0181606, IMG submission 132994) | Coastal salt marsh microbial communities from the Groves Creek Marsh, Skidaway Island, Georgia - 041412US metaG (megahit assembly) | ecosystem: Environmental > Aquatic > Marine > Intertidal... | reverse complement strand
GAAGAATGAAGTCTTGAATCTCGTTTGTAATATGCGGAATGACCTGAACAGTTTTTCCGAGGTACTCACCCCTTCGCTCTTTGCGAAGCACCCCATCGTAGATTTGGCCCGTGGTGAAGTTATTAAGCTTGCGCATACGGGCATCAAGAAAACGCTCGTAATGGCCGAGGTCAAGGTCGGTCTCAGCACCATCTTCCGTGACAAAAACCTCACCGTGCTGAAAGGGGCTCATGGTGCCGGGGTCAACATTCAGGTAAGGGTCCATTTTGATGATGGTGACCTTCAGCCCACGCGACTCAAGAAGCGCACCGATCGATGCCGAGGCTATGCCTTTGCCCAAGGACGAAACAACCCCACCTGTAACAAATACGAACTTAGACAAACTTACCTCGGCATCAATTGTCGACGAAGAAGAACGGCAGACTAAAAGTGAACAGGGCAGGCTGTCTGTTCACGGATATCTTCGATAGACACTCCTGGCGCAGTTTCCACCACAGTGATTCCATGACGGCCAATCTCGAAAACGCCAAGATTCGTAATGATGGTGTCAACCACCCCCACCCCTGTCAGAGGAAGATTGCATTCTTTGAGGATTTTAAAATCCATGCTGCCATCTGCTTTTTTGGCTGTGTGCTCCATTAACACAATCACTCGCGAGACTCCGGCGACCAAGTCCATGGCACCACCCATACCTTTCACCATCTTTCCTGGAATCATCCAATTCGCAAGATCTCCCTTTTCGGACACCTGCATGGCGCCAAGTATGGCCAGATCAACATGACCGCCTCGAATCATTCCGAAGGAGTCTGCGCTTGAAAAGATTGACGAGCCTTTGAGCGTCGTAACAGTCTGCTTGCTTGCGTTGATAATGTCAGCATCAACCTCGGATTCAAGAGGGTATGGGCCGATACCTAACAAACCATTCTCCGACTGAAGCCAGACCTCAATGCCGTCCGGAACAAAATTGGCCACAAGCGCAGGAATGCCGATTCCAAGGTTGACATAAAAGCCATCACGAAGCTCTTGAGCGGCCCTAGCAGCCATTTGCTCGCGAGTCCATTGAGACGTCTGTGCGGTTTGGGTGGGCAGATTCATGCGGCACGCTCCTGACGGGTAACTGTTTTTTCAATGGCTTTTTCGGGAGTTGCATTAAGAACAATACGCTGAACAAAAATACCCGGTGTATGAATGTGGTCCGGATGTATCTCACCATTCTCAACGATCTCCTCAACCTCAGCGACAGTCATTTTGCTTGCCATTGCCACGTTGGGATTGAAGTTGCGAGCGGTATAACGATAAATGAGATTACCTGACTTATCTGCCTTCCAAGCTTTAACCAAAGCAATATCTGCGGTCAGGCTTCTCTCCATGATGTAAAGCTCACCCCCAAACTCTCGGGTCTCTTTACCCTCAGCGACAACTGTTCCCACCCCTGTTTTCGTAAAAAAGGCTGGAATACCACAGCCACCTGACCTTAATTTCTCAGCGAGAGTTCCCTGTGGAGTGAACTCAAGCTCGAGCTCACCGGCCAAGAACTGACGCTCAAACTCTTTGTTCTCGCCCACGTAAGAAGAAATCATCTTCTTAATTTGTCGAGACCTAAGAAGAATTCCTAAACCCTTGTCATCGATACCCGCATTATTGCTAATTGCAGTGAGATTCTTAGCCCCAAGCTCTCGAATCGCATCAATCAGGGCCTCGGGAATACCACAAAGGCCAAAGCCGCCAACCGCAAGGGTTAAGTTGTCTTTAAGAACGTCATGAAGCGCAGCATGTGCGCTTGGGTAAATTTTATTCATTCGAAGCTCCCGTCGACTCCACCAAAATATTTGTCAGTCTGGCTTAAATTCATCCCGCATCAAAGGCCAGTTAAAATGATCACACCGTGTAGTGTAGAGGATTGCCATGCAACGAGATGCTCTTGACTTCGACATTGTTGTGGTAGGCGCCGGTCCAGCTGGTTTAGCTGCGGCAATTCGGGCAAAACAGTTAGCCCAAGCCAAGGGCCAAGAAGTCTCGGTCTGCGTGGTTGAAAAATCCGCAGAAGTTGGTGGGCACATTTTGTCCGGAGCAATTGTTGACCCTATTGCCTTAAGCGAGCTTTTACCCAAGTGGCGTGAAATGGGGGCCCCCCTCGAGACCCCAGTAATAGAAGACCAATTCTTATTTCTCTCCGAAAAAAGCCATATCAGGCTACCCAATGTTTTACTTCCTAACTGCTTCCAGAATCATGGGAATTACGCAACAAGCTTAAGCAATCTTGTGAAGTGGCTGGGTCAACAGGCTGAAGCTCTTGGTGTCGATATCTATCCGGGTTTTGCCGCTACAGAAATACTTTATAACCAAGACCAGCAGGTCTGTGGCGTGGCAACGGGGTCTATGGGTGTGGGAAAGAACGGGGAGCCGACTAACCAGTTTCAGCCAGGCATTGAGTTGCATGCGAAGTTCACGCTTTTTGCTGAAGGTGCACGAGGGCAGCTAGGCCGACAGCTGCTGGATCGTTTTAAGCTTGAAGAGCACTCCGACCCACAGAGTTACGGAATCGGCATTAAAGAGCTATGGCAGGTGCCAGAAGAAAAATCTCAACCGGGCCTTGCCATACACACCGCGGGATGGCCCTTGGAGCCTACAACTTACGGCGGGTCTTTTTTGTACCACCTAAAAAACAACCAGATTTCTATAGGCCTAGTCGTTGGCCTCAACTACAAAAACCCTTGGCTATCGCCCTTCGAAGAGTTCCAGAGACTCAAAACTCACCCAGCTATTCGTCCTATGCTCGAAGGAGGTCAACGCATTGGTTACGGTGCTCGGGCAATCACCGCCGGAGGGTTAAACAGCCTGCCAAAGCTCATTTTTTCTGGAGGAGCACTTATTGGTTGCGAGGCCGGGTTTCTAAATGCCTCTCGCATCAAAGGAAGCCATGCTGCAATTAAATCGGGCATGCTTGCCGCAGAGGCTTGCATTGACGCCATTGAACAGGGCTCGACAAATCGCCTCTTGACCAGCTACCCCCAAAGATTTAAAGAAAGTTGGCTCCATAAAGAACTGTATCGTGCCCGAAACTTCAAGCCTGCAATGAATAAAGGTCTATGGCTTGGTAGTTTGCTTGTAGGTATTGACCAGACCCTTTTCAGAGGGAACGCACCTTTCACGCTCCACAATAAAAAAGCAGACCATCTTTACCTAGAGCCCTCTGATCAACATCAGGCAATTCATTACCCCAAGCCCGACGGCACATTAACTTTTGATCGTTTGTCCTCTGTCTTTCTATCGAATACAAACCATACAGAGAATCAACCGACTCATTTAACCCTTAAGGACGAAACAATTCCTGTTGCCTTGAACCTAACCCGCTACGCGGGTCCAGAGGCTCGATACTGCCCGGCGGGAGTCTATGAATACCTTGACGCCAATGGACAACCAACAACAAGGGCAAGCCAAGGAGCTGCATTAAAAATTAATGCTCAAAACTGCATCCACTGTAAAACCTGTGACATTAAAGATCCCAGCCAAAACATAGTCTGGATAAGTCCAGAAGGGGGTGGAGGACCAAACTACGCTGGCATGTAAAGACAATGCAAAAAATTACTCAATAAGCTTGGGGTCTCTTTTAAAAACAGCCCAGCCTGTTCTTAAAAAAAGCCAAACAATAAGAGCTGTTGTCAACGCTACAGAGGTAGCTGCTAAAGCTGTCATTGCTGGGTGGGTTGTAAAACCTAAGTAAATTAAACAAGCCATTGCAAAAGCAGCAGTTGGAAAAGAAAACGCCCACCACGACAAATAAAAAGGGAGCTGAGCGAAGCGGCGCGTTTGGCTTAAAAGAAAAATCGCAAAAAAGATTGCAATTCCAAACAAAAGTTGCCCAACAACATCCAAAGATCGGCCATCAGCATATTGCTTGGTAAGTAACACCCACGAAACCAACCCAACCGCTGGCGGAGCAAGAAAAATACAAAACGTAGGAACAAGTGACTCAGGAAACGATGGCTGAACAAAAAGAAGCCTTGCCAGAACCAGAGTTAGTAAAACACCCCAAAAAAGCATCCCCACAGCAAAAAACCACCACGAGAGCTCAAGATAGCCTAAAGGAACGCCAGCTAAAGGAATGACAACATTAGCAACAGCTGGAATAAACCAGACTGGGCTTGCATGCGCCGGTTGCAAGGCCTCTCGGTGAATCCAGGCATTGAGCACCAAAATCATCACGAATACCTGCAATACAGCACCCAACACCCAAAAGGGCAACGCCAATGGGGCAAACTGCCCAACAGCAACTGTAGCCAAAAGAGCCAACGAAACCGGCACCGTAGCAAAAAAGGAAGATTTGACCGGGTGAAGCCATTCCGCCCGAACCAAATCAGGATAACGAACCCATTTCGTCAAATAAAAGAACATAAACAAGACAAACAAGACAAAAGCCAGCAGGCCGATGGCATTTGCCATGAACTGAGAAAACTCGGGCAGCCAAGAAATTCGATAAACCTTAACCCATACAAGCGCAAGGCCGGAAAAACCCATAACAATCGTGAAAGCCGATACAGGTAAACGCTCAAAAAAGACAAACTGCCCATTCGAAGACTGCGGCGATAGGTCAGAAGAGGGGCCGGGAACTGGAGACATAAAAGAAGCAATCGATTAAGAAAGAACAGAAAGAAGTTGCGAAAAAGACCAGGAAGAAGTACTGTATAAAAAAACAGCACTGAAAGGGTATACATGCAGCTTCTTACCGAACGCCAACACGAAATTCTTCGTTTCATTGCTAAGCATATCGAAGATACGGGCTTTCCCCCCACCCGGCTCGACATTTGTTCGGCCCTAGGGTTTAAGTCGCCCAATGCCGCCGAAACGCACCTCAAGGCGCTGGCCAAAAAAGGGGCCATCTCCATGGTGCCAGGTGCCTCGCGAAGCATTCGCCTGCTGCCCAGCACAGCCCAGGGCATCATCGAGCAGCTTAGCATTCCTTTGGTCGGAAGGGTGGCCGCAGGATCGCCCATTCTTGCCCAGGAGCATCTTGAGGCTCAGTATCAAATCGACCCACAGCTCTTTCCCATGACTCCCGACTACCTTCTCAAAGTTCGCGGCATGAGCATGCGTGATGCAGGCATTCTTCACGACGATCTCTTGGCGGTTAAAAGGCTTCCAGGCGGTCTTTCTGAAACCCGCGATGGCCAAATTGTGGTGGCTCGTCTTGAAGAAGACGTCACCGTCAAACGGTTTAAACGAGATGGCAAAAAAATTGTCCTACTGCCTGAAAACCCAGACTTTGAGCCCATTGTGGTCGACCCGAGCCAAGACTTTTTAGCCATCGAGGGTCTGGCTGTTGGTGTTATTCGTAACCCGCGGTCAGGTCTTTAAGGCCAAGTCTTTTAGCAATGAAGAACGAGGCCATTCATAGCCTGCTTCGTCAAGAGCCTCGGCTTTGGCGGGCGGCAAGCTTAGGCACCACGAGCCTAGCGCCTGGGCAAGGGGCGAGCCTTGCCACGGGGCATGCCGAACTTAACCAGCAGCTGCCGGGTCAGGGCTGGCCCAAAGGCTGCCTTACCGAATTGTTGGTAAGGGCCCTGGGCATTGGCGAGATGCGTCTGCTTGCTCCTGCGCTTAGCCTGCTAGCGCAACAAAAAAAGAAAATTATCTTTTTAGCACCTCCTCATATGCCTTATGCCCCAGCGCTTTCTGCGCTTGGGCTTTCAGCCGAGTCCATTCTTATTGTTCGGGCTCAAAACACAGCCGACCGCCTCTGGGCCTTTGAACAAACCTTACGTTCCAATGCCTTCGGTGCCCTTTTGGCATGGGTCGATGAGCCTAGCCGCAACGAATCATTGCGCCGGTTTCAACTGGCCTCACGCACGGCCGAGGGCCCTGTCTTTTTGTTTCGGCCTTGGTCCGCCCAGAATAGCCCCTCGCCTGCACCGCTTAGGCTCTGCCTTTTGCCACGACGATACCCTGGGCTTGCTGTGCAAATTATTAAGCGGCGTGGTCCCGTGCAGCTCGATCCCGTTTTAGTCAATCTGCCCATCGCTCACCCTGCCATGCAGAGTCTTTCACGCGGCTCCAAGCGTTCGTCTCAGCAGCCCACGCATCCTGCCCTTGGGTTTAACCGCTTAAACGCTCATCCCCAGCTTCAAACCTCTCAAATACAAGGCATTGGCCATGCTCTGGATCGCCTGCCTCCTACCACCGCACTCTCCTCCGTCGGCTCAACACAGCTCTCTTAACGAGCGCATTGGCCAGTGGGCCCTGCAATTTACGCCCGAGGTCTGCCTCACCCAGGCACCCCACGGCATTCTGCTCGAGCTTAGTCGGTGCCTTCGGCTTTGGGGTGGGCTCACACGGCTTAAAGACCAACTTATTCAAGGCCTTCATCAGCTTCAGGCCACAGGCTCCCCGTCGTATCTTTTTCTGGCTCGTGCCCCCACCCCACGGGCAGCCGAATGGCTGGCCCGTCACCAACAACTGCGCGGCAGGCCTTATCCCGACATGGCAGAAGCCACAAACCTTCAAGAGTCTCAAGATCTTTTATCAAGGCTACCCATTCAGGCTATTCGCGAGCTTGAATGCTGCGCCAGTTTTTTAACGTCCATTGGAATACAAAACCTTGGCGGGATTCTTAAACTGCCACGGCCAGGCCTTGCCCAAAGGCTCGGGCGCCAGGGACCTCAGGTTTTAAAAGCCATTGACCAGGCACTTGGCTATGTTGCCGACCCTCGTGCAGCTCTTCAACCACAAGAGCATTTTCTTCAGTGGCAAGAATTCACTGTGCCCACCGATTCGTGCAGCCTGCTGGCACAAGCCAGTCAGCCGCTTTTACACGAGGCCTTGGGCTGGCTCAAGACAAAACAACACGGCCTCACCCAGGCAAGGTTTATTCTGCGTCAGGGCAGACAGACCAGCCAGACCTTGGATCTGTATCTTGCCCAGCCCAGCCAAGATCTGTCTCAGTTAAAAAAGCTCTGGCAAGAAAAACTTCAGCACCAGCCACTTCAACAAACTGTGCATAGCATCGGGCTTGAAGTTATAAGCTCTGAGCCTATTCATAGCCAGTCAAGCAGCCTCTTTCCCGGGCCTATCAGCCAGTCGGAAAGCCTACAAAGCCTTGCCGAACGACTTTACGAAAGGCTGGGCCAGACGAGTTTGGTGCAGCCCGAACTGCAGAACAGTCACCGGCCCGAAGAGGCCATGCAACTCAAAGGTCTGGGCCTTGGAGCCAAGGGCGCGAGGCAAACCAACGAGCAAAAGCATAGGGACTTCGACCTTCTTCGACCAAGCTGGCTTTTAGAATCACCTCTGGCTCTTAAGGTGCAAAACCATCGGCCTCAGTACCAAGGTCAGGCCCTTGAGCTTGCCTTGGGGCCTGAACGCATTGAGGCCGAATGGTGGTCCGAGCATCCCTTACAGCGCGACTACTTCGTGGCCCAAACCGGTCAGCAACAAATGGTCTGGGTCTACCGTACACCCGCCCACCACTGGTTTCTTCACGGTTTCTTTGGTTAAGGGTCTATGGACTATGCCGAACTGGTCTGCCGCTCGAACTTCAGCTTTCTTAAGGCAGCCTCCCACCCCGAAGACCTGATCGCCCGTGCCCATGCACTAGGCTACAAAGCCTTCGCACTTGCCGACGAGGCAACCGTTAGCGGCTCGGTACGAGCTCATTTAGCAGCCAAATCCCTCGGCCTAAAACTTATTCATGGAAGCCAGTTTGAGCTCACTGACCTGCCGGGTCGGCTAACACTTCTGGTTAAAAATCGCGAAGGCTGGCGCGAACTCTGTCGGCTTATTAGTCTGTCACGTCAGTCAAGCGACAAAGGGCAGTACAGCCTAAGACGTGAGCAGTTAAAAAGTCTTAGCCTTGCCAACACACTGGCCCTCTGGAGCCCTCAACTTTTTCGGCCACAGGCCCTGAATAACGAAGGCCTGCTTAGTGCAGGCCAGTGGCTTAAAAGTCTTTGGGGCGCTCAACTCGCCTTGGGCTATGTTCGGCACCTTAAGGCCGACGACAAGCACTGGCTTTATCAGCTTGAGGAGCTTGCGGGTTTATTACGACTGCCCTTGGTGGCCGTAGGCGATGTGGTTATGCATCGTCGCAAAGACAAGCCACTTGCCGATATGCTCACCGCCATTCGACTTGGAGAGCCTATTGCTCAGTTGGGCCAAAGACTTGCCGTGAATGCCGAGCAATACCTTCGGCCACGGCACAGACTTGCACAGCTTTACCCCACCGCCCTCATGCAGGCGAGCCTTGCCCTTGCTGAGCAATGCCATTTCTCGCTTGACGAACTGCGCTACGAATACCCCGATGAAATCGTTCCAGCCGGGCTCACACCCAGGCAATGGCTTCGTCACTTAACAGAGGACGGCATTCGTCGACGGTATCCAGAATCAAGCGATGCACAAGGCCTGCCTGCAGGGGTTCGACAACAAATTGAACACGAACTCGAGCTTATTCACGAACTGAACTACGAGCCCTACTTTTTAACGGTCTATGACATTGTGGCCTTTGCCCGGTCGCGCGGCATTCTCTGCCAGGGCCGAGGCTCAGCGGCAAACTCCGCCGTCTGCTACTGCCTTGGCATTACCGAGGTTGATCCAGCGCGCATGAGCATGCTCTTTGAGCGTTTTATTTCCAAAGAGCGTAACGAACCTCCCGACATTGATGTTGACTTTGAGCATCATCGACGCGAGGAGGTCATTCAATACATCTACGGCAAATACGGTCGCGAGCGTGCCGCCCTTGCTGCTGCGCTGGTGCGTTACCGTCCACGTTCGGCGCTGCGTGATTCGGGCAAAGCCCTGGGTATTTCTAGTCATCTTGTCGATCTTGCCGCCAAGGGGCGAAGCTGGTGGGATGGAAAGCAAATTTGCGCAGAAGGCCTAAGGGAAAGCCTCACCCAGGGGCTGATCCAGTCTTCTGGGAATAAAGAATTACAAACCACCACCGGAAACCCCCTGGCCATTCCAAGCGACACAAAGCTTGAGCAATGGGCCGCCTTAAGCAGCCAACTCATGGGCTTTCCGCGACATTTATCTCAGCACGTCGGTGGCTTTGTCATTGCGCGCTACAGCCTGCACGATCTCGTTCCCACCGAGAACGCCAGCATGGCTGAGCGCAGTGTCATTCAATGGGATAAAGACGACATTGATGCCCTGGGCTTATTGAAGGTGGATGTGCTGGCCCTGGGCATGCTGTCTGCCATTGCCCATGCTCTGGTTTTTGTAGGGCAGAAACAGCATCCCGACAAGCCACTGGGGGCAAAGCCCATGGCCATGCAAGACATTCCTGCGGAAGACCCTGCCACCTATGCCATGATTTCTGCGGCCGACACGCTTGGCGTTTTTCAAATCGAGTCGCGCGCTCAAATGAGCATGCTGCCTCGGCTTCAGCCTCAGTGCTTTTACGACCTGGTGATTGAAGTGGCCATTGTGCGGCCCGGCCCCATTCAAGGCGGTATGGTCCACCCCTACCTACGACGACGTCAGGGCCTTGAGCCTGTGGACTACCCCAGTCCATCGGTGAAGCAGGCCTTGGAGCGCACCCTTGGGGTGCCTATTTTTCAAGAGCAGGTGATGCAACTGGCCATTCTTGCTGCAGGTTTTACAGCAGGCGAGGCCGACCAGCTTCGGCGAGCCATGGCAGCCTGGCGACATCGTGGCAGCCTTGGACCTTTTCAAGAAAAACTTGTCGATGGCATGCTCAGCCGCGGCTACAGCCGCGACTTTGCTGAACGTGTCTTTGCACAGATTCAGGGCTTTGGCGAATACGGCTTTCCCGAGTCCCATGCAGCAAGCTTTGCTTTGTTGGTTTACGTAAGCTGCTGGCTGAAATGTCACCATCCCGATGCCTTTTTGGCGGCTCTACTCAAAGCTCAGCCCATGGGGTTTTATGCACCAGCCCAGCTGGTTCGAGACGCTCGCGCACACGGTGTTGAGGTGCGCTCTGTGGATGTACAAGCAAGCCAGGTGTTCGCAAGCCTTGAGCCCTTCAACGATCGATGGGCAGTGCGTCTTGGTCTTCACCAGGTGGCTCATTTAACCCAAGAGGCTATGCATCGTATTGTTCAGGCCCGGGCGACCAAAACATTTAACTCTGTAGACGACCTTGCCATGCGCGCAGAGCTATCACGTCAAGACCTTCAGGCGCTAGCAGCGGCTGGCGCGCTGCAAAGTCTTTCTGCAGACCGGCATCAGGCTCACTGGCTTGCCACAGGCCATGATCAGCTGCCCGGTGTCTTGCAGGATGCGGCCTGCGAACAAGAGCTACCTGCTGCCGGTCTGCTGCCCGTTCCAACCGAGGCGCAGAACCTTATCGCCGACTACGCAAGCCTGGGTCTTAGCCTTGGACGTCATCCGCTTGCCCTGCTTCGAAAGGAGCTGAAAGAACGCTTTCAAAGCAGGCCCGCCATCGAACTTCAAAAACTCGGTCATCAGCAACTGGCTCGCGCCAGCGGCCTTGTCACTCATCGGCAGCGGCCAGGAACGGCCAAGGGTGTTGTCTTCATTACCCTGGAAGATGAAACGGGAAGTATCAATTTAATTATCTGGCCCGACATTCTAAAAATATACAAACAGGCGGTGCTTCATGGCCAGCTTCTTACTGCCTACGGCCGTTGGCAGCGTGACCAGACCATTGCCACGGACGCCCCTGGCCAGGTTATGAACCTGGTTGCGCTACGGATCGAAGACCATACGCCTTTGTTAGCCCAGCGACTTGGCGAGATGGCGTCTTCCTCGCGTGACTTCCACTAGTGGCCTTTAATAGTTTCGCCGCCAAAAAGACATTGCACCCCGGGCGTCCATTCCACCATCAGGGCTCACCACTCCCCCTACAATGCACAAGAAATGTTCCCGCCCTCACCTTCATCCACATTCACACCCACCCAGACAGTGTCATTGCAAAGCATTGAGAAGCCTTTCAAGGCTCTGGTTCTTGGAAGCTCCGGCACCATCGGCTCGGCATTTGTTCAGGCCCTTCAGTGCAGCCCAGGCTGCAGCCAGGTGGTGGGCATTAGCCGAACAAGTCACGACAAGTTCGCCCTGGAAGACGAGGCGAGTATCGCGCGCGCTGCCATGCACGAAAAAGCCAATGGGCCTTTTTCTGTCATTGTGGATGCGACGGGCGCCCTCACCATCGATGGACAGGGCCCAGAAAAACGTCTCGCCGCCTTAAATGCAGGTCAGCTCGCGCGTGCCTTTGAAGTCAATGCCATTGGTCGCGCCCTTGTTCTTAAGCATTTCATCGACCTCCTTCCCCGCCAGGGTCGCTGTCTCTTTGCGGTGCTCTCGGCTCGGGTGGGTAGCCTATCTGACAACAAACTGGGGGGCTGGTACGGCTATCGAGCCTCCAAGGCTGCAGGCAACATGTTCTTACAAACTGCGGCCATCGAATCCCACCGCACGCGTCCCGAGGCTGTCTTTGCCGCCTTGCAGCCGGGCACTGTGGTGTCCAAGCTTTCATCGCCTTTTCAATCAGGCCACACCACAGTCGCAGCCGAAGACTCAGTGGCAGGCTTGCTGACGGCTCTGGACAGACTTGAGGCTCGGGCACAAGCCTGGTTCATTGACTACCAGGGGAACACCATTGACTGGTAAGGCTACGGATCTTGATGCGGTTGTTGTTGGGGCAGGCGTTGTTGGCCTTGCCATTGGCAGGGCCCTCTCGCAGTCAGGGCTGGACACCCTCGTCATTGAATCGCAGCCCCGTCACGGCATGGGTACAAGCTCGCGTAACAGTGGCGTCATTCATGCCGGGCTTTACTACCCCCCGGGCTCCAACAAGGCCAGCTGGTGTGTCCGAGGCCGCGAACTTCTTTATGCCTTTTGCCAAAGCCATCAGGTGGCCCATAAGCAACTGGGAAAACTTATTGTGGGGCAAGACGAGGACGAGGCTGCGCTTCAGACCATTACGTCACGGGCAAAAGACTCTGGCGTAACCAACTTGCGATGGCTTACTCAACAGGAGCTCAAAGCCATGGAGCCGGAGGTTCGTGCCCGCCATGCGCTTTTTAGTCCCTCCACAGGCATTGTGGATGTTCATGAACTGATGCTTGCCCTTGAGGGCGACATTGAGAAGGCCGGGAGTAACGTGGTCACACAGAGCTGCTTTCTAGCAGCCTCTCTTATCGGCACAGGTGTCAGCAAGGGCTGGCAGCTCGACGTTAAGGTTGGGCAAGACGAGCGTCATAGGCTTAGCTGTCAGCTTCTAGTTAATGCAGCAGGGCTTGATGCCGATGCCGTGGCAAGCCGAATTGAAGGGCTGGCTGCCGAGCACATCCCGAAGGTTCACTTTGCGAAGGGCAATTACGCCAGTCTTACGGGAAGTCATCCCTTTAAGCACCTTGTCTACCCCGCGCCTGTCCCGGGTGGCCTTGGAACACACCTCACACTTAACATTGCAGGAGAGGCCCAGTTTGGCCCGGATGTGGAATGGCTTGGGCCGGCCGACCCCCATCGCCTGCCTGGGTCCACCCATCCCAGCCTCAACTACGCGGTAAATACTGCCCAGCTCGCTGACTTTGCGGCCTCCGTGCAGCGCTGGTGGCCCTCGCTAAGGGCCGAACGTCTGCAGCCTGGCTACTCCGGCATCCGACCCAAACTCACACAAAATGCCAAAGAACCAGCGGCCGACTTTGTCTTGCAGGGGCCAGACCAACACGGGCTGGCTGGGCTCATTAACCTTTTTGGAATTGAATCGCCAGGGCTAACCGCATGCCTTGCCATCGGCGAGGCAGTTCACCATTGTGCAAAAACATCCGCCTGACGCCTACACTCCACCAGGCCTTGAGTGGTGGATTCTTCGACGCCTGCCCAAGGTTTCCTTAGCCGTGACCTTGGCCTTCGGTCTTGCCTGGTGGCTTATTCGCTTATGGCCGCGCCAGGGTCCAGACGCCGAGGCTGCCTCTCAGACGCTTCTCGCGGAGTACGCCCTGCTTGGTGGTTTCATCTTCTTTATCACCATGGTGGTCACAGTTGGCATCGGCTGCATTTTCGTTTCTATTATGAAGGGTCCGCGCTACTCAGCCGACTCGTACGTCATTAATGACAAAGAAAAGCCCGGGCCCCAAAAAGAACGCTAGCTCGGCGACTTGACGAGCGGGTACGCTAGCTTTTTGCAATCCGGCGAACAGACGTTAAACGAGGAGCCCAGTAAGACGAAAGCAGCGACTCGATGCGAACCGTGCCTCCTTCACTAGGCGCGTGCACGAAGCGGTTCTTACCCACATAAATACCAACGTGTGAAAACGGATGACCTGTCGTATTAAAAAAAATCAGATCCCCAGGCAGGCGTTGATCAACCTCCACTTCTTTTCCAAAGCGACTCATCTCAACCACTGTGCGCGGAAGTTTCAAGCCCTTCGCTCGATAGGCCACGTAGACTACGAGGCCACTGCAATCAAAGCCTCCCGCAGGAGTATTACCCCCCCACTTGTAAGGAACGTCGACGAGTCCAATGGCATGAATGGCAAGATCGGAGAGGCCCGTTTGACTCTTTTCAGCCCAAGACTCGGCAATCACCACCCTTGAACCTGCTGCACGTTCAACAGGAACGACTGCGCAACCTGCAAGGGCAAGAATAAAACTCATTGAGAGTACGTGACGTAACGAATAGAACCCTAACCGAGGTAAGGGCCAAGGCTTTAGGGATAGGCTGCGACTAAAGCCCCTGACTAAGGTCGGCCTTAAGGTCCTCAAGCGTCTCAAGTCCAACGGCAAGCCGAATAAGAGACTGGCGAATTCCAGCACGTGCACGTGCCTCCTCACTGATGCGGCCGTGCGTCGTGGATGCCGGATGGGTAATGATGCTGCGGGTGTCACCCAGGTTGCCCGTACGCGAAAAAATCGAGACCGCATTCACAAGCCGAAAGGCCCGCTCCTGGGCCTGCATCTCGTTATCAGCCCTTAGCTCAAACGAGACAATTGCCCCTCCCGAGGACTGCTGGCGCATGGCAAGCGCGTACTGCGGGTGCGAGGCAAGGCCTGGGTAGAAAACTCGGCCCACCGAAGGATGCTGCTCAAGCCAGGCTGCAAGTGCCAGAGCAGACTCACTGTGCGCCTTCATGCGAAGGGCAAGAGTCTCCATAGAACGATGCAGTACCCAGGCGTTGAAGGCCGACATGGAGGGCCCGCAGGTACGCACCACGGCGCGAATCTGATCCACTAAGGCCATGGGGCCGGCAACAGCGCCTCCAAGCACACGTCCTTGTCCGTCCAGGTATTTGGTTGCAGAGTGCAAGACGAGATCAATCGGAAACCTTAGGGGCTGCTGAATGGCCGGCGTACAAAAACAGTTGTCCACCACCGTAATAACACCCGCCTTACGCGCAATGGTTCCAATGGCCTGAAGATCGGCCACTTGAGTCAAGGGATTCGAGGGTGTCTCGAGGTAAAAAAGTCGGGTTGCAGGGCTAATGGCCGCTTCCCACTGCTCAGGCCGCGCCAGATCAACGTACTTAACACCCACGCCAAACTTCGTCATAAAATTATCGAAGAGCTGAATGGTGGCCCCAAAGAGACTTCCTGTGGTGACAATCTCATCACCGGACTTCAAAAGCCCAAGGCAGACGGCAAGAATGGCAGACATGCCCGATGCCGTGGCCACACAGTCTTCAGCCTCTTCAAGCGATGCGAGCCTTCGCTCAAACATCTGCACGGAAGGGTTTGTGAACCGGCTGTAAACCATGCCCGGCTCAATGTTTTGAAACCGTCGAGCCGCCTCTTCGGCATCATCGAAGACAAAGCTCGAGGTTAGGTAGAGCGCCTCAGAATGTTCGCCAAACTCTGAACGCATGGTGCCATCCCGAACGGCTCGTGTCTCAAAGCCGAGCTGAGAGCGAGGTTTTGTCATGCCGCTTCAGCCTGCTGACGACGCGTAGCCTCAAGCCGATCAAGCAGCTCGGTCGAGATGTCGCCTGCAATGTAATGCCCATCAAAACAAGAGGCCTCTAGGCCGGTAAGCGCGGAATTGAACGACCGCACATCCGACTTCATGGCATCAATATCCTGATAAACAAGTGCATCGGCCCCAATGGCTCGGCAGATGTCATCATCACTACGGTGATGCGCGATAAGCTCGTTACGCGTGGGCATGTCAATGCCATAGACATTGGGAAAGCGAACGGGCGGCGCAGCCGAGGCAAAAATAACACCTCGCGCACCCGACTCACGGGCCATCTGAACAATCTCTCGACTGGTGGTCCCTCTCACAATGGAGTCGTCAACAATAAGAACACGCTTGTCTTTGAACTCCGAGCTCATGGCATTGAGTTTTTGTCTTACCGACTTTCGACGAACCTCCTGACCGGGCATGATGAAGGTACGTCCAACATAGCGATTTTTTATAAAGCCCTCTCGGTAGGAGAGCCCAAGCTTCATTGCCAGCTGCATGGCTGCGGGGCGGCTTGAGTCGGGTACCGGTACCACGACATCGATATCACCCTTGGGGAAGGCCTCTTGCACGCGCTGTGCAAGGCTCTCACCCATTTTCAGGCGAGCCTCATAAACCGAGACGCCATCGATTAAGGAATCGGGACGCGCAAAATAAACGTACTCAAAGACACAGGGCTGCAGACCATGCTTGGCGGCACTGCTCACCCTTGAGAAAACCTGGCCGTCTTCAGTGATAACAATGCACTCACCGGCTGCAATGTCGCGGTCTAGCTGAAAGCCGAGCCCCTCCAGCGCCACCGACTCCGAGGCCAGCATGTACTCCATGCCACGCGGCCCAAGCTGATGGCCAAGCACCAGTGGACGAATACCGTAAGGGTCACGAAAGCCAATGACCCCAAAGCCAGGAATCATCCCAACGCAGGCATAGGCACCACGGGCCCGCTGATGCAGTGCATCCACAGCGGCAAAGACGGCGTCAGGGTCAAGCGTAAGGCCCGTGACAGCACGCTGCAACTCATGGGCGAGCACATTGAGCAAGACCTCGGAATCTGACTCCGTATTGATGTGGCGCCGGTCACGGCGGTACATGTCGTCTTGCAGCTCAGCTGCATTCGTAAGGTTTCCGTTATGGCCAAGAACGATACCAAATGGGGCATTCACATAAAAGGGCTGAGCCTCTTCAGCGCTCATGGCGCTTCCCGCGGTGGGGTAGCGAACATGCCCAATACCCATATCGCCAAAAAGATTACGCATATCGCGGGTTCGAAAGACATCGCGAACAAGGCCGTTACCGCGTGACAGGAAAATACGCTTTCCTTGGGCGGTGGCAATGCCTGCTGCATCCTGACCCCTGTGCTGAAGAAGCAGCAAGGCGTCGTAAAGCATCTGGTTTACAGGGCCGGTCGAGACAATGCCAACGACACCACACATAAAAAGACCTCTAAAAAATGAAGAAGGCTAAGAAACTACAACAACACGATCGCTAAGGTAGCTTGGCAACCACGGTGAAATTATTCTTACTGAAAGTTCAAGCACAGGCTTGGACCATGCGTTTTGCCAGGCTGAGTCGGAGGGCAAGGATGTCATGGCAGCCAAGACGGCTAAAACCGACATAATAAGCAAGCCTCGACCAAAGCCAAAAAACGCCCCGAGAAACCGGTTGAAGCCTTGCACTCCTGAGACAGCTACAAGCTCCTTCAAGGCGTAAGAGACAAAGCGGCCAATAAATAGAGTGATGAAAAATACAATAGCAAAGGCCAAGGCCAGCCGAACAGGCTCGGTGAATATATGCGGCAAGGGCTCAGCGGCAAAACCTGCTAGCTGACTGGCCGCAATAAAGGCAACGACCCAGCTCGCTAGAGCCAGCACCTCGTGGACAAGCCCACGAAGAAAGGCAAGCAGGGTTGATGACGCGGTAACCACCAAGAAAACCCAGTCAATCCAGGTTGGCTCTAGCATCTCAGGGCTTGATCACCAGGGGTTTGTAACCCATCGAACGCGAGACCTTCTCGTAAGCCCAGGCCTGCTGCTCGGAATAAGGACCCGCTCGAACCCGATAACGAGTGCCATCAGGCGTTTTCACAACAACAACAGCAGCAGTCTGACCCGAGGCTCTGATTTTCTTTAGTATCTGTTCGGCAGCGCCCCGGTTTGAATACGACCCCACCTGCACATACCATTTGCCCGAGGCAAAACCAGGCGACGCAAACGTGGTGCTGGACTGGCCGTTGTCTTTCTGGGCAGCGGCAGTCTCTGCCGGCAGCTGTTCGTCACCCCGCTGATCATCATCGGGTGGACCAGCAGTATCGAGGTCTTTAGATTCTGAAATAAATACAGTGAAGTCGTGCGAGAGCGGCCTTGGGTCATCGAGCAAAAGGTGGGCCGATGCCGCTACGACAAAGCCCGCAAAAATGATGGCTCCGAAAAGCCGCCACCGGGCACGGCGCAGATAGTCCTCATCGAAACCGGTCTCAATCGAGCTGGTCTTACTTGCGGAGGAATCGTTGGAGCCAAATTCAAGTGCCATGATGATGAAAAGGCCGCTTTATGAGTACTTTAAGAAAGATGTGGGGCCTGCCCCAGGGACCGCGCCAAAGGCCAAGCCTGGGCCACAGTCACGAACGAACCAAACACTATGATTCTATCATTCGGCCCCACAAGGCTCGCAGCCTGACGCAGTGCCAACTCAGGATTGTCGAACTCAAAGATGCTCACGGGTTCCACAGGTCTTTCTGTGTCAGACAGACCCGCGATCATCGCCTCGCAAAAAGGCCGAAGCTCTGAGGCCAGTCGTGCACGAGCGCCCGCCTGTTCGCTACTTAATGAAGCAAGACACCAACTGTCCAAACGACCCCCAAGCCGAGCGAAAATGGCGGCCGCATCCTTATCGGCCAACATACCAACCACCGCCACCGTCTTTGGAAAAAAGCCCATCTGATCAAGGTTTGCGGCAAGCACCCCCGCGGCATGAGGGTTGTGTGCGACATCAAGCACAACCGCCGGTTGACCTGGTAACACCTGAAAACGTCCTGGCAGGCTTACCTGGGCAAGCCCTTGCCGAACCCCACCCTGATGCACTGCAAGCTTTTGACGCAAGGCAGATAAAGCAGCAAGTGCCGCAGAGGCGTTAAGCAACTGATTAATACCGCGTAAAGCGGGATAGCCAAGGCCACTTCGCCGCTCCGAACGCCCCCACCATTGCCACTGAATTTTGTCGCCCTCATAGCCAAAGTCGCGGCCAATCCACCAGACATCGGCCCCCTTGTCTTTAAGTAACTCCAAAAGACCTTCCGGTGGGCTTGGGTCCGCAAGAACAAATGGACAGCCCTTTCTTGCTATATGGGCCTTCTCCCAGGCAATCTTCTCGCGTGTGGGGCCAAGAAAGGCCTGGTGATCCAGGTCAATGGAGGTTAAGACGGCCGCATCGCTTGCAAGACAATTCACGGCATCAAGTCGCCCACCCATGCCAATTTCAAAAATCGCCAGGTCGGGCTTGAGTCTTCGCACAACGGTTATTGCCGCAAGCGTTGTAACTTCAAAAAAACTAAGGTCAATGTCTCCGGATGCGAGCCGAGCTTTTTCAACCTTGTCAAAAGCCTCTTCCCAAGCCTGATCCTCAACCTCCTCACCATTGAATCGCAGGCGCTCTTGAAAACGAAACAAATGAGGCGATGTGTAACAACTCACACGGTAGCCCGATTGCAAGGCAATCGACTCTAAGAAGGCGCAGGTCGATCCCTTGCCATTGGTGCCCCCTACCGTCATCACGAGTCCATCAAGACGGACATCGTCACCTTGCATGGGCAGGCCCATGCATTTCGTAACCTTTAAGAGGCGATCAAGGCCAAGGCGTATCTGATTGCCACGCCGCTCAGTAAGCCGGTCGAGCCAGCCCGATAGGCCAGGCGATGTCTGCCGATCGTGCATGCCTGAGCCGCGGTTAACTGGCGGGCTCTGCCGATAGGGGTTGCTGCGTAAGAAGCCCTAATAAATCTGCGATTTCCTGTCGAAGCTCACGACGATCGACAATGCGATCAACGGCACCCTTAGCAAGCAAAAACTCGGCACGCTGAAAGCCTTCTGGAAGTTTTTCTCGCACGGTCTGCTCAATGACGCGAGGACCGGCAAAGCCAATAAGTGCCTTGGGTTCGGCAATAACAACATCAGCAACGAAGGCAAAACTTGCCGAAACCCCCCCCATGGTGGGGTCGGTTAGCACGGAAATATAAGGCAATGACTCGGAGGCGAGTTGCTGAATCGCAGCGGTAGTTTTTGCCATTTGCAGAAGCGAAAAGAGACCCTCTTGCATGCGGGCGCCCCCGCTGGCGGTGAACGATACAAAAGGTACCCCAGCAGCAATGGCGGCCTCAACACCCAGCGCAAATTTCTCGCCAACCACTGAGCCCATGGAGCCACCCATGAACTCAAACTCAAAGCAGGCCACCACCACGGGGCGGCCAAGAATTTGGCCCGCCATAACTACCAAGGCATCTGTCTCGCCCGTAGCCGCCTGGGCTTCAGCAAGCCGCTCAGGGTAAGGCCTGCTGTCCTTGAACTTAAGGGTATCGACCGGAGAGATGTCTTGACCAAGCTCCTGCCTTGGCTCGGGATCAAGCAAAGCATCAAGTCTCTGACGTGCTCGAATTCGTAGATGATGGTTGCATCCCGGGCAGACCTGAAGGTTCTTCTCAAGGTCGGTCTTGTACAAGACCGAATCGCATGCAGGACACTTTAGCCAGAGCCCCTCGGGCACAGCACGCCGTCGAACCTCCGTTGTTGCTTGAATACGAGGGGGCAGTAATTTTTCAATCCAGCTCATTGCACAACCTTCCTAAACCAGTTCACACCATACACCGCTAGGCTGCGGCATCAAGCGCCTGCCGAATCGGATTCAGAAAACCTCGGGCAGCCTCAAGGGTGTCTCGACCCTGCTGCGCTGCCTCTTCCATGGTGCGGATAAGGGCACTGCCAATCACCACGGCATCGGCAAGTTGGCCCACTGACACCGCAGACTCGGGCCCCGAAATCCCAAAGCCAACACCGAGCGGCAGACGGGTAAAGCTACGAATGGACTCAAGCTTTTGAGCAACCTGGTTAACGTCCAAATGGCCTGCCCCTGTAACCCCTTTAAGTGAGACGTAGTAGAGGTAACCCGCCGCAAGGCTTGCCACTTTTTGAATGCGCTCAAGACTTGAGGTGGGAGCAAGAAGAAAAATGGGGTCAAGATCGTGCTTGCGCAGGGCTGAGGCAAAGGCCTCGCTTTCTTCCGGTGGGTAATCCACCACAAGCACACCATCAACACCCACCTGCGAGGCCTTGGACACGAAGACATCGACACCCATACGCTCGATAGGATTGGCATAGCCCATGAGCACGACGGGGGTCTTCGTGTCGACCTGACGAAAAGTCTTCACCCAATCAAGGCAGTTTGAAAGGCTTACACCGCGGGCCAAAGCGCGCTCACTGGAGCGTTGAATTACGGGACCATCGGCCATGGGATCGGAAAACGGAACGCCAAGCTCAATGACATCGGCGCCCGAAGCAACAAGCGTGTGCATCAGACTCACGGTCTCGTCAGGGGCCGGGTCCCCCGCTGTGACGTAGGGAATAAGCGCCTTACGACCCTGGGACTGCAAAGCCTTGAAACACTCTAAGAGTCGCGTTGATGCCAAAGCCGTCCCCTTTTAACCAACAATACCCTGATGCAATAAACGGCTCGACTACATCTGAAGACCAGAGGCCTGAGCAACGGTATGCATGTCCTTGTCACCCCGCCCCGAGAGATTCACCAAGATGGACTTGTCTTTGGGTAGGCTCGGCGCAAGCTTGGCGGCATAGGCAAGAGCATGGCTTGTCTCGAGCGCAGGAATAATGCCCTCGATACGACAGCAATGGTGAAAGGCATCGAGCGCTTCCTGGTCATTAACAGGTACGTACTCGGCCCGGCCAGAGTCTTTAAGCCATGCATGCTCGGGGCCGACGCCAGGATAGTCAAGCCCAGCGGAAACCGAATGGGTTTCCGTGATTTGGCCATTGGCATCTTGCAACAGGTAAGTACGGTTGCCATGCAGAACGCCAGGGGTGCCCGCAGTAAGGGAGGCCGCATGGTGCCCCGACTGAACGCCTTCGCCACCCGCCTCCACACCAATAAGGCGCACGCCCGGCTTGTCAATGTAATCGTAAAAAATACCCATGGCATTACTACCGCCCCCGACACAGGCCACGATAATGTCGGGTTGATGCCCAATAAGCTCTGGCATCTGCCAGAGGCACTCTTTACCCACCACCGAATTAAAGTCCCGAACCATCGCTGGATAAGGGTGGGGGCCGGCCACGGTACCAATAATATAGAAGGTGTCTTCGACATTGGTCACCCAGTCGCGCATGGCCTCGTTCAGGGCATCTTTAAGTGTCTTTGAGCCGCTTTCAACAGGCACCACCTCGGCCCCGAGAAGCTTCATGCGATAAACGTTTGCCGCCTGCCGAGCGACGTCGGTCGAACCCATGTAGACCACGCACTTCATACCAAACCGGGCGGCGACCGTGGCTGTGGCGACGCCATGCTGGCCTGCCCCTGTTTCTGCAATCACTCGAGGTTTTCCCATGGCGCGGGCAAGCAGGGCCTGGCCGATGGTGTTGTTTACCTTATGGGCGCCCGTATGGTTAAGGTCTTCACGCTTGAAGTAAATTTGGGCGCCACCCAGTTCATCGGACCAGCGACGGGCATGATAAATGGGGCTTGGCCGACCCACAAAATGCTTGAGTTCGCGTGCAAATTCCGCCTTAAAAGCAGGATCATCCTTAAGCTTGGCGTAGGCCACCTTAAGATCTTCAAGGGCAAAAACCAGGGTTTCCGACACAAAAGAGCCGCCGTAAGGCCCAAAATGGCCAGAGGCATCGGGGTAGTTATAAGGCAGGTCGTTAGGCTTCATGGTTCATGACTCCGGAATTCGTCAGGCATCTGCTTGGGCAACGGCCTGCAGGAAGTCCTCCATCTTACGCAAATCTTTGCGTCCCTTGTGAAGAATGCCCTGCTCCTCAACCTCCACGCCCGAGGAGACATCCACACAAGGCGGCTGCACGGCCTGAATGGCTTGCGCAACGTTATCCCGGGTCAATCCCCCGCTTAAAACCCAGCGGTGCTCCAGCCCGGCCGTTAGCCTTGGCAAAAGCCCCCAGTCAAACCGATGACCACTACCCCCAAACCCGGTCGAGTCGGCATCAAACAAAATCGACTGTGCAATACCTTGCCAGGCCTGAACCTCTTGGGCCAGGCCCTTTAATTCCGTCGAATCGGAGGAGAGGGAGGGGCTGAGACGAATGGCCTTAATCACCGGACGCCCAAGTTGAGTCGCTAGCTCAGGGGGCTCATCACCATGCAACTGAATGTGGCTCAGCCCAACGGTCTGCGAGGTGGCGAGCATTTCCTCGGCGGAGCTGTTCACGAAAAGCCCCACCGAGCAGACCCAGGCAGGCAGCACTTTTCGAATGGTAATAGCCTGCTCCAGGCTCACCGCCCTGGGGCTTTTCTTATAAAAAACGAGGCCAATGGCATCTGCCCCCAGGCGACAGGCCTCTAAGGCCTCCTCAGGCCGGGTTAGTCCGCAGATTTTGACTCGGGTTCGCATACGAAGACTTGATCGTACTCGACATGTTCGAGGCACAGACCCTGAGCAGGAAAGGTTCGATCGGCAGCCTGTCGATCTTTAAGCCAAATGAGGCGAGCGAGATGATCGCTAGGCTGGACCCCACGACCCACCTCCACAAGGCTTCCCACAATGTTACGAACCATATGATGTAGAAAGGCATTGGCTTGTAAGTCGATGGTGACCAGCCGATCAAGTCGATTGACCTTCGCCGACAAGAGCCTGCGCACGGGTGACTGCGCCTGACATTCGGCCGCCCGAAAACTGGAGAAATCATGCTCACCCACCAGAGCCTGGGCAGCGGCATGCATGGCCAGATGATCAAGCGGCTGAAAAACCCAGGTGGCGAAACGACTTTGCAAAGGCGAGTCCACAGCATGGTTGTAGAGCGTATAGCGATAGGCACGGGACTTTGCTGAAAACCTTGCATGAAAATTAGCATCCACATGACTTGCCCACTGCATCCGAATGGAAGGGGGCAGAAAGGCATTCACGCCACGAACCCAATTCCAAAGCGGCCGATCAACGACCGAATCAATATGAACCACCTGCCCCTTGGCATGAACGCCTGCATCGGTTCTACCTGCGCACACCGTGGCAACGGGTTCGCCTATAAACTGGGCGAGGGCACGCTCAAGGTGATCTTGGACCGAGGCGCCCGAGGGCTGAGTCTGCCAGCCTTGAAAATGCGTTCCGTCGTACTCCAGACCAAGAGCAAGTCGGCTGGTCATGCAAGGCCCCGGCTTGCGTCGGGCAAAGGACTAGACCTTCAGAAGGATGCGCAACATGCGCCTTAAAGGCTCGGCCGCACCCCACAACAACTGATCGCCAATAGTGAAGGCGCCAAGATACTGCTCGCCCATGGCAAGCTTACGCAGGCGACCCACCGCGATGTTGAGGCTGCCTGTAACCTGAATAGGCGTGAGCTGATGAATGCTCTCTTCTTTTGTATTCGGCACGAGCCGAACCCAGGGGTTGTCCTCGGTGATCATCTGCTCAATGTCCTTAAGTGGCACATTTCTCGTAAGTTTAAACATGAGCGACTGGCTATGGCAGCGCATGGCGCCAATTCGAACGCAAATAGAGTCAATAGGAATAGGCGACTTATCAAACCCAGGGCCTCGGCCTAAAATTTTGTTGGTTTCCGCGCCACCCTTCCACTCTTCCAGGCTTGTACCATCGCCACGGTCAACATCAATCCATGGAATGAGGCTGCCAGCAAGGGGCACCAGGAAATGCTGGGTTTGTTCGGGCGTTAGCTTCAACTGCGTTTGAAGAACCTGACGATCGATTTCTAAAATGGCACTGGCCGGGTCGTCAAGCAGAGAACGCACGGATGCATTTAAAGTTCCCATTTGGCTAAGCAGCTCACGCATGTGCTGGGCACCACCCCCCGACGCAGCCTGGTAGGTGGTGGCTGTCATGAACTCCACAAGGCCTTCTTTGTAAAGGGCGCCGACGCCCATCAGCATGCAGCTTACCGTGCAGTTGCCCCCAATGAAATTCTTAATGCCCTTGTTCAGTGCCTGATCAATGACAGGCTGGTTCACAGGGTCCAGCACAATAATGGCGTCATCATTCATGCGCAGTGTCTTGGCTGCATCAATCCAATAACCGGACCAGCCCGAATGACGCAGAGGCTCATAGACTTGTTTGGTGTAGTCGCTTCCCTGGCAGGTCAGCACAACATCACATTCCTGAAGCGCCGACAGGTCAGAGGCATCGTAAAGTCGTGGCTCAACCTTAGGAAGACTGGCAAGCGAGCCGGGCAGCATGCCGCCCGCATTCGAGGTCGAAAAAAACCTTGTCTCAAAAAGGTCAAAGTCAGATTCCTCAACCATGCGGGTCATCAAGACCGACCCCACCATGCCCCGCCATCCCACAAGTCCTACGCGCATTGCATAACTCCCTTTATTGGTTCGCGCCTGTCGTTCATTGGGCTTGCCTAACCCAGGGCTGTAACAACGGCCTGGCCCATGGCCTTGGTTCCCACCATCTGCGCACCAGGACGTTGAATATCGGCTGTAGCATAGCCCTGGGCCAAAACCTTGGATACCGCCTTCTCAATAGCCTGGGCCGGTGTTTCAAGACCAAAGCTGTAACGCAGCATCATGGCGGCCGACAAAATTGTGGCCAGAGGGTTGGCCTTGTCCTGACCCGCAATGTCGGGGGCCGACCCATGAATGGGTTCGTAGAGCCCCTTGTTGTTAGAGTCAAGCGAGGCCGAGGGAAGCATACCAATGGACCCGGTGAGCATCGAGGCTTCGTCCGACAAGATGTCGCCAAACATATTGCCTGTGACCATGACATCAAACTGCTTAGGATTTTTCAGAAGCTGCATGGCCGCGTTATCCACGTAGATGTGGGAGAGCTCAACATCGGGGTAGTCTGCAGCAAGCTCAGTCATCACATCACGCCAGAGTTGGGTGGTTTCAAGCACATTGGCCTTATCCACCGAGCAAAGCCTTCGGTCTCGTTTGCGCGCGGCCTCAAACGCCACCCGACCAATACGTCGAATCTCGGTTTCATTGTAGACCATGGTGTCAAAGCCCTCTCGGTCACCATTGTCCAAACGCCGAATACCGCGCGGCTGGCCAAAATAAATATCCCCAGTGAGCTCACGAACAATAAGAATGTCCATGCCCGAGACAATCTCAGGCTTAAGGGTTGAGGCATGGCCAAGCTCGGGGAAGACAACAGCAGGCCGAAGGTTGGCAAAAAGTCCAAGGCTCTTGCGAAGACCAAGAATGGCCTGCTCGGGACGTAATTCACGCGGAAGGTTATCAAGACTGAAGTCGCCCACGCTTCCAAATAAAATGGCTTCACTTGCTTTGACAAGGGCTAAGGTTTCATCGGGCAAGGGGTGGCCCTTGGCTCGATAACCCGCTCCGCCCACCGGGGCATGCTCAAGGTTTAGGCTGAACTGGCCCTGCGCTGAAAGGCGCTCTAAAACAGCAACCGCCTGCTCGGTAATTTCGGGCCCAATGCCATCGCCAGCCAGTATTGCAATATTTAAGGTTGTCAAAATAAAATCTCTTTGGTTAGTTGGCCAGCGCCTGATGAGGGTCGGCGCCAAGCCATGGCTTTTCAGAAAGGCGCTTCACCTCAAAGGCTCGAATGACATCGGCTTTTTGAAGCGTCAGGCCAATATCATCAAGGCCATTCACAAGGCAATGCTTACGAAATGGCTCAACATCAAAGGACGTCTCAAAGCTACTTGTGGTTGAAGGTGCCGAGGGTAAAGCCCGAAGGGTCTGCTCGGGCAAATTAACCTCAAGCGAAAAGCCTTCATTGGCCTGGGTTAGGCGAAATAACTCGTCCACCTTTTCAGAAGACAGAACAATCGGCAAGAGTCCATTCTTGAAGCAGTTGTTAAAAAAGATGTCCGCATAAGACGGCGCAATGAGCACTCGAAATCCGAAGTCTTCAAGCGCCCAGGGCGCATGCTCCCGGGACGATCCACAGCCAAAGTTCTGACGAGCAAGCAGAACACTGGCATCTTTATAGCGCGGCTGGTTCAAAACAAACTCGGCTCGTAAGGGCCTCTTGCTGCAGTCCACACCAGGCTGGCCCTCGTCTTCATAACGCCAGGCATCAAACAAGTTCGGACCAAACCCGGCCCTTTTAATGGACTTCAGAAACTGCTTCGGAATAATGGCGTCGGTATCAACATTCGCCCGATCAAGAGGGGCCACCAGGCCCTGGTGAATGGCCAAAGGCTTCATGCCATGCTCCTTACATCAACAAAATGCCCTGCAACACCCGCGGCCGCGGCCATGGCCGGCGAGACCAGGTGGGTACGGCCTCCCGCGCCCTGACGCCCCTCGAAGTTACGGTTGCTCGTGGAGGCACAACGCTCACCCGGCTCAAGCCGGTCGGCATTCATGGCCAGACACATGGAGCAGCCAGGCTCGCGCCATTCAAAGCCGGCCTCTTTAAAAATTGCATCGAGGCCCTCGCGCTCGGCCTGTGCCTTCACAAGGCCCGAGCCCGGAACAACCAGAGCCAGCTTGACTGAATCGGCTTTCTTCCGACCCTTCACCACGGCAGCCGCCGCGCGCAGATCTTCAATACGGGAATTGGTGCACGACCCAATAAAGACCTTGTCGATACGAATATCGGAAATGGGTGTGTTGGGTTCCAGGTTCATGTACTGCAAGGCTCGAGCCATCCCCTCGCGCCGACTGGGGTCGGCTTCGTTACTTGGGTTGGGCACCCGCGCGCCAATGGGCAAGACCATTTCAGGCGAAGTCCCCCAGGTCACCTGAGGCTCGATGGTTTCAGCGGCAATCTCAACCACCTTATCGAACTGGGCGTTGGCATCGGAATGCAGGGTCTTCCAATAGGCCAAAGCCTTGTCCCAAAGCTCTGCCTTTGGCGCAAGGGGCCGCGACCGGACATAAGCCTCCGTAACCTCATCAAAGGCCACCATGCCCGCACGTGCACCGGCCTCAATGGCCATGTTGCAAAGGGTCATGCGGCCCTCCATTGAAAGCCCACGAATCGCCGAGCCTGCAAACTCAATGGCACAGCCTGTACCGCCCGCAGTACCAATTTCTCCAATTACAGCCAAGACAACATCCTTCGCCGTTACCCCCTTACCCAAGGTGCCCTCCACTCGAACAAGCAGGTTCTTCGCCTTTTTCATTAGAAGGCACTGGGTGGCAAGTACGTGCTCGACTTCTGAGGTGCCTATGCCAAAGGCAAGGCAGGCAAAGGCACCATGGGTACTGGTGTGCGAGTCGCCACAGACAACCGTCATACCTGGCAGCGTTGCACCCTGCTCAGGACCAATGACATGCACAATCCCTTGCCTTGGGTCCATAAGGCCGAAGTACTTAATGTCGAAGGTCTTCACATTGGCATCAAGCGTTTCCACCTGCAGTCGCGACACCGGATCTTTAATACCTGTAATGCCTTCGGCCCGCCCCTCGGTAGGCACATTGTGGTCAACCACCGCAAGGTTGGCCGAATTGCGCCAAAGAGACCGCCCGGCTATTTGCAGGCCCTCAAAGGCCTGAGGACTTGTCACCTCATGAACAAGGTGCCTATCAATATAGAGCAGGCAGGTGCCGTCGTCCTGGCGGTCGACAACATGCTCATCAAAAAGCTTGTCGTATAGGGTGGGCATAACCAGTCATCCTTTTTGGCAAAACAATGCGAGTCGTATTATCGCCTAGCTTGTGGCCGAGTTCTTAATGCCTGGCTTGCCGAATCACCCAGCCCGAAACGACAAGACCCAACAGCGCGGCAAGGACTGCCGCCCAGAAAGCCGCTTCCGGGAAGAAGGCCTCCCAGATCGAACCCGCTGCAATTCCGCCAAGCGAGCCCCCGAGCCCGTAGGCCGCCATGGTGTAGAGCGCCTGGCCACGGGCCTGGGCTGCCTGCGGGAACCATTGTCGAACCAAGGCCACCGAGGCGCTATGATGCAGGCCAAAGGTGACGGCGTGCATGGCCTGCGCAATTAAAAGAATAAGAAGGCCTCCCTCGGAGATGCTGATAAGTGCAAAGCGAAGGGCTGTGACTGCATAGCTTAGCCGCCAGATGGTGGCCACGGAAAGCCAGGAAAAAAAATGGCGTTGAAACTGAAAGACCAGAATTTCAGCAAGTACACCGAGCGTCCAGAGCAGACCAATCTGGGTTCGGCTGTAGCCCTTTTGCTCCAGCCAAAGCGAAAAGAGCGTGTAGAGCGGAGCGTGGGCTAATAGCATAAGAAAGCTTGCAAATAAAAAGCCCTTCACCGCAGGTCTTGCGAGAATTTCTCTGTAAGAAAGTCGTTCCGGCTTGTCGGCAGAAACAGGCTCGCTTTGCAGGCCCCTGGCGGCGAGGACCAAGAGGGTTAAGACCACCAAAAGCCCAAAGGGCAGCGCCTCAATCCCAATTCGATCAAAAAGCCAGCCGCTTACGAGCACCGCCACAATAAAGCCCACGGAGCCCCAAAGACGCACCCGGCCGTAGCGTCCCAGATCGCCACCCGTGGCCTTGATGGTCATGGATTCAGTAATGGGGACCAGCCCACTTAAAAAGAAGCTCATGGCAAAAAGCACAGCGAACAAGGGCCAGAGCGACCAGTCAAGAAGCAACAGTCCTGAAAAGCCCAATGCAATCATCGAGCAGACAACAAGCATCTTAGGAAGACGATCGAGATGATTGCGATCGGCAAGCGAGCCCCAGACGGGAGGGCCCACCACACGGGTCCACTGCATGGGCGAGGCTAAAAGGCCAATTTCCGCCGGGGAAAAACCACGGCCGTTAAGCCAGAGCGACAAATAAGGGGCAAACAGCCCTACGTAAGCAAAGTAGCTGGCGAAAAAAATCGCCAGCCGGGCAAGGGGGTTCAAGCCTGACCCGGGATGGGGCTCATGGCTGGCTTGACGTCGGCGTTCTGCCCGCGATGACGCAGGGCATGGTCCATAAGCACCAGGGCCAGCATCGCCTCAGCGATGGGCGTTGCACGAATGCCCACACAAGGGTCGTGACGGCCATGCGTTTCAACCGTCACCGGCTGCGACTGAAGATTGACCGACTGACGTGGTGTACGAATGCTCGAGGTTGGCTTAATAGCAATGGCCACCGTTATGGGCTGACCCGTAGCAATACCCCCAAGCACACCCCCCGCATGGTTGGTGAGAAAGCCTTCCGGCGTCATCTCATCCCCATGCTCGGAGCCCCGCTGCGTCACGCTAGCAAAGCCCGATCCAATCTCAACACCTTTCACCGCATTAATGCCCATCATGGCATGCGCAATGTCAGCATCAAGCCGATCGAAGACAGGCTCACCCCAGCCCGCAGGAACGCCCCGGCCTGCACCTCAATACGCGCGCCGCAAGAATCACCAGCCTTACGCAGGCCGTCCATGTAGGCTTCAAGCGCTGCAACTTGATGATCGTTAGCTGCGAAAAACGGATTATTCGGAACATGCGCCCAGTCTTTGAACTCAATAGGAATGTCACCCAGCTGGGTCATGTGACCACGAATAGAGATGCCATAGCGTTGCAAGAGCCACTTCTGCGCAATGGCCGCAGCCGCAACTCGAACGGCCGTCTCGCGGGCAGAGGAGCGTCCGCCTCCGCGATAGTCGCGAAGGCCGTACTTCTGAAGGTAGGCATAGTCGGCATGGCCCGGCCGAAAGGTATTGGCAATGTCGGAGTAATCTTTACTGCGCTGATCTTGATTGCGAATGAGTAAGGCAATGGGTGCACCGGTGGTCTTGCCCTCGAAAACACCCGAGAGAATTTCAACGGTGTCGGGCTCTTGCCGTTGCGTGACATGCCGTGATGTCCCTGGTCGACGCCGATTGAGTGCAGGCTGAATATCGGCCACGTCCAGCTCTAAACCCGGAGGGCAGCCATCGACGACGCAGCCTATGGCAGGACCATGCGACTCCCCGAAGGAGGTTACGCAGAAAAGACGGCCGAATGTGTTCCCAGACATTTCGTCATTCTACTGCCGATGCCCTTGCAGCCCTTGCCACTGGTCTTCGAGTCGACGCCAGCCAAGAAGCGCGATGACTTTATCGATCGACGGTGTATCTGTTCGTCCTAAAAGAATAAGTCGCAGTGGCATAGCCAGCTGAGGCATCTTGAGGCCTGCGCTGGCCAGCACTGTTTTTAAACTCGCGGCCACCTGAGCGGGCTCGAGCGACCGGCCCGACAAGCCCTTGAGCTCTTGAATAAGATTGTCGATGGCTGCAACCACTGTAGGCGTCAGCATGTCATCAAGACCCTCGGGCCGCCCAAAATCGAAGACGTAGTACCCAGGAACAAGCAAGGCGAGCTCATTCAATGTAGAGGCCCGATCTTTGAGAAGATCAATCACCTGAGCAAGCGCTGGGCCCTGTGAGTACTGCTCGGGGGATAAATTTAAGCGCGGTGCAATAAAGGGCTCAAGAACGTCGCCCGCGGCTTCACGCAGGTAATGGTTGTTCAACCATTTCAGCTTATCGAAATCGAACTGGGCCGCCGACCTGCTGCAGCTCTCAAGGCTGAACCATTCACAAAACTGGGCCATTGAGAAAATCTCGTCGTCACCATGGCTCCAGCCAAGCCGCGCGAGATAATTCAGAAGCGACTGGGGCAAATAGCCATCCAGCTCGTACTGCATCACCGACACCGCACCGTGACGCTTGGAGAGTTTCTCGCCATCGGGTCCATGGATCATTGGGAGATGGGCGTACTGAGGTAGTAAGGCACCTAGGGCTTTAAGAATGTTGATCTGCCTCGGTGTGTTGTTAATGTGGTCATCACCCCGAATAACATGACTGATGGCCATGTCCATGTCGTCCACCACAACGCAAAAGTTATAAGTGGGTGAGCCATCGGCTCGGGCAATCACAAGGTCGTCGAGTTCAGCATTGGCAATGCTAATTCGGCCCTTTACCCCATCCTCCCAGCTCACCACACCCTGATCGGGGTTGCGAAAGCGAATAACAAAGGGCTGATTGGCCTCGGGCTTTAAGCCCTTGCTCTGGGCATTCTCGGGTCGCCAACGACCATCGTACCGAGGCTTAAGGCCCGCCGCTCGCTGAGACTCCCGCATGGCCTCAAGCTCCTCAGGGCTCGAAAAACAGCGATACGCCCTGCCATCGGCAAGCATGGCGTCAATGACCTCGCGATAGCGATCCATACGATGGGTCTGATAAACGGGCTCCTCATCGGGGGTAAGGCCTAGCCAGGCTATGCCATCAAGAATGGCCTTGACAGCCTGCGGTGTGGAGCGCTGAAGATCGGTGTCCTCGATGCGCAGAATGAACTGACCACTATGTCTGCGGGCAAAGGCCCAGCAATAAAGGGCGGTTCGAGCACCTCCAACATGCAGGTCCCCCGTAGGGCTTGGGGCAAAGCGGGTACGAACGACGGAATGTTTTACAGGCGTCTCATTTTGCATGGGCCCTATGGTGCCCGAAAACTTGGGGTCACTGGCGCCGTATCAATAAAACCAAATAGGCCACCAATAAATAACCCCCCCACCGAAAGGATGAGTGGATCGCCATAGAGTTCAAGGAGTTCTGACATAACTGGAAGGGCCTACCAGTAGCCAAGCTCCTCGGCCTTCTCAAGCGCTTTTAGTTTTAGCTCGTCGTTGGATCGCGGAAGAATTTGCTTCCATTCGGTGAGTCGTTCGTCGTTGACCACCACCTCGCCCCCGCCCATATCCTCATTCAAGGCCTGCATTAAATGAGTTCGGCGAAGATGCTTGGCTAAATCGTACTCCGCCCGAATACGCATCGAGAGGTAGGGCTTGCCCGACTTAGTGGCTCGCGACTCTTTAAGATCTTGAATTTCTTCAACAAAAAGCGTTCCGGAGTCGGTCACTGTGATGGACTCGAAGTCAAGGTACTCCACAAACCCTGAAAACTCACCGACCTCGTAAATGGCATCCATAGCGCTTTAACCTTGCAGTAATAAAGGCCTGTAAACCAGGCCAAAGACAGAACACTTACCTTTAAGATGGAAACAAGTTGGTGCTTAAGTAACGATCACCCCGGTCGCAGACAATAAACACAATCACAGCATCCCGCGCGGACTCCGCAAGACGCAAGGCCACCACGCAGGCACCGGCCGCAGAGGGCCCACAAAAAAGCCCCTCGGTCAGGGCAAGCCTTCGAGCCATGTCTTCTGCATCGGCCTGAGTGACTTCTTCAATTTGATCAATTCGAGCCTTGGAACGAATGGGGGGAATGTAGTCCTCGCTCCACTTACGAATGCCAGGAATGGACGAGCCCTCCGTGGGCTGAACACCAATAATTTGCACCTGCGTATTCTTCTCTTTAAGAAACCTTGAGACGCCCGTGATGGTCCCCGTTGTTCCCATAGCAGAAACAAAGTGCGTCACCTTGCCTTGGGTCTGAGCCCAAATCTCAGGGCCAGTGCCTTCGTAGTGCGCCATCCAGTTGTCATCATTTGCAAACTGATCAAGCACCTTTCCCTCGCCGCGCGCCTGCATGGCCATAGCCAAATCGCGCGCGCCCTCCATGCCCTGGTCTTGAGTCACTAAGACAAGTTCGGCACCAAAGGCTCGCATGGTCTGCCGACGTTCAACAGAGAGGTTATCGGGCATGATGAGCCGCATCCGATAACCACGAATGGCGGCGGCCATTGCTAGCGCAATGCCTGTGTTTCCGCTAGTTGCCTCAATAAGCATGTCGCCGGGCTTAATTTCACCCCGTTGTTCGGCCCGAGCAATCATCGACAAGGCAGGCCGATCTTTCACCGAGCCCGCAGGGTTGTTGCCCTCGAGCTTGCCAAGTACCAGGTTGCCCTGGCTTGAAAGAAGGGGCTCGCTAAGACGTCGAAGCCGAACCAATGGGGTCTGGCCTACAACCGACTCCATGTCTGCAACCCTGCTGGTAAGGTCTAGGCTCACGCTGCCATCCCCGAGGCCTTCGACTTTGAAAAAGAAGATGCCCCAATAAGCTTGGTGCAACCTGGCAGGTCCGTCTCGGCAATCACCGAGCGCAGGGACTCAACCGCGGGCTGTCGAGAAAAGCTCTTTCGAGAGACCACCACAACCCTTCGGGTGGGCGCAGGAGGCGTGAAGGGGATAAAGGAAAGCATAGGGTCTTGATTATCGGGCGGTATGGCCATACGCGGTAAGACCGTAATGCCAAGGCCCGAGGCCACCATGTGTCGAATGGTCTCAAGCGAACTGCCCTCGAAGGTCTTTTGAATACCCGCTGAATTTTGGGCGTAGCGCGCGGCCTCGGGGCAGACCTCGAGCACATGATCACGAAAGCAATGGCCAATACCCAGCAAAAGCATGGTCTGCTCACGAAGTTCTTCAGACTGCACACTCTTTAGACCCTCCCAAGGATGGCCCTTAGGAACCGTTACGAAGAACTCCTCGTCGTAAAGGGGCTGAACATCAAGCCCCGTGGTGTCGAAAGGCTCAGCAAGAATGGCAACATCAAGCTCACCCGTGCGAAGCTGCTCTAGAAGCTTAGCCGTGTAGTTCTCGTACAGAACCAAGGGCATCTGCGGGTACTTACGAATAAGTGTTTTTACAATGCGCGGCAAAAGGTAGGGGCCGATGGTGTAAATAACGCCGGCCTTTAAAGGCCCAAGCAATGGGTCTTTACCTTGTTCAGCAATGGCCTTGATCTTCGCGGTTTCATCAAGAACCCGCTGAGCCTGGGCGACCACCTGCTCCCCAATAGGTGTGAGCGACACCTCGTTTCCACCGCGCTCAAAAATCTGGCTGCCCAGCTCCCCCTCAAGCTTTTTAATACTGACCGAGAGAGTGGGCTGACTAACAAAACAGGCGTCCGCGGCACGCCCAAAATGGCGTTCGCGGGCAACCGCAACAATGTATCGAAGCTCAGTAAGTGTCATAACCCTGATTAAACACTAGTTAATAGGTCAGTGGCTAAGCGGTGCCATCGAGCAAGCAAATTCTGAATCGCCTTGGGCTCAAAGCCCAGTTTTAGAAGGCGCTTGGAGTCATCAAAAGCCTCCGCGATCGCCGCTCCAAGCTCCACACCTGCCTGCACCAAGCGCTCATCTCGCTGAAGGTCAGTAAACCTTAGCTCAGGCTCCCCGGACTGCTTAAGCCCAAGCAACTCACCAGGACCTCGCAAAGCCAAATCGCGACGAGCGAGCTCAAAGCCATCGTCTGTCTCGTAAAGAGCTCGAAGACGCATTTTCGCAGCGTCAGACAAAGGCTCTTGATAAAGAAGAATACAGCTGCTTTGTCCCGACCCCCTTCCCACCCGACCGCGTAACTGATGCAACTGCGCAAGCCCGAAACGCTCGGCATGGTCGACCACCATCACGCGCGCCGCCGGAACATCCACCCCCACCTCAATCACGGTGGTTGCAAGCAGTACCGTAAAGTCGCCGCGCGCGAAGGCCTGCATAACGGCCTCTTTCTCAGCGGCTTTTAGCCTGCCATGAATAACGCCAAGTTCATCGCCTAATACTGGCCTTAGCCATTGTTCCGTCTCCTGAAGTGCCGCAAGCGCCTTTTCATTGTCCTGCTGGCCTTCAATAACAGGGCAGACCCAATACGCCTGGGAGCCTTGCTCTCGAAGCCGGCATAAAGGCTCCACCAGTTCTTCGCGCCTGGACTGAGAAATGAGACGCGTGCGAATGGGCTCACGCCCAGGGGGCCGCTCATCGATCACAGACACATCCAGGTCGGCCAAGTAAGTCATGGCAAGACTTCGTGGAATGGGCGTTGCGGACATACCCAAAATATGCACGCCTCCTTCACGCAGGGCGATACGCTGGGCAACACCAAAACGATGTTGCTCATCCACCACCGAAAGACCCAGGCGGGCAAACTGCACGCTGTCTTGAATAAGCGCGTGAGTGCCAACAGCAAGCGAGACTGTTCCATCGGCCAGGCCTGCAAGCCGCTCCCGCTTCTCACGTTCGCCAAGCCCTCCTTTAAGAAAAACAATCTTGACGCCAACCCCCTCAAACCATTGGGAAAGTTTGGAATAAAGCTGCGCCGCAAGAATTTCTGTGGGCGCCATCACCGCTGCCTGAAAGCCAGACCCAACGGCTGCGGCCACCGCAAGTGCTGCAATCACCGTCTTGCCCGATCCCACATCACCCTGAACCAAACGGTGCATCGCAACTGGACGAGCAAGGTCGGCCTTCACCTGAAGCCAAGCCCCATGCTGAGCGGCTGTAAGGCTAAAGGGTAGTGTTTTAAAAAGACCCTGGCTAAGCCCCCTATCATCCTGCAAGGCCGGAGCCAATGCTCGATGCCGACTGCTACGGGCGCGTCGCAAAGCCAATTGCTGCGCAACAATCTCATCAAGACGCACACGATTCCAAAACGGGCTTGCCTCAGGCTGCGTCTGAGCATGAAGCGCTTGAATGGAGTCGTGAAGGCTTGGAAGCCTGAGTCGCTTTAAATATGCTTCTGGCAGCCACTCCTTGGGACAGTGGTCGTCAAGCGCCTTCCGAATCCACTGGCCAAGACGATCTTGCGTGAGACCTGAGGTGCTTGGATAGACCGCACGCAAGGGTTGCTCGCGAAGATCGTCTTGCGAGAGCCAGCCCTTTTTCAAACGGGGGTGAATAAATTCCAGTCCGGAAAGACGGTTGTATCGGGGCACTCCAATCACGCGATAGCGAGTGCCAGCCACCATGGCCGCCTGCATGGAGGCATTGAAATAAATGAATCTAAGCTGTGCCTCGCCCGAGTCGTCCCTGACCTTGACCTTGAGCATGCGCCTGGGCTTAAAGACCACCTGTGACTCAAGAACCTCAACCTGGCACTGCACCGAGGGACTGGCCTGATCAGACCGAATACCAAAGCCTTCACTTAAACTTGTAAGAGATTGAACACTGGATTCGTCCTCAAATCGCAGAGGAAAATGAAGGACAAGGTCGGTGGGGTTGTTAAGCCCCAGTTTTTCGAGAATCTGCGGCCAAGGCTTAGGCCCCGCATCTGCCATGGTGCAGTTCTCTTAGACCAAGACCTAATCTTTGCCTAGGGCGCCACCACCTCCAAACTTAAAGAGCCCACAGAGGCAATACGGGCTTCAAGACGGTCCCCCACTCGAACCGGGCCGACCCCCGAAGGCGTACCGGAAAAAATAAGATCGCCAGGCAGCAGTCGATAAAAGTTAGAAAGTACGCTAACCAGCTCGGGCACCTTCCAGATGAGTTGGTTGAGGTCACCCTTCTGTCGAACCTCTCCATTAATTGAGAGGTTAATTTCGCCCTGCGAGGGATGACCAATGTCAGAGGCTAAGACCACAGCGGAGCATGGCGCTGCATTTTCAAACGACTTGCCTGGCTCCCAGGGCCTTCCAAGCTTCTTTGCCTCGGCCTGCAAGTCTCGGCAGGTCATATCAAGGCCAACGGCATAACCAATTACGTGGTCGAGCGCGTTTTCGACCGAGATGGACTCGCCCCCTTTTCCAATAACCACAACCATTTCTACCTCATGATGAACATCTTGGCTCTGCTTTGGAAAAGGAAAGTCTGCATTCACAAGAAGACTATCGGCATTCTTCTGAAAGAAAAAGGGAGGCTCTTTGTTGGGGTCATGCCCCATTTCAACAGCATGGGCCTCGTAATTCCTTCCTATGCAGTAGATACGGTGTACAGGTACGAGCTGGGAACTACCTCTAACAGGCAGCGCCGGAATAGCACTTGGGGGAAACAAATAAGTTACAGCACTCATGGAAGGGTTCCTTATGTTAATAGACAAAGCAAAGCCTCATTTTAGGCGCATTCAGGCTAGACTATGGCCATGCGACAAGTTCTTGCAGACAGTCATGTCACCTTCCATTACCGGCTTGAATTGGTCGACGGCCAGGTATTATTCGACACCTTTGCGGAGTACCCAGCTACCCTTCAGCTTGGCGAAGGCCAGTTCGCCGAAGGACTAGAGCGTTGCATGATTGCCCTGCAGGAAGGCGAAAAAAAAACCTACCAGCTTGGACCCGACGACGCCTTTGGCCCAAGAAACCCTGAGCTAATTCAGCGCATTGCCCGCTCGGCTCTTAAAGACCATCTCGACCCAAACGACCCCCTAGCGCCCGGCGACCTTCTGGAGTTTCCCAGCCCCGACGGTGGTCGTTTCGCAGGTATTTTTAAGGGCTGGCAGGATGACGCCACAGGCATCTTCGACTTCAATCATCCCCTGGCTGGTCAGGCCCTATCCTTTCATGTGCGAATTGTTGGGGTACTCTAAATCGTATGAATCAAGCTCCCGAAGAAATTGTTCTTGCAGAACCTCGAGGCTTTTGTGCTGGGGTCGATCGCGCTATTGAGATCGTAGAAAGAGCCCTCACGAAATTTGGTGCGCCTATTTATGTAAGGCACGAAATTGTTCATAACGACCATGTGGTGGCCGATCTTCGCGCTAAAGGCGCCATTTTCATTGAAGACCTGAACGAGGTTCCTTTAGGGTCGCGGGTCATTATGAGTGCCCACGGGGTTGCCCGTAAGGTTCGTGCTCATGCCGACGAACGATCTTTAGAAGTATTCGATGCCACCTGCCCGCTTGTCACCAAGGTGCACGTGGAAGTTCGAAAGCTTGCAGCCGAGGGCTACGAAATTGTGATGATTGGTCATCATGGGCACCCCGAAGTCGAGGGTACGATGGGTCAGCTTGATGAAGGTATTTATTTGGTTGAAGACGAAGAGCAAGTTGCAAAGCTTGAAGTGAAGAAACCGGAAAAGCTTGCTTATGTCTCGCAAACCACGCTATCCACCGACGACACAACCTCCGTTGTGAAAGCCTTGTTCGCTAAATTTCCAAATATTCGTGGTCCAAAATTCAGCGATATCTGTTATGCCACCCAAAACCGACAAGACGCTGTGAAGCTCATGAGCAAACAGGTGGACATAGTGCTTGTTGTGGGCAGCAAAACCAGCTCCAACAGTAACCGACTGCGTGAGGTTGCCGAGCGATTTGGCGTTCCGGCTTACCTAATTGATGACGCTGAGGACCTCAAACCGGAATGGCTTGAAGGCAAGTTACGTGTGGGCATCACGGCCGGTGCCTCGGCACCCGAGGCACTGGTTCAAGGCCTGGTGCAGGCTGTAAAAGACCTAGGCGCAGGTGCTGTCCGTCGACTGCCTGGCGCCGAAGAACACATTCGGTTTCCCCTGCCCAAGGGGCTCGGACTGCCTGAGGGAACAGCGGTCAAAAGTTAAGTCGCTTCTTGGCGTTTGGCTATTTGGGGAGGGGCTCACCTTCCTTTATCATTGGATCGTTGCCGGTGTAGCTCAGTTGGTAGAGCAGCGCATTCGTAATGCGAAGGTCGAGGGTTCAATTCCTTTCACCGGCACCAACAAATATCTGGGAAGCTGTTTGGATTCTAAAAAGTGTTTTCTTTCCTACTTTATTTCAGATAGAAGGCTCTCTTTTGTGACCAAGTTACGCACCCCATGAGCATGGTCTTCTTTGAATATATTGTCTTTACACCATTCCCCAACGCTTGCGGCGTTAACTTTCAGCACCTTGGGTCGGACGCTCCACGAGACTTGCAGTGGAGACCCTTTTTCGTTGTAGGTCGGTCCAGTGGTGGACCCCGAGTATTGAATTGGGATGCCAGCGTTCTGGGGAATATTCAGAGCCTGATAGAAGCCATTGGACAGCCCAACTTCAGCTAATCGACCAAAGTTCAGAGACTTATCGTCATTAACGAGGACTATTACAAAACCCTCGACCCGAAGTTGCGGGTTACCGGTGGTTTCGCTCAAACATGAAGCGAGCGTTGGTCCAGGTTTGACTTGCGCAGAAGAAAAAACGTAATGAACCTCAATTGTGTCACCCACTTGCAGGCCGCCATGGTCAGTCTTGCAAACCTCCGTCTCCAGCGGCCTCGACTCTGAACTTCTTAGTTTGCCGTTGTATTTGTAGCCGGTCCCGTATCCTTTTCCGTCCCCGTAACCAGCAAATGCAGTGAATTCCCCACCCTTGTGTTCAGCACTCTCGTGAAAATGAATATTACAGAGGTTCATTTTTGCAGCAACAGGCGCCATAGAAAATATCCGTCTGTTTACGCCCTTTGTTAAGGACAGGTCACGGGGCGATTGCGGGCCATAACCCCTGTCTTTAGTGTTTGTCTCTAAAGCAGCACTTTGCGCTGCTATTTGTATTTGGTCTGCGCTTGTCCTTTGGTCCGACGAAGCAATTGCGACGTGAGATGAGCCGAGGGAGATGAGTGAAATGAATACAGGAATACGAATGTTCATGGAGGTTAGACTTTCTTGCTAACGGGGTACTTAGAAATTTTAGTCTCCAAACAACAAGGAGCTAAAGAATAAAGCCTCTTGATCTTGAGGCCCTGCTGAATATAAATGCTTGACTTTGCGATCTTCACGTGATCTGAAGCCAGGTAGCCATTCCGTGCTGTCAATGTCTACCGTATCGATGTGCGTCGGATCACCTGGGTCGTTGGAACCGTAATCACTTGAGGGAGCCTGAAGTTGAAGACTCGTTATAAGACATTGCCGTTAAAATCTTCCGTGTCTTGTTACGCTTAATCTTTTAGAAATGGATATAAAACAAACGACTGGAGCTTTTGGATTTGCATGGCCCTTACTTAATCGGCTCCCGAAAAATATGCGAAAACCGAAGCTGGTTCATAAGGTGCATTCTTTTGAGTCCCGCAAGAATACACAGCCGCACAAGTGCACTCTCCTCAAGCATTTTTGCTCGAACCTGGTTAGCCTCAAGCACAATGAGGGTACTGTCCTGAGCAGCACGAGCGTAGGAGCCGCGCGGAACGCCCTTAAATAGGCTTCTCTCCCCAAAAAAATCCGTCTCGCCGAGTTGACCGATCTCAGCATTGTTTTCCGTGTAAAGGGTCACAGCCCCCCTCAGTATGAAATAGAAACGGTCGGCTACATCACCTGGCGAATAGATAAACTCACCTTCCGGATAGATGCGGCGACTGCAGTGGCTACGAAAAACCTTTAGGAATTGGTCTTCGAAATTTGCATTGGGCTTCTTCTCGGTCTGAAAGATTCGTTGAATACTAGTACGAATAATTTCGCGCGAAAAAAAACTGCCACGGCTTACAGCCTGACGTAGCAATGCGCCTTCAATTGGAACAGCCTTTAATTCCTCTTTCAAAGTGAAGGTGGAGCGCCATGGGCGCTTGCTAATTGTCTCTGCAATACCAATGGGGTCTCCGGCCTCAAAGACTTGGGTCGAGTGAATGTCGGCAGAGAAAACGCTGCTGTCACGAAGCATTAAAGTACCCTCAAGAATAATGAAGGCCCGATCATCTTCTCCCCACGCTACTGTATTGTCGAGTTGGCAGGGCTCCGTGACCACCCCCTCTGCAGCCAGGTCAGCTAATAGCGAATCAATGTTGAGCATAGGTGCCTTTTTAAGGTCCCGTTGTTGAGAGATCGAAAAAACTCAGTCAAGGGGGCCGACGTCTTTTGCTGGATCTTTTCAATGGCAATTAGCATTCACCTTAGGAACGAATAGAGATATCAAAATTACCTCAATGCAAAACTAGCAACCCAGGCCAGTAATGAAAGAGTAATTGCAAGCATTACTAGATTGCTTCTGCTTTCTAGTGTCTGGGCGGCCTCCTTTCGTCCAGCCTGGAATAAATAGATGATGTAGATACCCCACACTAACGTAATCACAACTACAAGGCTAACTGTAATAAACAGTGCATCAATCATCGTCACGTAGTGTGTCGCAGGCACATCCTCACCAAGTGCAAATCTCAAAGCAAACAGGGTGAGTAGTAATGTTAATTGGCCTCCTACCCGCCAGCTCCCATTGTCAGCACCCGATTCCGTTTCAAAAATCACACTGTATCGGTTGATCACCAGAGATAGGAGCAAAACCGAAAACAAAGGAATAAAAATTTTCTGGACGACATCAACGAAGTCGTGAGACAGGGCTAGGTGGAATACAGCTACTGAGAACCGACTCTTTCCCCCGTGGCTCAGGCTCGAAACATCAACCACCTCTGAACGATGCCCTTCAAGTCGCCAGTTACCTTTGACCACAGTGTGCTCACTGTCATGATGACCGATATCAAATTTTCGGGGATGCAAAACTGCGTCAGGTATTGCATGATTTGATGACTTAATTTCTAAATGAAGATCTAAAATGCCGAAAGGATAGGACGGAATGTCTGTCTCCATACTCAAGGGCGCAGCAAATTTTTCATATAGCTCAACCTTGCCATTTGGATAAACAGTCAATGAACGAGCCATGGTCTCACGAGGACTCTCTGCATTGGGCAGGTAAATACCTGGATCCCAGGTAACAGAAAGAAATTCCTCCATTGGATCGCCGATCAGTGTCACCTCTTCCGAAGGACGTTTAAAACTGTCTGGCAGGGTCCACGAAAGTAAGACTTCTGCAACTAGCTCAAATTGACCATCACTGATCGACACATTTCTAATTTCGTCAACAACCACGTCGACAATGACTGGAAAGGCGTTCGCGTAGATCGCTTGCTTGTGTTCTGTTGCGTGACTTTTCTCTGAGGAGGCAAAACCACCCAATGGGAGGATAAATAGCGCAAGAAGCACAAAAAGGCTCTTCACCATGACATTACTTTGGAAGTTCATGAATAACGAGCCTTCAAACGGGTTGAGTGGAGATATTGATCCTAACAGACTATCCAGAACCAAATCTGTGTTTCTAGTCGTTATTGCTATGTTTCTTGATTTATTGTCCTAACGTGTCCTCTAAAGTGCTCACACGTTTTCCTCTCCGTATGCGGGAGCAGCGACAAATACAATCAAAAGCCATACAGCTCAGAAACACTCTCTTATGATCAGGTTCCTGGTCTTAACAAAAAATTTCTAATCAACATAAATTACCTTTTGACTGAGCGTTAGCATTAAAGAGCAGGGATATAACGAGGACAGCCAAAATGAGCATTGAGCTTAGTAGGCTCCGGCGCATAATTCTCACAAGAACCAAAAGACAAACCAAGTCCAAGAATAAAAGCTAAAACTTCTCTTTCGTGTATCCCGCCAGGACCAAATGCTGAGTTGTTGTGAAGTGACCAACCCCTCCTAGCTGAGGCGTCTGTATTATTAGTTCAGTCCAAGCGCTCCCTAAAGGGGGAATCAATCGAAGTCAACAAGGCGTCTGGCCAACGTTGCCTATATTCACACATCCTTGCTCAGCAAGTCTCAAGGTGCCCAGTAAACCAAGATCAAGAACCAACCCAAAACCCAGATTGTAGATAGCTCCCGCGTTAACAGAAACATTTCCGCCTCCTCCGGCGCCTAAAAAGTTTCCCACGTAGGTCTTTGAATAAATCTCCCCGTCATTAGAAAGCCCGATAGCGAAAGTGTTGACGCCCCCCAAAATGATGCCAACATCAACATCGCCATTTTGTGACCTGCGCACACTACCAATAACCGTTTCAGCCAGTGTGTTTGCGCCCACGTTTCCGGTAATAATTTCTCCAGTAGTAATGTTGATATCTACATTTCCGTTAACCTGCATGCTATTTCCGTCACCCACGACACCTATCTCCGTGAGCGAGGTTGTGTTGTAGCCGAGGGCGAAACCAGTCAACAGCCCAGTGGTGACATTGATGTTAGAACTGCCAGTAACCCCAGTGTTTGGACGAATAGTGGCTACCCTCGCGATAGCATGAGTATTACCACCAATGCTTGCAACAAGTGCAACCCCTGTCGTAGCAGAAACGCTACTATCCCCGCCCACGATTCCGTATATATTTCCTATGTCAAGTATTGCCTCGCTGTTGTAACCTACGGAGGCTGCTAAAGCCCCTCCAGTAGTATTCGTATTCACATAATTACCAGAAACCTTTCCCCCAGAGTAAAGATTTCCAAGCCTCACCGAGGAGTTCGATCTGCTCCCGATCGCCGCACCAATGGCGCCTGTTGATGTAAGAGTGATGTTCGAGGATCCGACTACATCTCCATCGACATTTCCAAGCTCCATAATTGAGGTTGTCGATTCACCAATCGATGCTGACAGAGGGGCTGCACTCAGCCCAACGAAGGTGATGTTTTTGACATTACCCTCTAACCCGAACATTCTTTGGTAGCTTGCACTGTTATTTCCTACGCTAGCACTGAGGGCGCCAGCCACATTGCGAGAGCCACTGATGACACCAGTCATCTGATCAGCGTCGAAAGCGCCCACGTTACCAACAAATTGTTCGGAACGACTCCCTAGACCTACCGCTGCATTCAACAGACCCGTGTAAGTGTCTAAATATAAGTTCACCCCACTAAGTTCCTTCTTACCATCCCCCGAGCCGAGCGTGCCGAGCTCCTGGCTTGCGTAGGCGTCTTGACCAACTGCAGCGTTAAGCACTCCAGTTGCCAAGAGATTTTCAAGAACCCCTCCTCGAATCTCAACACGATGACCTGTTACTGTACTTTGATGAATATTCAAACTTTGGCTGGAACTCCTTGGTCCAGACGACACCTGTTTTGTAGGGGCCGTCTCGCTTTCGTCCTCGGGATCCGTGTCTACCATGTAACTTGATCCAGCCGACTGAATAACGATGGGCTGTGTAGACAAAGAGATGGCAACATCATTGAGTATTCCCGCCTTTCTTGCAACAACCTCATCGGCACCTGCCTGAAATTGTTGGCCCTGCGTCTTGCTTGTATTCGCCTGACCTTGAAGTGTCTGCTGCTTCACCTTTGCATCGTTTTGGGCCTGTAAAGAAGCAGGGTTGGGACATTGCGCACATTTCGTCTCAGAACAGCATTTCCAAGCCCAAAGACATTTCCCACAGCTCTTTTTTTCCGTGTAGCAGTTGCAATTGTCGTAGGTTAACGGCGGTATGGTGACCGCATTGGCCTGTGCCTGAAAGTCTGAAGCTGTCGCATTACTCGCGTCAGCCTTGCCCCTTAAGTTGGCGGCTAGTCCCGAAAATGCCTTGTCAAGTCCATCTCCCACAGCTTTCTCAACCTGTGCCTCTGCCCCCTGTATCGTCACGTCTAAATCGTCAAGAGCGAAGGAGCGACTGGCGGTTCTGGCAAGAAAGGAAGTCTGAACGGCCTCTTGAATCGCTGAAACTGAAATTTTTTCCGTAATCTCACTAACTCTTTCCTTAATTTCGTCAACCTTCGACGTGTTGACGGAAATATCTTGAATGTTATCCAAACGACTAGTAGTCTCTGTCGCCTTGTCCGCATCAACGGCGGCATTAATTGGGTCACTATTGTTTAGAAAAGAAAGATTATTCACACTCTCCGCGACCTCACTTAACGTGTCCGGAGAAATGAGATCGGGACCAATGTCGTCCAACCGTTTTAAGGAGGACTGCACGTCCACCTTGCTTTCCGGAGGGGTTTTGGGGTCGAGAAGGATTTTGGTTAAAGAGTCCTTTAAATCAAAAAAATTTTTTCTTGGATCTACCCCATCAACGACACCGTCAATATCGGAAACATCTGGGTTTTTCATGCCATCAGGATCAAGCCGAAGAGTAACCACTCTTAGCAATTCAGCCTCATCGGGCGAACCCGTGGGCAGGGTCGCAAGGAACTTCCGACTTTCACTAAGACGGTCCTCAACACCCCGTGGCAACCGAATGTTTAGGTTCAGGGTAGGATCGCCGAGTTCTCTTAACTTGTCCTGGGATTTAAACCTGTCTGTGGCATTTGCTCCCCCAGTGTCTGTATCTTTAAGCCGTTCGATCGCACCCAATTTATCAAGGGCGGGGTTGATGGTCACTGCAGACCCCGCAAACGGAGCGGCTCTCGATTCCGTAAGCCGGTCAAGGTTCGCCCCCCCAGCATCTGTATCTTTAAGCAGTTCGATCGCACCCAATTTATCAAGGGCGGGGTTGATGGTCGCTGCAGACCCCGCAAACGGAGCGGCTCTCGATTCAGTAAGCCGATCAAGATTGGCATTTACGTGCTCAAGAACATGGACTCCACTCGGTAAAATCTTTAAGTCATTGGAGGCCGTTGCCTCAAAACTCGCGCCACTCTCTAGGAGCTTCTTTGGCCCACCGGCAGACAACCCCTTTAGTTCAGCTGACTCCGCATTTTTGGCCCCAACTAATTTTGGCTTCAGGGTTCTTATTTGTCTGATTGAAGGTATTGACGAGGACTCGAGGTCTAGCTCTTGTAGAGGAGAACTTAGCCCAGCGACCGATGGGGAACGATCCGTGTCCTCCTCGTCGATAATTGCTCGGACGGCACCAGAAATTGCTGCCCGCCCCAAAAGATCGGAAGCTTTATCCGCCAACACCTGCAAGGGAGCTGGAAGAAGCGCTAATAGAACAATGACTACTCTTAACTTGCGCCTAAAACTCACCCCCAAAAATGGTCTTAGGTCACCACTTTCTCGACGAGGGACAATCCAACAAGACATTACTGATAGAGTTCTTTTTCAATCTTCCATTGACCCTTGAGACTTTTCCTCCAGATCAGCTGTTTTTTTGTTCTCGACCTATAACGATTTGAGGAATAACTTTGATCAAAGCTCGATATTAAACGGTCTCCATCCAGGTCACGGATTACCACCAAATCGTTGATCTCAACGCTTAACCGTTGCACCTTACTGAAAACAACCTTCTTATTTTGCGCAAATGCTGAAAGATTTGGGAACATCTCACCGTAAAACGAAACAAACGACTTGAGATCCCGACTAGCCCAGGCCAAGGCCCATCTATTGGTCAATTCCCTGACATGCTCAACCTCCTCATTCATTGGCATTTTTTTACCAGGGGAGGTTTGAAGGGGTAAAACAACTTCTTTGTTTTTTGTTTCTTGAACCCCATCCCTTGGGGTGATCGGAACAGGCTGACTTTTAGAAACCACAAAGGGATTCGTTACAGTTGGTAGTGACGAGCTTTTATCGGGGGGAAGAAGGCTTGAGGGGGTAACACTAGGTAAGGCTCCTTTTGGAGACTTTTTATCGACATCTGACTTGGCATCTGCCTCTGACTTTTCAACCATCACCCTATGAAAAAGATGAAAGTCAATGTCTGCGTCACCAAGGAGGTTTCTCTCTAGTCTGTACCTCATAACAGAGGATCGAAAAGCATCGCTAAGTTGCTCTCCATCAAAGAGGACCGCATCTTGTTTCACTAACTCGAGTTCCTTGAGGTGAGCGAAAACATATTCAACCCGCTCTTTCTTGCTACTAGTCTCATACTTTTCTACAGCCAAGCTAAGGGAGGCAGAATTGCCTCCAATCTTTGCAAGGCAGTCCCAATAGGGAATTCCGTAGAGTTTCCCAAAGAGCTCAATCAACCCCACCTCAACAAGCGCGCGTAATGCAAGACTTAGAGCCTCAGCTTTATTTTCGTTACCTGAATATATTGCCCCAACCTTCGAGAGGCTTATTGAAAGCTCGTTTGAACCTCCTCGCTTCTCAATTGAAAACGTATTCGAAGAAAATATCCCGGGCAATAGTTGATAGTTACTAACAAGCCCGAGACCCAGATCCAGAGATACACTCGCCAGCGAAATTGAGTTCGACATTGAACCCGCTGCCCCCTGAATTTCACTGGATATCTGTCCAAGGTTTATGGAGCTGCCCCTTTGCAGGGTGTATGGTGCAGTATTGATCTGCGTCACTGCGCCCCGAATAAAAAAATCGGGGATCCGCAGATTCTTCTTCTGAGGGTGACTGTTTTGCATAGCGACAATGTCTGGCATCTGACGATCAAAGGCGACAAAACGCAGGGCTGCGCTCTCTTTTGTCATCTCTGAGATCGCAGAGAGAAGCATATCCTTAGCGGCGTATCCTGCGGTACCACGACTCTCAGAGTAGTCAGGAATTGGGGCAGACGTTATGTAGATCGGCTCGACCTTCTTCTCGATGAACATTTTATCCATGCAAGATAACCCAGCCGTAAAACGTGTAACAGTTCGGTTAGGGTAGGCCCTCGAATACTGCTCATTTACGGACTCTGGCGGCGTCGGCGAAATGACAGCGCACGAGGAGAGAAGAGTTGCAATGAAACCTAAGGACAGAACCCTGTTACACGGAGGGCCCGCACGAGATATAAATGCACCGATTTCATGCTTTAAATTAGGGTTAAGCATTCAGAGGTATTTTCACCTGTTCCTTGAAATTAGAGAACACCGCAACGATTGCCAACATTAAAAATGTCACCAACAATAATTACGGTGATGTCGTTACTTACACCCTTTGACTCAACCTGATTGGCTATTTCAATACTTCCGCAATTCTGCTTGGCGTTGTATTGATCCATAACCTCCTCCGGACTCAGCGGAGCGCCTGCATTCTTCAAAATGTTGTTGAAATGATCTTTATTCATAAGTAACGCGAATGACCTGGCAGCTAAAATTTTCATATTTGCGTTATCAGGGAGCGCCTGAGCCTGAACAGATGAAGCTGACATCACACTAAATGCCATTAAAGCCACTAGGGCGTTCGATAGACATCGTGAAAATGTGTGCATTATTAGACTCCCAGAGTAATCTCGTTTGCGTTAGAAAAAAACATCTCTCGGCAGACGAAGCTGCCCGAGAGATGTTCCCAGATGGGACTTTAACTACAAGAGAAACTTAAATTTAGTCACTACTACTTGCAGCTAGACTTGTGACCGATTGTTCCGATCGCCATATCTGCGCATGAATCTTTCCCGACGCCGGCGTTCAATGCACCCTCTGCGCCGACAGTAATAGCAGTCTCACCCTTAATGTTTCCAGAATCAATGGCCCCGATGGCCATGCTTGCAGTCGACCCGTCACCTACACCAGCATTCAATACACCTGCGGCTTCAACAGACATGGTTGTCGCGCCTTCTATGGTTGGACCAGACTCAGTTGACTGGGAAAAAATCAAAGGGCTAAAGGCCAGGCCAAGTACCAGGACGAATGGTTTTACGTTCTTCATATTAGTTTCCTTTCAGAGAACACGACATTAGAGAAGGCTCCTTAAAAGGAGAGTAGTAGAAGTCAACGCGCTTTCTATGTCTCAGACTGAGCGACAAAGTTAACTCTATGAATCAGAGTCCTCTAATTACAAGGACCTGTCAAGTAAATCTTGATTTTTTATTAAACTGCTTTATGGTTATCGCAAACCAGTAGCGTTAGCCTTTAATTCGGTGAGACCATCTACTGAGAACTCAACAAAAAAATGGTTGTTAGCAGCAGGATCGAGCAGCTCAAGCTCCAAATCATCGCCAATCCGACGAATCCCCAATACTTCAACTTCGACAAACTCTTGGCTGTCAAGAAGCTGGACTTCAAGGAAGCTTCCCTTCTTAAGAATGTCGCTCCCAACGATGTTAACGATACTGATCCACCTATGGTTCAGACGGTCCTCTGCATCGAGACTCAAAGCAGGTCCACTTACGACCGAACCCCACAAGACAAGAATGAAGCAAAAACAAGTTGCTACCTTTCCCTTGTAGCTGACTTTGAAAATTGGCAAATAAACACGGGGCATGTGACAGTCCTCCTTAAGGGCTAGAGCTTCGTAGTATGGGACTTAAATTTATTGGGGCCCCTCCTGGTCTGATAAACGGTCCAGGCATATAATTAGGCTTATTAATCTACTCTGACGGTTCAAACGCTCGACTTTCGTTGTCTACTTAACGTGGGAAACGAGGCTATCACCCCGAGGCAGGCGAGCCAAGTCTGATTTAAGTCCCCTATGGAAAATTTCTTTCAGACCGTGAAGATTAAATGGGTCAATCGTCGGGGAATCTACATAACCCGTAACGAAGCCAAGGCAGTCATCTTCGACTACATCGAATGCTTCTATAACCAAAAGCATCGGCGTTGGACCATCAGATATGGCAGCCCTGTGAACTTTAAATTAATGCAATATGCTTAGTTCCGTGTCTACCAGACTAGGCACAGCCCACTACTTACGTTCCTTAGTCGAAAGGCACTTAATATGATCCGTCAAAGCTTCTTTAGCGCTTTTTTAGTGACAGCCTTTGTCTTGGTGGGGTGCGGAGGCGGTCAAGAGCGTCAAGCCAGTTCCTCAGCCCTGTCAATCCAAACTCTCTCCGATATACCTGTGGGCCAGGGACTTTACGACCAACAGGTTCAAGAGATGTACATTGCTTACTACGGTCGCCCCGCCGACCCTGGTGGTCTGGGTTACTGGTCAAACCGAGTTGCAGCAGCTGGGGGCAGCTTAAGCGCCATCATTCAAGAGTTTGGTAACAGTGCCGAGGCAGACTCTCTTTACAAAAGCCTGGGGACCCAAGGGGCCGTCACCGCCCTCTACCAACAGCAGTTTGGGCGAGCCCCCGATACAGTCGGCCTTAGTATCTTCGGTAAGAGCCCAGCGCAGCCTGTAGCGCACTTGCATATTTTTACGAGGTCGAATGTTCGAATCATCTTACCCCGACCAACTAGCGAATGTGATAGTCTGAATTTTCCGTTGACTTCCACGAAGGAACTCCGATGCTTTACTCAATAGTTTATGGAGTGGGACTTCGTAGTCATGCGATGTTTTTTTTGTTCGCGTCAGCATTGGCGGTGTCTGGTTGCGGTGGCGGTTTCGATGAGCCTGGAGGTTCTTCTTCAAAGACCTTAGCGACTGTCCCTGCAGGCTCCGGGGAGGTCTTCACAGTCGCTCCAATGGGTTCTACTCAAAACGTACAGTCTGCGCAGGCTCGCTCTTTTATTAATGCTGCGGTTCAGAGCACCACAACAACGACGGTAACGGCTGCGGACCTTTTTGCCTGGGCTGAACGCAGCTACCCAGTCCTTTTTCCTGCGGGGCCTTCTACTGGAATCTTTCAGGCCTATGAGTTTCGGTTTTACCCGTCGAGCGGCTGGTACCTTGGGGTGGCAAGTGGCCGTGTCTATGTCCTAAATGCCAGTCAGACCCAGGGACAGGTGGTAGACGTTGGCGCAGTGACCGACTTCGTTAAACCTGTGAGCTCCATAAGTTTCGACCCACCCGCCAGCTTCAACACAGCGATAGTCAAAAGTTTTACTGCAACTTTGACTGCGGCTGCCGACTTTAGTAATCGGTCGCGATACATGATCTCCGATTCAGCCTCGGCAGGCGCCAACGCAAATTATTTGAAAATCGATTCGGTCTACAGCGCTGCAGTCGGTTACGGTGCAGCTTCAACCTCTATAGAAACAAGTTCAACTTACAATGATTATTTATCCTCTCTCTTTCTGGTGACTTCGGATACCTACGGATACTTTCGCATCGACTCACACCTGCACCCTAATAACGCTCTTGATTACGATGCAAGCGACTCTAACGAATTGAAATTCAGAAACAACTTTGGTAAAGCTGAAACAACCTACGGCTACATAACGTTTCTTTACAATCCCCGAACTAAATTCCTGCAAGCCAAAAAAAGGTACCTCTATTCCTACACTTCAGCCGCTGGTTCGGGTGCCACCACCTATACACCCACTTGGACAGAGGACACGGGATTTCGTGCGGTCAACTATTTCGTGAATCACAGTGCTGGGACCTACAAGCTAGTAGCTGCCGAGACTAGTGCCACACCACTGTATCTGTATGACTCGCCTATCGATGTGGGTATTCCGCGCTTTATGAATCCGAACTTGGTTGAGTATGTAAGTAACAGTCCCGCTCCCTTTATTTCGAAGGTGACCACCGGCGCAGTCGAAGGCGTAAATGGTTCCGTTTATAAGAGCGTTAACGCTACTTACAGGTCTCAGGTGACCAACGTAGGTAGCAATTCCGATACCAAAGCAGCCTCAGTAAGTATGTTGGAAAGCATTAAGTCCTCAGTTGAGGCAAATGGTGGAACGCTGCGCTATTCGACGGATCTTTACACTGCTTTTCGAGACGCAACCCTTAAGACT
>Ga0181606_10000163_pt1 | contig 51190 bp, 32 predicted proteins | sample 041ome_10_FD_132994 | JGI IMG/M metagenome (GOLD analysis project Ga0181606, IMG submission 132994) | Coastal salt marsh microbial communities from the Groves Creek Marsh, Skidaway Island, Georgia - 041412US metaG (megahit assembly) | ecosystem: Environmental > Aquatic > Marine > Intertidal... | reverse complement strand
CGGGTGCGGGCGCGCTCCAGCCGCTTGGTCGTGCGCACGATGCCGACGTAGTCCCACATGGCGCGGCGCAGCTCGTCCCAATTGTGGCTGATGACCACGCGTTCGTCGGGATCGGTGCCGCCGAGGTCGAGCCATTCCGGTATGAGCGCCGGGCGCCGGCGCCGGGTCTCGGAGAGGTAACGATCGACCGAGCCGGCCGCGCGGTGGGCCACGACGACGGCCTCGAGCAGCGAGTTGCTGGCGAGGCGGTTGGCCCCGTGCAGGCCGGTGCAGGCGACTTCGCCGCAGGCGTAGAGGCCGGCCAGTTCGGTTTCACCGGCAAGGTTGGTGGCCACGCCGCCGCAGGTGTAGTGGGCCGCCGGCACGACCGGCAGGTAGTCCTTGGCCAGGTCGTAGCCGAACTCCTTGCAGACTTTGTAGATCTTGGGAAAGCGCCGGCGCAGGTAGGCGGCGTTGCGGTGGGTGATGTCGAGCCACACGTGCGGGGCGCCGCTGCGTTTCATCTCCTCGTCGATGGCGCGGGCCACCACGTCGCGGGGGGCCAGATCGGCCTGCGGGTGATGCCCGGCCATGAAGGCCTTGCCGGCGAGGTTGCGCAGCACGGCGCCTTCGCCGCGCACGGCCTCGCTGATGAGGAACCGGTCACCGTCGCGTGAATACAGCGTGGTGGGGTGAAACTGGATGAACTCGAGGTTGCGCACCTCGACGCCGGCGCGAAACGCCATGGCGATTCCGTCGCCGGTGGCGATGTCGGGGTTGGTGGTGTAGAGGTAGACCTGTCCGGCGCCGCCGGTGGACAGCATGACCACGGGCGCCTGAAAGGAGAGCACGCGACCGTCCTGCACATCGAGCGCGTAGAGGCCGCGCACGTGGCGGGACTTCGGTGGGGCGCTGGTCTTGCCGGAGGTGATCAGGTCGATGGCGAAGAGGTGCTCGAACAGGCTGATCCGTGGGTGGCGGCCGACGGCCCGCAGGAGCGACTCCTCGATGGCCTTGCCGGTGGTGTCCTTGACGTGGAGGATGCGGCGGGCGCTGTGGCCGCCTTCGCGGCCGAGATCGTAGCCGCCTCCGGCGTCGCGGGCGAAGCGGAGGCCGAGCTCGATCAGCTCCTGCACCCGGGCCGGGCCGTCGCGGACGACTTCGCGGACGACCGCCTCACGGCACAAGCCGGCGCCGGCGGCAAGAGTATCGGCGACGTGTTGCGAGACGTCGTCCTCCGGTGACATGACCGCGGCGATGCCGCCCTGGGCGAAGTTGGTGTTCGATTCGGCCTTGGTTTTCTTGGTCAGGATCGCGACCGCATGCCCGGCCCGGGCGGCCTTGAGCGCAAAGCTCAGGCCGGCAATGCCGGAACCGACCACCAGAACATCATAGTCGCGCGTCATGAACGAGGAGGAGTAACGAAACCGTTACCCGCGCCGGTTCAATTCGGAAGGCGGGGCGGGGGGCCAGGGCGACCGCCGCCCGGACGGGGGCGGAGGCGGTTACTTGCCCTGGTTCCAGAAGATAAAGGTGCCGCGGTTGTTCGACGTGAGCAGATCGACGGCGCCGTCGCCATTCAGGTCGATGGCGGTGACCTGCGAGCCGACGCCGGAGCGGTTGTGGATGAGTTCCGGCACGAACTCGGCGCCGCCGGGGGCGGCGGCATTCTTCACCGCCTTGTACCAATAGAGCACGGGCGCGCCGTAGGAGTCCGGGTCGTAGAGGTTGTCGAGGTGGGTGAACACCCGCTTGCCGATGATGTAGTCCTGGGTGCCGTCGCCGTCGATGTCGGCCATGGTGGCGGCGTGGGCCTGGGAGAACCGCACGTCCCCGGCGGCCGGCTGCGAGTAGTCGTCAGTGATCATGTGGCGCACGAACGAGATGGTGCCGTCGGTGGCGCGCTGCTGCTCAAACCAGGCCAGGCCGAAACCGTGGGCGTTGAGGCTGCTGACCACGTCGTTGAGGCCGTCGCCGTTCGCATCGTAGACCGCCATGTTCGCCCCGCCGATGCCGCTGGCGCGGTTGCCGTAACGGCCGAACGCGACGGGGTGGTAGGTCCAGGTCTGCTCGGCGGACAGGGTGGCGGGTTGTTCCCACCAACCGGTGGCGCCGAGGATATCGGTGCGACCGTCGCCGTTGATGTCACCGGTGCCGATGCCATGGGACATGGCGTAGCCGACTTCCGAGACATTGAATTCGGTCCAGGTCTCCTCGGCGGTGGGCTTGGCGTAGCGCATCTGCTGGCCGGACGCATAGATCATCTCGGGCTCGCCGTCGCGGTCGATGTCCTCGAAGAGGGTGGTTTCGCTCTGGGTGCGGCCGAGCGGATTGAACGATTCCCAGCGGCGCGATTCACCCTGCGGGTTGAGGTAGACGGCGGGATTGGTCCAGCCGGTGATCACGTCGGGCCACCCGTCGTGATTCACGTCGTAGGTGAACTGATGATTCACCGAGGTGAACTCGAGCGAGGGACCCTTGGCGATGGCGGGATAGATTTCCCGGAAACGGGTGAAGTCGGGCCCGTAGTAGATGTAGGGTCCGGCCACGATGTCGATCTGACCATCCCGGTTGAAGTCGTCGGCCGCGGCGCCCCACGAGTAGTAGAACTCACTGACCCGCTGAATCTCGAACCGGGGCGAGAGTTCCTCGGTCGGGGTCTCGCGAAACGCGACGTCCTTGAGCATCACATCCTTGAGGCGCACCTCGCCGGCGCCGCCCACGTAGAAGGCAACCGGTCCGTAGGCGGTCATGGCGTTGTCGGTGTCGATGGCCCCACCGGATTCGCGGCCGCTGTTGAGGAAGCTGCGCACCATGTTGGTTTCGATAAAGGTCTCCAGCTGGTTCCAGCTGTGGGCGCGGAAGTCGGTGTTGGGGGCGACCACCGGCAGATCGGCCGGCGGCTCGGGCCGGCGGAAATTGCCGCCGCGACCCCGGTTTTCCGATTCCGGCGGCGGGGGCGGAGCCATGCGGTAGTTGATGCCACCGGCCCGGCGCAGTTCGTCGCGGCTGATCTCGTGGCCGCTGGCGTCGAGCGTCACGTGGTAGGAGTTCACGCCGTCTGCGCCCAGATCGAGCAACACGCCCTGGTAGCCGTCGGCGGTCTTTTCCATCCGCAGCAGCACGGCGGTGGCGGCATTGCCGGTGGTCATGAATTTGGTGTGCAGGCCGACATCCTGGTAGCTCTCGTCGAGCACGAGCCAGCCACCGTTGGAGCCGGCCTTGGCGCGGCCGATCAGTTCGCCGTTGTGGGCCGACCACTCGGCGTCGCCCAGCACATGCCAGCCGTCGAGGGTGGAACCGGTGAACGTGGTGTCGGGCGGGAAAGTCAGGCCGAACTCCGACAGCGGTTGGTCAGCGGCGGCCTGGGCGAGGACAGCGCACGCGCTGCCCAGGAAGAGAATCGAGCAAAACAGGGATTTCATGGGGCGGGCTTCGGGGTGAGGGGGCATTTAGTTCAATCCAATCGGCTGACGGAGCCGAGGCGGAATCCGCGGGGCTTTGGCGGCTGTTAACAACCGACCGGTCGGGCAGGAAACTTAGAGAATGATATTGTCGAGCAGGCGGGTTTCGTCGACCCAGGCGGCGACGGCGAGCAGGCTCTGGCCCGGGACCAGCTCGCGCAGCGGGGTAAACGTCTCGGGCTGCACGATTGCCGCATAGATGACCCGGATGCGTCGTTCCTCGGCCAGGCGGTGGGTGGCCTCGGCGATGAGGCGGTCGATGCGCTGTTCGCCGTCATCAACCATCGACTTCACGTGGCGCAGGGTGAGTGGGATGGCGAGGGCGGCCTTGCGTTGGGTGTCGGTCAGGTAGCGGTTCCGTGAACTCAGCGCGAGACCGTCGGGATCGCGGGTGGTGGGCGCGATCACGATCGCGACCGGAAGGTTGAGATCGGCCACCATCTTGCGGATGACCGCGACCTGCTGGGCGTCCTTCTGGCCAAAGATCGCGGTGTCGGGCTGCACGATGTTGAACAGCTTGGCGACCACGGTGGTCACCCCGCGGAAGTGGGTGGGGCGCGATACGCCCTCGAGGGGTTTCGCCACGCTTTCCTCGGTGACATAAGTCGAGTAGCCCGGCGGAAACAGGTCCTCCACCGTCGGGGTAAAGACAGCGTGCGCGCCGGCATCCTGACACTTCTTGAGGTCACCCTCGCGGTCGCGGGGGTAGCGGGAGAAGTCCTCGTTGGGGCCGAACTGCTTCGGGTTCACGAAGATCGACACCACGACGATGTCGGCATTGCGGGTGGCCAGGCGGATGAGGTCGAGGTGGCCCTCGTGCAGGGCGCCCATGGTCGGCACTAGGGCGAGGGTGCGCCCGGTGGCGCGGTGGCCGCGAGCCGCGGCGAGCATCTCGGTGACGGTCGAGTGAATTTGCATGGGGTGGCCAGAGGTCCGACGCCCGGGGAGAAGCGCCAAGCCGGACTTGATCAATGCCGGAGGGACGCGCTTATTCAAGTTTTTGCCCGGAGCACCTGCCCGGACAGCCCGACGCCCCGACTTCGACCGCCATGATCCGCATCAACGAAAACTACCTGAAACTAAAGGCCTCCTACCTGTTCGCCGACATCGCCAAGCGCGTGAACGCCTACACCACGGCGAATCCCGACAAGCCGCTCATCCGGCTCGGCATCGGCGACGTGACCGAGCCGCTGCCCGAGGTCTGCGTGACGGCGCTGCACAGCGGCGCGGACGAACTGGCCAAGCGTGAAACCTTCAAGGGCTATGGTCCGGAGCAGGGCTACGCGTTCCTGCGCGAGGCGATCGCGGCCGGCGACTACGCGGCCCGCGGCTGTGCCATCGCGGCCGACGAGATCTTTGTGTCGGACGGAGCCAAGTGCGATTGCGGCAACATTCAGGAAATCTTTGCCACGGAGGGCGTGAAGCTCGCCATCCCCGACCCGGTTTATCCCGTCTATGTCGACACCAACGTCATGGCCGGCCGCACCGGCCCCAACGTCGACGGTCGCTACGCCGGGGTGACCTACCTCGAATGCCGGCCCGATAACGGCTACATTCCCGCCATCCCGGAGGAAGCCACCGATCTGATTTACTTGTGTTTCCCGAACAATCCGACCGGTGCGGTGGCGACCCGGGAGCAGCTCGCCGCCTGGGTGGCCTATGCCAAGGCCAACCAAGCCATCATCCTGTTCGACTCGGCCTATGAGGCGTTCATCCGCGACCCGGAAATCCCGCACTCGATCTACGAGGTGCCGGGGGCCGACGAGGTGGCGATCGAGTTTCGCAGCTTCTCCAAGACCGCCGGCTTCACCGGCACTCGCTGCGCCTACGCCGTGGTGCCCAAGAAGCTCCAGGCGCAGGACCCGTCCGGCAAGGTCCACTCCGTGCACAGCATGTGGAACCGGCGGCACACCACCAAGTTCAACGGCGTGTCGTATCCCGTCCAAAAGGCGGCGGCCGCGATCTACTCGGCGGAAGGTCAGGCCCAGGTGAAGGCCAAGACCGACTTCTATCTCGAGAACGCCGCTCTCATCCGCGAAGCGATCGCCGGCCTCGGTCTGTCCTGTGTCGGCGGCGACAACGCGCCCTACATCTGGATCAACACCGGCCGCGACTCGTGGGAATTCTTTGACCTGCTGCTCAACGAGGCCGGGGTGGTCTGCACCCCGGGTGCGGGCTTCGGCAAGTGCGGCGAAGGCCACGTGCGCATCAGCGCGTTTAATTCCCGGGCCAACGTCGAGAAGGCCCTCGAACGAATCAAATCCGTGCTAGCCTAGCGTTGCGGGGGCGCCGGGAATTTGCCAATCCTGCCGGTACCCCATGTCGACTGCCGCCACAGCCTCCCCGGTGCCACCCCAGGCGGGTGCCCGTGCTTCGCGGCGGTTGGCGCGCATGTATATCGTGGCGCTGGGCCTGATCGCCGCCCTGGCGATCGGTGGGCAGGTGCTCGTCCAGCGGGCGCTTACGGTGCAAGGCGAGGACGGCAGCCTTATTAACGAGGCCGGCCGCCAGCGCATGCTCAGCCAGCGCATTGTCATGTCGACCCTTGCGGTCGAGAACGAGGCTAGCCCCGCCCTCCGCCAGCGCCGGCTCAATGACATTGTCACCGCGCTGGACACGTGGACGGCGACAGCGGTCCGTTTGGAAACACACGCGGCGCAGGACGCCCGGCGGGCGGGCTTGGCCGACCTGTTGCGCAAGGCCCGGCCGCCGATGGACCGCATGGTCGCCGCCGCCCGCACGGTTGTGAACGATGCCGATCAAACCCCGGCCGCCGCCTCGCTCCTGCTGGCCGATGAGGAGCTGTTCCTGCCGTTGATGGACGCGATTGTTTACTGGTTGGAACTCGATTCCACCCGACGGGTGGCGATGCTGCGGCAGCTTGAGTTCATCCTGCTCGGGGTGACGCTGGTCGTGCTCGCGCTCGAGGCTTTGCTGATTTTCCGGCCGGCCGTGGCCCGGTTGCGCACGACGATGAATCAACTCGAGGTGCGGCAAGAGCAAACCCGCCGCCGGCTCGACAGCCTGCGTCATCTGGCCGGCGGACTGGCCCATCATTTCAACAACCTGCTGTTCGGCGTGACCGGCTACGCGGAGCTGCTCAAACGCGACGCGCGGCAGAATCACCGCAGCGTCGAATACATCGATGCCCAACTCGACAACTGTCAGCGGGCCATGCAGCTCACCCACCAGCTCCTGGCCTACTCGGGCTATGGCAAGCTGGAGCTGCGCCCGACCCATCTGGCCGATCTGGTGCATGAGGTGTTGACCGAATCGGTTCCGTCGGCGAGCCCGGTCAAACTCGACCTGCAGGTGCGCGAGGACACGCGGTTGCAGATCGACCAGCGCGAAATTCGCAAGGCGCTCGGCGGCCTGATCGCCAACGCGGTGGAGGCGATGGAGGACCGCCCGGGCCGCGTGCGCATCGTGGTCGATCAGACCATTGTCGATGAGCCGCTGGTCGCCGCCGGGCCGTATCAACAGGAACTGCCCACCGGGCTGTATGCGCGGGTGCGCGTGGTGGACCAGGGCTGTGGCATGACGGCGGCGCAGTTGGAACGCATCTTCGACCCGTTCTACTCCACCAAGACCTTTGGCCGCGGGCTCGGCATGTCCGCCACGCTCGGCATCGCTCATGCGCACGGCGGCGGGGTGGTCGTGCGTTCCCGGCCGGACGAGGGTTCGGAGGCGATTCTCTACCTGCCGGTCGAGACCGCCGCTGCCGCTTCGGACTCCCCGCCGGCCGAGCGGAAGCGGGTCGATGCGGTGATGTGAGCGCGTCAACGTTGAGAGCCCGTTGGCCCGCGGTCACTTGCGGGGTGGCCGCATCAGTGGTTCAACCCCGACGATGAGCGATACGGTTTTGGCGGATGTCCGCTGGGGAATCATCGGGGCGGGCGATGTCTGTGAGGTGAAGAGTGGTCCGGCGCTGCAACGGGCCGCCGGTTCGAGCCTGGTGGCGGTGATGCGGCGCGATGGCGCCAAGGCGGCGGACTTTGCCCGGCGCCACGGCGTACCGAAGTGGTATGACGATGCCGACGCGCTCATCGCGGATCCCGACATCAACGCGATCTATGTGGCCACGCCGCCGGCGGCGCACGCCGACATCACCGCGCGGGCGGCGGCCGCCGGGAAGCCCGTCTATGTCGAAAAGCCGATGGCCCGCACGCACGCGGAGTGTCTGGCAATGCTGCAGGCGTGCAGCGCGGCCGGGGTGAAGCTCTTCGTCGCGTATTACCGTCGCCGCCTGCCGAACATCCTCAAGGTCGAGGCGTTGCTGCGCGACGGCGTCATCGGCGAGCTGCTGCATGTGGACGTGCGGCTGAGCAAACCGCTCGGGCCGGCCGCGCGCGATCCGGCGAACTGGCGGGTTGATCCGGTGCTGGCTGGAGGCGGTTTGTTTTACGACATGGGTTCGCACCAGCTCGACGTGCTCGACTATCTGCTGGGCCCGATCGTGGCCGCCAGCGGGATGGCGGCCAATCGCGCCGGGGGCTACGCCACGACCGCGGAGGACACCACGGTCGGACATTGGCGGCATGAGAGCGGCGTGCTCGGCCACGGCACGTGGTGCTTTGCGGCTCCCGAGGAGGATTGCATCACGCTGACCGGCACGAAGGGCTCGATCCGCTTCGATTGCTTCACCGCGCAGCAGGTCACGCGGGCGGACGAGGGGGGAGCGGCGGAGCTTTTCTCGTTCGAGATCCCGCCCCACATTCAACAGCCGTTGGTCCAGACCGTGGTCGACGACCTGCGCGGGGTCGGTACTTGTCCGAGCACGGGGGTTTCCGGTGCCCGTACCTCCTGGGTGTTGGACCAGCTTTGCCAACGGGTCGATTCTCCCTAAGGTCCGGCGGGTGATGAAGTGCTTCCGTACCCTGCCCTGGCTGTTATGCGCGCTGCTCCCGTTGGCGGCCGCGCCGCAGAAGATCGTGATCATCGCCGGCCACGCCAGCCATGGACCGGGGGATCATGAGTTTCGTGCGGGCTCGCTGCTGCTGCAGCAGTGCCTGGCCGGGCGTGATGACCTGATGGTGGAGGTCCATGACAACGACTGGCCGGCTGATGGGGCTGACGCGCTGGAGGGAGCGGCGGCGATCATCGTCTACGCGGACGGCAATGCGAACCATCCGTACTTTCCACCGGAGCGCCGGGCCGTGATCAGCCGACTGGCCGAGGCCGGGGTGGGCCTCGGCTTCATGCATTTCGCCGTCGGCGCGGTGCCGGATGCCATGGGCGCCGACATGCAGGACTGGCTGGGGGCGTATTACCAAAGCGCGTTTTCTGCCAACCCGATGTGGACGCCGGCCTGGGAGCCGTGGCCGGATCATCCCGTCACCCGTGGGGTCGGCGACTTTCGGCTCGAGGACGAATGGTACTTCCACTTGCGCTTCCGGGAGGACGGCGTGGGTAAGATCACACCGATTCTCTTCGCCAAACCCGGCGCCGCCGTGCGGGCCGGACCGTATGTGTATCCACGCGGCCCTTACCCCCACATCATGGCGAATGTCGGCCGCGCCGAAGTGGTCATGTGGACCTACGAACGGGCCAACGGCGGCCGCAGCTTTGGTTTCACCGGGGGCCACAATCACGAGAACTGGGGCGACGACCACCAGCGCAAGATCGTGCTTAACGCGCTGCTCTGGGCCGCAGGCGTCGACGTGCCCGTCCAAGGGGTCGAATCGAGCGTCAGTCCGGCCGACCTCGCGGCCAACCTGGATGCCAAGTAACCATACGCAACCTGCAGCCCATGATAAATTTGCGCTGCTATGTCACCGCAGGGGTGACATTTTAGTGCAGGCCCTGGGGTCAACTTCACGGGCAATGTGTCCGAACCAAGATCGTCCCGCGGCAGCTATGCCCTCCGCGCTGAGGCGGTGGCGACTTGTAACCTATTAGGTTACAAGTTGAGGCACGAGAACGGCGGAAGAGGTGAGCAGGTCGGTGGTTGGGCGTGTGCTCAGGGCAGGTCGGCGGCGATGGTGGTGGCGGCGGCGGTGACGGCGGCCGCGAGGCGACGGGCGAGATCGCCGGGATCACCGGACCAGTCGCCGAGCGGGGCGCGGTAGGTGCCGGCGGCAACCAGGGTGCCGTCGAGTTGCACGATCTCGTAGCTCAGCACAAAGCGGATGCCGCCGGAGTCGAGTCCCTCGCAGTGGTGCACCCGCACCCGCAGGTCGTAGTCGCGCACGTCCTCGGCGGTGAAGGGCGTGGGCAGGGCGCGGCGGATGCCGGGCTGGCTGGCCAGGGCGGTGCGCAGCACCCGGCTGATGCCCTGGTCGAGCGGTTCGGCCCAGCGGTCGAAATCACGATAGGTGATCTGGCTGTCGGAGCTGGCCACCGCCATGGCACGGGAGTTGGTCAAGTAGGCCGGCAGCTCGGGGGCGAGCAGGCCGAGCGTGACGCCGGCGGGGTTGGTCTGGTCCGTCATCGTCTCGGGCAGCACGTAGAACCGGGTGGGGTCCGGTTGCGCTTCGGGCAGGATGTTGCAACCGGCCAGGAGGAGCAGGGCGAACGCGGGGATCAAGCGGCGGAGATTCATCGGCGGAGGGCGGTTCAACGCGGCGGCGCGCGGCCGGTCAGCAGGGCGTTGGGATTGCGTTCAAGGAAGTCGGCGAGGCGGGCGATGGCCTGCGAGGCCTCGCCGATGTCGCGCAGGGCGGCGGCAGCCTCGGCACCCACCCCGCTTTGCGCGGAGATGAACAGCTGGGCGGTGGCGGCGACCTTGTTGAAAGCCTCCAGGCTGTCGCGGGCCTTTTGCAGAGTGTCGGTGAGTTGCTCGCTGGTGGGACCGACGGCACCATCGAGGGTGGCGAGGGTGCTGCGGAATTCGGTGAGTGTCGTGTCGAGGTTGTCGAGCACTCCGGAAATGCGCTCGGAGCGGGCCAGGGCGTCGACGGCGTCAGCCGCGGCGGTCCACTTGGCAATGAGCTCGGCGGTGTCGATCTGATTGATCTTGCCGCGGGTGTCGGTGAGCAGGCCTTTCAATTCGTCGGAGATACCGGCGAAGTCGACGTGCTTGAGATTGGCGAGGATGTCGGAGAACGAGGCCTGGAATTCCGAGATGGTCGACGGGATGGCGGGCACGGTGGCGTAGTCGAGCGACACCGTGGTCATGGGCGGGCGCGGGTAGTTGGCGGGGTCGCGGAAATCCAATTCCACGTAGAGCAGGCCGGTGGCGAGGCCGATGACCCCCAGCTGGGCGCGGAGACCACGATCGATCAGGGCTTCCAGTTCGGCGCGTTGGGAGACGTCGAGCGGCACGCCGTCGGGATCGACCACGACGTTGCGACTGAGTTCGCACATGACCGCGACCTGGGAGCGATTGCGGGTGTCGTCGTAGGTCAGGTTGATCTGGCTCACGCGACCCACGCGCACGCCGCGCAGCTTGACCGGTGAACCCAGGTCGAGGCCGTGCACCGACTCGTCGAAGTAGATGACGAAGCGCTGGGGTTTGCCGAAGAAGTTGATGCCACCGAAGGAGAACAGGCCGATCAACCCGAGCAGCATCGCGCCCAGCACGAAGAACCCGATGACAGTGGGGCTGACCTTGGCTTTCACGGGTGGGCAGGTTTGCGGGGTTGGCGGTCGGCGTAAAGCACGCTTGGCGGGTTCAGGCGGACGGCCGATCGGCGCGGTGGAGGAAGGCCTGCACACGAGGGTCGCGGCTGGTGGCGGCGAGATCCTTGGGCGGGCCCTCGGCGATGATGGTGCGGGCCTGCTTGTCGAGCATGATGACGCGGTCGGCGATGGCGAAGATCGAGGCGAGCTCGTGGGACACGATCACGCAGGTGGTGCCGAGGGTTTCGCGAATGCGCAGAATAAGCTCGTCGAGTTCCCGCGAGGTGATCGGGTCGAGGCCGGCGGAAGGCTCGTCGAAGAACACGATGGCCGGATCCAGCGCCAGCGCCCGGGCGAGGCCGGCGCGCTTCTTCATGCCGCCGGAGATCTCGGCGGGGTAGTAATCGGCGTAGCCGGTGAGGCCGACCTGCGAGAGCTTGAGCCGGGCGAGTTGGTGGCGGTCGTCGCGACTCAGGTCGGTGAACTCCTCCAGGGGCAGGGTGATGTTCTCGCGCAGGGTGAGTGACGACCACAGCGCCCCGCCCTGGTAGAGCACGCCGAAGGTGCGCAGGAGTTGCCGGCGGCGGGAGGCCTCGGCCCGGGCAAAGGATTCACCGAAGATGGTCACGTCACCGGTGATCGGCGGCAGCAGGCCGATGAGGTGGCGCAACAGGGTGCTTTTGCCGCAGCCGGAGCCACCGATGACAAAGAAAATTTCGCCGGTCTTCACCTCGAAGTTGAGCTGCTCCAGCAGGGCCTTGCCATCATAGCCGCAGGCGAGGTCCGTGGCGCGAATGGCGGTGGGGGAGTTCGAGGTCATCGCGTTACCAGCCGAGAATGTTGAACACCACCGCGTAGAGAGAGTCGGCGACAATGATGAGCAGGATGGCGGTGACCACAGCGGAGGTGGCGGCCTGCCCGACGCCGGAGGCACTGCGGTCGGCCTGGAGGCCGCGCAGGCAACCGGACAAACCGATGATGACGCCGAAGGTCGTGGCTTTGATGACGCCGGTCAGCAGATCGGAGAGATCGACAATGCTGAGCATCTCCACCCAGTACGCGGGCGGGGGGATGTCGAGCAGGCCCCAGGCGATGGCCATGCCGCCGATGATGCCGAGGGCGTTGCTGTAGACCGCGAGCAACGGCATCATGACGCCGAGCGCCACGATGCGCGGGAGCACCAGAAAATCGATCGGGTGAATGCCCAGCGTGACCAGGGCATCGACTTCCTCGTTGGCGCGCATGTTGCCGATCTCGGCGGCGAAAGCGGCGCCGGTGCGGCCGGCCAGAACAATGCCGGCCATCATGGCGCCCATTTCCCGGGTCATGCTCAGGCCGACCAGGTCCGCCACCCAGATGTCGCCGCCGAACTGGCGCAGGATGATGGCGCCGGTGTAGGCGAGGGTGACACCGACCAGAAACGCTATGAGGCCCACGATGGGCAGGGCCATCGCACCGCATTGCTGCATCTCGCTGAAGCAGTCACGCCAGCGAAACTTGTGCGGGTGGCTGACCATGCGGCTGGCGGAGAGCACGCACTCGCCCACGAAGTTGGACAGCTCGCGCGTCTTCTCCCAGATATCGAGGGTGCGGATGCCGATGATGCTGAAGAAGTCGCTGTAGCGGGTCGACGGGATCGGATAAGTGGTCTTGTCCTCGAGCTGCTGGACCAGATCGACCAAGGCCGGCGGCAACGGCTTCAGGTCACACCACGTGCCGTTGAGTCGGGCCCGGTTGCATACCTCGGAGACGAAGAGGACCAGGGAGCTGTCCCAACCCGTGAGCTCGCTCACGTCGAATGTCACCCGGACGGGGGGCTGCCCGGCGGAGAGTGCCTCCCATTTCGGCAGCGGTTGGGTGATCTGCCACCGGCCGGACAGGGCGATGATGCAGCCGTCATCTACGGCGCGCAGCTCGGCGCGCGGGTCGGACTCAGTGATATCGGCCGGCATCGGCGGGCAGATTCGAGGGCGGCACGGGATGCGGCAAAGCCAAATTTCTTGCCGCCCCGAGCCGAGCGCGACGAGCGTAGGGGCGCGCATGGAATTTCGCACCGTTCTCTTTGACCTCGATGGCACCCTGATCGATCACCTGCCGGCGATCCATCGCTGCTACGCGCACACCTTGCCGCAGCTGGGCTACCCGGCGCCGACCTACAATGAGGTCAAACGCGCGATTGGCGGCGGTCTGCCGCGCGCCATGCGGCGGTTCATCCCGGCGGAACGGGTCGACGAGGCGCTGGCGATTTACCGGCCCCATTGGGATGCGACGATGCTGGACGATGTCGTGTTGATGCCGGGGGCGCGCGAGGTGCTGGAGCTGTTGCAGCGCCGTGAGGTGCCGGCGGCTGTCTTTACCAACAAGCATGGCCCGTCGGCCCGCCGGGTATGCGAGCATCTCGGCGTGTCGGATCTGCTGGCCGGGGTGTGGGGGGCGGGCGACACGGCTTGGCTCAAGCCGGAGCCGGAGTTCGCGGCGCATGTGCTGGAGGAGCTGTGCGCCGAGGCCGCTTCGACGGTGCTGGTGGGGGATTCACCGTACGATGTGGCAGCGGCCCAAGCAGCCGGCCTGGCCTTTATTGGAGTCACCACCGGGACCCACACCGCCGCGGAACTGCGCGAGGCCGGCGGGGAGGTGATTTGGCGTGATTTGGACGAGGGGGCGGCGTTGTGGAGACCCTCGGAATAGCGCTGTGAATAACTTGTTAGCGAAGAAACGCTACTGCACGGATTAAGCGGGGGTGGTTTGAGCTAATATTTCGTAAGCAATTTACCCAAAGCTATTAACGAAAAATCGCAGTCGGTTTTCATGTTACAGTCCGATCGCAACCCTAAAAGAGGCGATGTGAGTAAAGTGTCCATTCGGGCCGAATCAGTCTTGCGAATACATGCCGGTGGTCACTCCTCGCCATCGAAGTAGTCCACCTCGTTGAGACGGAATACTTTCCCGAGCGAACGGGAGGCATGTTTATCTGAATCGGGGTAATAGCAGCACTCGTCGGCCGGATTGTCCGTGATGATCATGATCTCCAGGTCGTCCGGCCCAGGGTTGTGGGTTTGGTGCGGCGTGCCGGGGGGCTGCATGACCGCGTCGCCGGCGGTGACTTCATGGGTCTCATCGCCGCTGCGCACCTCGGCGCGGCCGCTGAGGAAGACGAACAGTTCCCACTGGACCGAGTGGGAATGGAAGGGGCAGACCGCCTTGCCGGCGGGGATGCGCCGGATCTGCACGTCGAAGGGATGGCCCCCGCGGGCGACGTCGCAGTTGCGCTTGCCGCCGACGGCCAGGGAAAGGTCGCGGAAGTAGGAGCCGTAACGGCCGCCGGGTGAAAAACGGGATTCCCACGGCATGTCCGGCACATGGACGAAGCGCGCCAGCGGCTCGCGCGGATCCTGGGGCGGACGCGGTTTGGGCGCGGTGGCGGCGCCGGGTTCCTCGCCGGCGAAATAAGCGATGTCCTGCCGCTTGAAAAAGCCCCCGCCACTGATCCCCCATTTGTCCGAATCGGGATAGTAGTAGTAATCGACGGGCGGATTGTCGGCCACGAGGTAGTAGAAGAGTTCCTCGTCGCCCGTGTTGATCAATTGATGCGCTTCGCCGGGCGGGTGCATGAAGGCGTCGCCCGCGCGTACCTCGCGCCGCTGGTCGGCGTAGCGGACGGTGCCTTGTCCCGCCACGACGTAGAAGAATTCCCACTGGGCGGCATGCGAGTGGAACGGGCAGCCGGATTTGCCTGGCGGGATGCGACCGATCTCCAAGTCGAACGGATGCCCCCCGCGATGCAGCGGCGCCTCATAGGCGGCCCCCAGCGCGGCGGACACCTGCTGGCCGGCGGCCTTGAAGGTTCCCCCGGGCGAGCCCCATTCGTCCCACGGCAAATCGGCGAGGCGGACATGTTGCATGGTGGGGAAAACGGTCAGGCCACCGGATTGCGCAACGTGCCTAGCTGTTCGATTTCCACCTCGATGACGTCGCCCGACTGCAGCCACACCGGCGGGGTGCGGGCGTAGCCGACGCCGGACGGCGTGCCGGTGAGGATCACCGTGCCGGCGGGCAGGGTGCGGCCGGTGCTGAGAAAGGAGACCAACGTCGCGACATCGAACACCATGTCGGCGGTGGTGGAGTCCTGCCGCACCTCGCCGTTGACGCGGGTCGTCAGGCGCAGGGCGTCGGGATTGATGCCTTCGTCGGCGGTCACCAGCTCGGGTCCGAGCGGGCAGAACGTATCGAAACTCTTGCCGTGGTTGAACTGCCCGCCGCCGAGCTCGAACTGCCAGTCGCGGGCCGAGACGTCGATCGCGATGGTGTAGCCGGCGATCACGTCGGCGACGCGGGCGGGCGGCACATCGCGGGCGTCGCGGCCGATCACGATGACCAGTTCCCCTTCGTAGTCGACCTTGGCGCTGGTCGCGGGCAGCGCGATCGGATCGCCGGGGTTCTGCAGGGAGCCGGTGGTCTTGACGAACCACATGGGACGCTCCGGCACCTTCTTGCCGCCCTCGACGGCGTGCTGCCGGTAGTTGAGGCCGATGCCGATGATATTGGTCGGCACCACCGGGGCGAGGAGCTTGCCGGGCTCGACGGTGCTGTCGGTCAGGGTAAACCCGGTGGCGAGGTCACCGGTCACGGCGCGGTGGGAACCGTCAAGGAGCCGAGCGGCGAGTGCGGGACCGGTGGGGGTAAGATGGCGGATGAGGCGCATGGGAAAGGATCAGGCGGAGGGAGCTTCGGCGAAGGCCTCCATGCCCACGCAGGAGCAGACGAGGTTGCGGTCGCCGTAGACGTTGTCGACGCGGCCGACAGCCGGCCAGAATTTGGATTCGCGCGTCCAGGGCGCCGGGAAGGCGGCGGTGTCGCGCGAGTAGGCGTGCGGCCATTCGGTGGCGGCGATGACCTGCGCCGTGTGCGGGGCATGCTTGAGCGGGTTGTCCGCCGCATCGGCTTCGCCGTGAGCGACGGCCTGCATCTCGCCGTGGATGGCCATCAGCGCGTCGCAGAAGCGATCGAGCTCGGCTTTCGATTCACTCTCGGTGGGCTCGATCATGAAGGTGCCGGCGACCGGCCAGCTCATGGTCGGGGCATGGAACCCGAAATCCATCAGGCGCTTGGCGGCGTCCTCGACCTCGATGCCGTGGTCCTTCCAGGCCCGCAGGTCGATGATGCATTCGTGGGCGACGAGGCCCTGGTTGCCGCGGTAGAGCACCGGGAAATGCGCCTCGAGCCGCTTGGCGACGTAGTTGGCGTTGAGGATGGCGATCCGGGTCGCGTCGGTGAGTCCGGCCGCGCCCATCATGCGGATATACATCCACGAGATGACCAGGATGCTGGCCGAACCGTAGGGGGCGGCGGACACCGCGCCAACCCGCCCCTCGCCCGAACCCCAGGCGACATGGCCGGGCAGGTGCGGCTTGAGGTGCGCTGCCACTGCGATCGGGCCCACTCCCGGGCCCCCGCCGCCGTGGGGAATGCAAAAGGTCTTGTGCAGGTTGAGGTGGCAGACGTCGGCACCGATGTGGCCGGGCGAGGTCAGTCCCACCTGGGCGTTCATGTTGGCGCCGTCCATGTAGACCTGACCGCCGGCGGCGTGCACGGCGTCGCAGATCTCGCGTATCGTTGACTCGAATACACCGTGGGTCGACGGGTAGGTGATCATGAGCGCGCCGAGCCGGGCGGCGTGCTGGTCGATCTTCGTGCGCAGGTCGGCGAGGTCGATGTTGCCGGCATCATCACAGGCGACCGGGACGACGCTCATGCCTCCCATGACCGCGCTGGCGGGGTTGGTGCCGTGCGCGCTGGTGGGAATGAGGCAGACCGTGCGTTGGTGGTCGCCCCGGGCGGCGTGCCAGGCGCGGATGGCGAGCAGGCCGGCGTATTCCCCCTGGGAACCGGCGTTGGGCTGGAGCGAAACGGCGGCGAAGCCGGTGATCTCGGCCAGCCAGCGCTCGAGGTCGGCGACGAGACGTTGGTAGCCGCGGGTCTGCTCGGGCGGGGCGAAGGGATGCAGGCCGCCGATTTCCGGCCAGGAAACGGGAAACATCTCACTGGCGGCGTTGAGCTTCATGGTGCACGAGCCGAGCGAGATCATCGAGTGGCACAGGGACAGGTCCTTGGCCTCGAGCCGCTTGATGTAGCGCAGCAGCTCGTGCTCGGTGTGAAATTGGTTGAACACCGTGTGCTCGAGGTAGCCGGATTCGCGGGCAAACGGGGCGGGGAGGTCGAAGGCGGCGCCGACGGTGTCGACCGCGGGCAGGGTGGCGGACTCGTTGAAGAAGGTCAGGATCGTGGCGACCTCCGGGAGCGTGGTCAGTTCATCGAGGGCGATGCCGACGGTGGTCTCGTTGATCACGCGCAGGTTGATCCGCTTGGCATGGGCGGCGGCGTGGACCCGGGCGGCGGCGACGTTGCCCACGGTGAGAGTGTCGAAGACGGGGGCACGGTTGACGCTGGCTCCCGCGGCGCGGAGGCCGGCGGCGAGGAGTTCGGTGAGGAGCTTCACCCGCCGGGCGATTTGACGCAGGCCGGCGGGGCCGTGGTAGACCGCATACATCGAGGCCATCACGGCCAGCAGCACCTGCGCGGTGCAGATGTTGGACGTCGCCTTGTCGCGGCGGATGTGTTGCTCGCGGGTGCCGAGGGCGAGGCGCATCGCAGGGTTGCCCTGGGCGTCCTTCGACACGCCGACCAAGCGACCGGGCATCTGGCGTTTGAAGGCGTCCTTGGTCGCCAGGAAGCCGGCGTGGGGGCCGCCGAAACCGAGGGGCACGCCGAAGCGCTGGGCGGAGCCGACGGCGATGTCGGCCCCGAATTCCCCCGGCGGGCGGAGAAGGGTCAGGGCCAGCAGATCGGTGGCGACAATGGTGTGGGCCTTGACCGCGTGGGCGGCGGCGAAGAAGGCGGTGAAATCGCGGATACTTCCGGTGGTGTCGGGGTATTGCACCAGCACGCCGACGGTCTGGTCGTCGGGCTGAAACGCGGTGTGGTCGCCGACGGTGACCTGCAGGCCGAGCGGCTCGGCGCGAGTGCGGACGATGTCGATCGTCTGCGGATGGCACTGGTCGGAGACGAAGAACACGGTGCCCTGCCCGCGGCGCAGGCGGTGGGCCATCATCATCGCTTCGGCGGCGGCGGTGCCCTCGTCGAGCATCGAGGCATTGGCGATGTCGAGCCCGGTGAGTTCGGTGACGAGGGTTTGGAAATTGAGCAACGCCTCCAGCCGGCCCTGGGCGATCTCGGCCTGGTAGGGCGTGTAGGCGGTATACCAGTCGGGGTTTTCGAGAATGGTGCGCTGGATGACCGCGGGGGTGGCGGTGCCGTGGTAGCCCTGCCCGATGAAGGAACGAAAGACCTGGTTGTCGCTGGCGATGGCGCGGAGTTCGGCCAGCGCGGCGGTTTCACCCAGGGCGTCCGGCAGGTCGAGGGGCCCGCGACGGATGTCGGCCGGTACGGCCGCGTCGACCAGGGCGTCGAGCGACGGCTGGTCGAGCGCCTTCAGCATGGCGGCCTGCTCGGCGGCGTCCGGGCCGTTGTGGCGGCGGGCGAAAGTGTCGGTGGGAGGCAGGAGGGCGGAGAGCGACGCGGGGTCGTTCACGGAAGCAGGCATAAAGAAGGACGGTAGGCGTGGTCTACCGTCCGGCAAATTGAAAGCGGGAACGGGGGCAGGAATTTGACCGGGCCTTGGCCGGCATTACGCCGACGCCGGTAGACGGCGAATCCCAGCACGGCCAAGCCGGCCAGGACGGCATAGGTCGACGGTTCGGGCACGGCGGATGCGGTCAGGGAATAACTGACGGTTAAATCATCCAGGCGCCAATTTCCGCTGCTGGTCGACGATCCGCCATAGCCGTACAGCATCACGGTCAGGGGGGCACTGCTGGTACCCGTCACGCTGCTGAGGGAGCCCGTCTCGTAGAGCAGCCACGAACCGTCCGGCGGGGAAGCCGACAGCGAGGTCGAGAAAACCGCGCTCCCGTAGTTGTCACTGCTGGTGTAGACGGCCAGGTCGCTGGGGCCGCTTGCGGTTGATCGGCTGCCGAAAGTCAGTTCGGTCAGGGTCACCTGGTAGCCGGATACGGGAGTGAGGGTGAATACGAAGGCACTGGAATCGGGCAGGCTGAAGCTGCCCGCCTTGGCGGCGAAGCTGACGCTGAAATCCCCGGTGGCCCCGGCATAACCCGCAGACGATGACGTGGTGTTGAGGGAAAGCGTCTGGGCGAGAAAACTGGAGAGGTCCGAGACCGAGAGATCGGCGGACGTGGTGCCGGTGTTGGGAGACAAGGTGCCGCTGGCGGTGCCGAAATCCCAGCCGATGGAGACTTGGGCGCGCAGGCCCACGGGGAGCATGACCAGCAAGAGGGTCCCTGCGTTGATGCCAACGAAGGCGCTCCGATTCAATACGACTGCTCTCATGGGTGCATGAGTTGAGGATGGGGAGCGCCTTGATCCTAAGGGCCGGGGCTGCATTTTCCGCGCCAGTCGGAGGCGTTTCACCCCGGGGATTGCCTTACGGACGTGAAACGCTGTGCATGGTTCTCATGACACGTTCGGAACGTGCTGATTACGTGGGTCGACGGTTGGCCGAGCTCTATCCCTCGCCGCCGATACCGTTGGATCATTTTGATGCGTATTCGTTGCTCATCGCCGTGTTGCTGTCGGCGCAGTGCACCGACAAGCGGGTAAATTTGATCACGCCGGCCTTGTTTGCCCGGGCGAAGACGCCGCAATCGATGGTGCGACTGACCGTGGAGGAGATCGATGCGATGGTGCGGCCGTGCGGGTTGGCACCGCGCAAGGCCCAGGCGATTCACCGGCTGTCGGAAATCCTGCTGACCGATCATGGCGGGGCGGTGCCGCAATCCTTCGAGTCCTTGGAGGCACTGCCGGGGGTGGGGCACAAGACCGCTTCGGTCGTGATGGCGCAGGCTTTCGGGGTGCCGGCTTTTCCGGTCGACACCCACATTCAGCGGCTGGCGCAGCGGTGGAAGCTCTCGCCCCCGGGCGCGACGGTGCAGCGGGTGGAGAAGGATCTGAAAAGGGCGTTCCCGCAGTCCGAGTGGAACGCCCTGCACCTGCGGATCATTTACTACGGCCGGGAGCATTGCACCGCCCGGGGGTGCGACGCCCACACCTGTGAGATCTGCGCCCATCTGAACGGTCCTGCGCGGACGTCCCGCCCCACGGTCCGACGGGTGCGAAAACCGTCTTGATTTGACCGGGTGGGTTGTTCACGTTCGCCGACCCTCAGACGAGGTTGGTTCCGGACGCATAGTCTCAGTTGGTTAGAGCGCTTCCTTCACACGGAAGAGGTCACAGGTTCGAGTCCTGTTGCGTCCACCAGCCCGTTGTCGCGAAGGTCACAGCCGTCCGGCCCGAATTTGGGTCAGGCGACGGAGGTTTTCGCGGGCGATCTCGAAATTGGGGTCAAGGGCGAGGGCAGCCTCCCACTCACGTTGGGCGTTGTTGAGATCACCCAGCTGGGCATGGACGAGCGCCAGGGTATGGTGGGTGGCGGGATTGCGCGGCGCCAGCCGCACGGCCTCCCGACCATGTCGCAGCGCCTCGGCACCGCGACCGGGCAAAGCGGCGAACATCAGGGCGATGTTTTGATGCAGCCAGGGCAGGTTGGGATCGAGGTCGAGCGCGGTCTGGTAGTGCGCCAGACCTTCGGCCTCGCGACCGGGCATCTGCATCAGTGCGGCGGCGAGGTTGCCGTGGATCTCGGCGGAGTCGGGTTCGAGCGCGAGGGCGGCTTCGTATTGGGCGACGGCCGCCGGCATCCGGCCGGGGATCCGGGCGAGGGCGTTGGCGAAATTGAAATGCACGCCGGCCTTGTCCGGCTCGATTTCGAGCGCGATCTCGTAGTGATGCACCGCCTCGGCCAGGCGATCAGGTTGGCGGGCCAGCAGGTCGGCGAGGTAGGCGTGGGCGGACGCGACCTCGGGGTCGATTTGCAAGGCGGTGCGCAGGTGTTGTTCCGCCTCGGCCTGGCGCGCCGGCTGGTCGCCGAGCAGGAAGGCCAGCTCGCTGTGCGCCTCGGCGAAATTGTCCCGGCGCTCGATCGCTTCCTCCAGCAGGGCGATCGCTTCCGGGCGCTGGGCGGGATCACGTGACAATACCATCGCCAGGCCGTGGTAGGTCTCCGCGGGATCGGGATTCAACCGCAGCGATTCGCGGTAGTGGGCGATCGCCTCCGCGTCGCGTCCCGGTTGATCGGCATAGGCATGAGCGAGGCCGCGATGCGCCATCCAATTGCTGGGCACCCGCGCCACGTTGGCCCCGAACAGCGATTCCCAGCTTTGATAAAAGCCGCTTTGTTCGCGGGCCAAGGGGATCGCCGCGACGACGACGGCCGCCACCACGAGGCCGCCGCTGGCGCGGGCAACGGTTGATTGGCTCGGCCAGCACCGGACCGCCGCCACCACCACCGCACCCACCAGCCAGAACAGGGCCAGGTATTGGAAGTGATCGGCGACGTAGGAAAACGTGAAGGGGAAGACGTTGAAGAACCCCAGCGCCGGAAACAATGAACCGCCAAACAGCAGCCACGCCGCCAGCGGTCCCCGCGTGCGATGCCGAAGGGCCCAGAGTCCGGCGGTCATGGCCAGCGCAGCGACCAGGTAGAGCCACCAGCCGCCGGCCGCCATGGGCACATCCCAGCGCTCATAGAAGAAAGCCAGGTTCACGGGCCACAGCGAATGGCCCGCGTAGAACCACAGCACCCGGCCGGCTAGCAGGACGCGGTCGAGGAGCGAAAGGGAAAATTCCGCGCCCTCGGCCCCGATCAGGTTCACCTCGATCCAGGCGGTCGAGAGACCGGCGATCATCGCCAGCCCGAACCACGGCAACAGGGGCATCACGTCGCGCCGCCACTCGATCCGCCCGCGGCGCCACCAGGTGATGACCAGCCAGGCGGCCGGCAGCGTGGCCGTGACGGTCTTGGAACCCAGGGCGAGCCCGAACCACACTGTGGCGCGGACGTAGTCGCGTCGCCGCCGTTTGTCATCGAAATCCAGATACGCCAGCGCAGCCAGCAGGTAGAACAGTAGCGACAACGTGTTCTTCTGTTCCGAAATCCACGCGACTGATTCCACGGCCACCGGGTGCACGGCCAAAATGACCGCGGCGAGCCACGCGGCCGGGGCCGGGATGATGATCCCGGTCGAACCCTCGGCCGCCGCGGATCGACCCAGTCGCTGCAGCAATAGCGCAAAGAGGCAGCACGCCAGGGCATGCCAGACCACGTTGATCAGATGGTAGCCCAGGGTGGCGTCGCCCCACAGCTGGCTTTCGAGCCAGAAAGCCGAGTGTAGCACGGGGTAGTATTGCTGCGTGGCGTGGACATCGAACCAGATGCGTCCGAAGCCTTCGAGCGAACGCAGCTCCGGGCGCGTCACATGCGACGGATCATCCCACAGCAGCTCTCCGCCGAGCGCCGGCCCATAGGCCAGGAAGGCGAGGCCAAACACGACCGCTGCGCCGGCCCAGCCGAGGGTACGCCGGGCGGGTGCGGATGAGGCCGTGGGCGCGTCAGGCATGGCTCAGCGGTTCTCCAACTGGTCGAGCCGGCGCAGGTTTTCGCGGGCCACCGTAAAGTTCGGATCCAACGCGAGCGCCTGCTCCCACTCCCGGCGGGCGTCGGCCAATTGGTTCAACTGTGCATGGATGATGGCCAGCGTGTGATGCGTGGCCGGGTTGCGCGGTGCCAGCCGCACCGCCTCGCGCCCGTGGCGCAGCGCATCCTCGCCGCGCCCCGGCAGGGAGGCAAAGAGCAGGCCCAGGTTCTGGTGCAGCGAGGGCAGTGTCGGGTCGAGATCGAGCGCGGTCTGGTAGTGGGCGAGGCCGTCCGCCTGCCGTCCCGGGAGCTGCATCAGTGCATTGGCCAGATTGACGTGGATCTCGGCGGAGTCCGGCTCCTGCGCCAGGGCCGACTCATAGTGGGCGATGGCGTCGGCCATGCGGCCCGGCAGGGTCGCCAGCGTGTTCGCCAGGTTGAAATGAACCGCGGTGAGATCGGGGTCGAGCCGCAGGGCGGTCTCGTAGTGGGTCACCGCGTCGACCTGCCGGCCCGGTTGTGGGGCGAGCAGGTTGGCCAGGTTGTAATGGACGGTGGCGGCCTCGGGATCGAGGCGCAGGGCCGCTTGAAACTCCGCTTCCGCCTCGGCCTGGCGCCCGGGCATGCCGCTCAGCAGCAAACCCAGGCCGTCGTGGGCCGCGGCCAGGTTCGGGTCGAAATCGAGCGCGAGGTTGAAATGGGCGAACGCTTCCTCGTCATCGCCGGCGCGGACCAGCGCCTTGGCCAGGCCCACGTGGGCGCCGGCCAGGTTGGGTTTGGTGCGCAGGGCCGCCTCATAGTGCCCGATTGCCTCCGCGAGACGAGCGGGGTCGCGCTCGATGCGTTCGGCGATGCCGAAGTGGGCCTCGGCGTAGTGCGGTCTCAGTTCCAGGGCCCGTTCGTACAGCGTCATGACCTCGTCGGCGTGGGCCGGATCTCCCGACAGCAGCACCGCCAGGGCGAGATGGGTGTCGGGTGACCGCGGGTTGAGGCGCAGCGATTCCCGGTAATGTGCCTCGGAGGCCGCCTCCTGGCCGGGCTGGTCGGTGAGGGCCCAGGCGAGGCAGCGTTGCGCCATCCAATTGTCCGGCACGCGGGCGACGTTGGCGGCGAACAGCGCTTCGTTGGAATCGTAGAGCCGGGCCTGACTGCGGGTGATACCGATACTGATGAGGAGCAGGACTGCTGCGAGCGCGGCCGTGCCGATCTGGGCCGGCCGGGGCAGCCGTTGTGCGGCCATAGCCAGGGTACCGGTCACGGCGCCGATCAGGCTGAAACTGGCGAGGTATTGAAAATGGTCCGCCACGTAGGAAAACGTGAAGGGAAACACGTTGAAGAAACCCAGGGCCGGAAACATCGATCCGCCGAACAACAGCCACGCGGCCAACGGTCCGCGCGTGCGGCCGCGGATCCACCACAGGGCGAACGTGACACCCAGCGCGGCGACCAGATACGGCCACCAGCCGCCCGACTGTGTGGGCACGTCCCAGAGTTCATAGAAAAAGGCCAGGTTCACCGGCCACGCCAGCGAGCCGAGGTAGAACCACAGGATTCGCCCGGCCAACAAAGCGCGTTGCCAGAGCGGCAGGGAGAAACTGTCGCCATCGGCGCCGATCAGATTCACCTCGATCCACGCCGTGGAGAGCCCCGCGATCACCGCCAGGCCGAACCACGGCAGCAAAGGCACCACGTCGCGCCGCCCGTCGATCCGGCCGTGCCGCCACCACTGGATCACCAGCAGCGCCGCGGGCAGGGTGGCCGTGACGGTCTTCGAACCCAGCGCCAGCACGAACCAGCCCGTAGCCCAGGCGTAGTCGGTTTTGCGCCGGCCAGTGTCGAACCGCAGCCAGGCCAGGGTGGCCAGCAGGTAGAAGACCAGCGAAAGGGTGTTCTTCTGCTCCGATATCCACGCCACGGACTCGACGCAGACCGGATGCACGGCCGCCACGCTGGCCGCCAGCCACGGCACCCACGCCGCCGGGGGGGCGGCGCCGGTGGGCGTCTCGCGGCGGCGCCACAGCCGGCCCAGCAGCGCCGCGAACAGCACGCAGGCCAGGGCGTGCCACACCACGTTGATCAGATGGTAGCCGACCACGGCGTCGCCCCACAGCTGGCTCTCGATCCAGAAGGCCGAATGCAGCACCGGGTAGAACTGCTGCGTCGCGTGCACATCGGTCCAGATGCGGACCAGTCCGTCGAACGAGCGCAGTTCCGGCCGGGTCACGTGGGCCGGATCGTCCCACAGGATTTCCCCACCGAGCGCCGGCCAGTAGCACAGCAGGCTCAGCGCAAACACCACCAGCGAGCCCACGAGGGTGGGGTGCAAACGATGCGGGCGGGGTTCGGGGGTGGGCACGCCGGACATTGGTAAGACACGCCAGTGCGGCGCAACTCTCTTGACAGGATTGCCCCGCCGCGGCCGCGCGGCGTTCAACGGCTTCCCGCGATTTTGGCAAAGGGGTTGAGTCGCGGACGGCCCTGCACACGTTCGAAACCGTGTCGTTGCCCCTCGTTCACCTCGCGCCATGCCGTCGGCTGCTCGCCGTTTTGCTGGCGGCTGCCTGCAGCGTGAGCCTGGGGGCCCAGCCGCTGGGTGATCTGAGCGGACCCCGCCAGCCCGCGAGCACGCAGGCGATGAACGCCCGCGTGCGGCAGCTCTGGGCGGAGTCCGACCCGCTGGAGAATTTCTATCTCAACGACCGCGCCGTGGAGGTAAGCCGCGCCCGGGCCGCCGCCGTCACCGATCTCGGCGAGCGCATCCGCCTGCTGCAAAGCCCCGAGCGCTACCTGCTCTTTGCGGGCCGCACCGAGGAGGCGTTGGCGGAAGTGGCCGCGCTGGAGGCGCGCCTGGCCGCCCAGGGCCTGCGCCTCGACGAGGCCCCCCGCCGCAGCTTCACGATGTTCAAGGCCCTCTGCCACCTGCGCCTCGGCGAACAGCAGAATTGCCTGCTCAACCACAACGGCGACTCCTGCCTGTTCCCCATCCAGGGCGGGGGCGTGCACCTGCATCCTGAGGGGTCGCGGGAGGCCGTCGCGTTGCTGACCCAGGTGCTGACCGACCACCCGGACGACCTGGAGGCGCGGTGGCTGATCAACATTGCCTACATGACTTTGGGCGAGCACCCCGGCGGTGTGCCGGCCGCCTGGTTGATCGATCCGGGCCACTTTGCGGCCGATTATGACATCAAGCGCTTCCCCGATGTGGCCGGCGCGCTGGGCGTGGCGGTCGACGACCTCGCGGGCGGCGCGGTCATGGACGACTTCGACCGTGACGGCTGGCTCGATCTCATGGCCTCGGGCTCGGGGCCGGAGAGCCAGCTGCGCGTCTTCCGCAGCAACGGCGACGGCACCTTCGCCGACCGCACGCTCCCGGCCGGACTCGAGGGCGTGACCGGCGGGCTCAACCTCGTGCAGGCCGACTACGACAACGACGGCGACATCGACGTGCTGGTGCTGCGCACCGGCTGGCTGCGCGGGGAAGGCCTGCATCCCAATTCGCTGCTGCGCAACAACGGCGACTTCACCTTCACCGACGTGACCGAGGCAGCCGGACTGCTCAGCTTTCATCCGACCCAGACCGCGGTCTGGTTCGACTACAACGGCGACGGCTGGCTCGACGTCTTCATCGGCAACGAGACCTGGGCCACCGACCAGCGCCACCTCAGCGAATTGTATCGAAACAATGGTGACGGAACCTTCACCGACGTCGCGGCCGAGAGCCGTCTCTTTGTCGACGACTACGTGAAGGCCGTCGTGGCCGGCGACTACAACAACGACGGCCGGCCCGACCTCTACCTCTCGCTGATGGGCGGGCTCAACCTGCTGCTGCGCAACGAGGGGCCGGCGCGCGGCGATGAGGGGCCGGCCGCCCGCTGGCGATTCCGCAACGTCGCCGCCCGGGCCGGCGTGGCCGCGCCCATGCTGAGTTTTCCGGCCTGGTTCTGGGACTACGACAACGACGGCTGGGAGGACCTCTTCGTCTCGGGCTACAACGTCACCGATGCCGGCGATGTCGCGGCCGACTACCTCGGGCTGCCGCACCGCGCCGAGCTGCCGCGGCTCTACCGCAACCGTGGCGACGACACGTTCGAGGACGTGACCGTCACGGCGGGACTCGACACCGTGCTGCTCACGATGGGGTCCAATTACGGCGACCTCGACAACGACGGCTGGCTCGACTTCTACGCCGGCACCGGCGACCCGGACTACGAAACGCTGGTGCCGTCGCGGATGTTCCGCGGCACGCCCGACGGCCGGTTTCAGGATGTCACCGTCTCGGGCGGGTTCGGCCAGTTGCAGAAGGGTCACGGCATCGCCTTCGGCGACCTCGATAACGATGGCGACCAGGACATCTATTCCGCTACGGGTGGCGTGCTGGCGGGCGACCACTATCCGAACCAGCTCTTTGCCAATCCCGGTCACGGCCACCACTGGCTCACCCTGGAGCTGGAGGGCGTTGCCTCCAACCGCAGCGCCATCGGCGCCCGGATCAAAGTGGTCGTGGCCAACGCTGCCGGTGTGGAGCGCACGCTGCACCGCACGGTCCGCAGCGGCGGCAGTTTCGGCGCGTCACCGCTGCGGCAGGAAATCGGGCTCGGCGATGCGACCGAGATTCGCCGGGTCGAGGTCCGGTGGCCCGCGACCGGGCAGACGCAGATCCTGACGGCATTGGCGCCGGATCGCTTTTACGCCGTGCGGGAAGACGCCGCCACCGCGGTGCCGATCGAGCGCGGTCGCTTCGCCCTGCCCACGGAGGCCGGTGCCAGCGGGCACGAGCACGGGATGTGAGGGTAGGGACGCCTCGCCGAGGCGTCCGCCATGGGGCAACGCGTCTGCGGACGTCTCGGCGAGACGTCCCTACCGCCGCGGTAGCTGCGCGAGCATCTCGCGGCAGAAGGCGGCGAGCTGGGCGTTGCCGGCCTGTTCGGCGAGCTGGACGCCTGCGGTGAGCTGTTGGCGCGCCTCGGCAAAACGACTCAGGCGGGCATAGACCTGGGCGAGGAGCACGGCGCTCTGCGGGTTCTGGGGCTCCAGCCGGCTAAACTGTTCCAGCGGTTCCCGCGCCGGGGCGAGCTGGCCGGCGGTCAGCAGGGCGGAGCCAAGGTTGGCGGCGAGTCCGGGCACCGTCGGTTCGATGGCGTAGCCCTCCCGGAAGTGGTTGAGGGCGTCCGCCGTGTTGCCGGCGCCCTGGGCGGCGATGCCGCTGCGCAGGTGCCAGGTGGCGGTGATGCGGCGCACGTCGGGCACGCCCCAGTAGGCGTCGTAGAGCGGGCGCACGTAGTCGCCGGCGGCATCGAGTCGGCCGGCACCCATTTCATGCAGCGCGAGAAACGTGAGCGAGCGCGCGTAAGTGGGCTGTTGGACGAGCGATTGTTTGAAGTAGGGGACCGCCTCCTCCCGGCGACCCAGGCCGAAGAGTACATCGGCCAGATTGAAGTTCGTATCGGCGTCGTTGGGGTTCAACGCGAGGGCGCGGCGGAAGGCGGCAATGGCCTCGTCAGTGCGACCCGCGTATTGCAGCGAGACGCCGCGGGCATTGTGCAGTTCGAAGGTGTCGGGATGCTCCCGCAGGCCGGCATCGAGCACGGTCACCGCCCCGGGGGCATCGCCGGTGCGGCGCAGCACTTCGGACAGGTTGAGGTAGAGCGAGATCGGCGCCGCCTCCCCGCGGTTGGCAAAAAGGTCCCGGGCCTGGCGCAGTGACGTGCCGGCCCGCTCCAGCGCATCTAGTTTCAAGTAAAGGTCGCCCAGCAGCTCGCGGCCGCCCGGGTCGTCTGGGGCGACCTCGACGGCGCGCTCAAAGATCGCCGTCGCCGCCTCCGGGCGACCGTTCTGGTATTCACGCATACCGAGCACCCGCAGGAGCGGCGGGTCGAAGCAGGCATCATTGAGTTCGCGCACCCACGGGTCGGGGGCGTCCTCGAACCGGCCGGCCTCGTGGCCGAGCCAGCGGTGTTGGCGGGCGGTGGCGCCGTCCCCGTCTTCCGCCGCGATCTCGGCCAGCAGGTTGTGCGCGCCGGGAAAGTCGGGCGCATCGGTCGTGATCGCGGTGAGTTCGCGGCGGGCCGCCTCGCGGTCTCCGTTGCGCAGATCCAGCCGCACCCGTCCGAGCCGGGCGTAGGGATCGCCGGGCAGGAGCGCGAGCCGTTGCGCGTAGGCCTCGCGGGCGGTGGCGGTGTCACCGGTCTTGAACGCCAGTTCGGCGCGCTGCAGCCAGGCCGGGGCATAAGCGGGGGCGCGTTCGACCGTGAGGGCCAGTTCGCGGGCGGTGGCCGCGTCGTCGCTGCGCAGGCGGGCGAGCTGGGCCAGGTAGTGCGGCCAGCGGCCGTTGTCCGGATCCTCGGTGCGCAAGATCCGCCAGCAGGCCTCCGCGGGAGCGATGAGTCCGTTCGCATGGTAAAGCCGGCCGAGGGCTTCGACCGTGGCCGGTGACGGGTCGCTTCGCACCGCCGCTTCGGCGGTTTGGATCAGGGTTTGCAGTGAGGCCGGCTTGCCGGCGACGGCGGCGGGTGGCGGCAGGCCCGCGGCGATGCGATCCGCCTGGCCGGGAACGACAAAGTGGTAGGTGCCCACGGCGGCGGCGACCGCCGCGAGGAGCGGCAGCAGCCGGGCAATCAACGGAGGGACCGATGTCTTCATGGCTGTCGCCACAGCGTGACGTTGCTCATGTTCTCGTAGGGCGGGAACGCATGGAAGCCGCCGGTGACGATCTCGGGCACGCCGTCGCCGTCGAAGTCACCGGTGGTGGCGGTGATGAGCTGGATCGGCTGGGTGGCCAGCACCACCCGGGTGAACTGCTGGGCGCCGTCGTTGATCCAGGCGATGAGGGTGGGGGTGTCGGGGTTCGACCAGTCGCCGAAACCGCTGACGGTGATCAGATCGAGCGCGCCGTCACCGTTGAGGTCGGCGGCCGAGGGCGCGTAGGCGCCGGCCATGTCGCCAATCCGGTGATACACAAAGTAGCCGTCGCCGCGGTTTTCCAGCCACTGCACGCCGTGCCATGAACGCGGGCCGCGCACGGAGTAGTCGAAGCCGTCCCCGTTGCTGACCAACAGGTCAGGCCGGCCGTCCTGGTTGAGATCGGCGACCTTCATCCCGCTGCTGCCGAAGTCCTCGTTGGTCGAGCCCCAGAGAATGCGCTCGGTGAAGCGGCCGTTGCCTTCGTTACGGAACAGGTGCACCTCCTCCCACTCCTGGGAGATGAGGGCGGTGAAGTCGGGCCGGCCGTCGCCGTCGAAGTCGGCCACCGGCGAATTCACGTTGCCCGACTGGGCGTTGACGCGGTGGGCGGTGAAACGCCAGTCGCCCTCGTTCTCGAGCCACTGGGTTTCGCCCTGGTCGTAGCCGAACTGGCCGACGACGAGGTCGAGGCGGCCGTCGGCATGGCCGGCGAGGTTGGCGGCGCGCACGTCGGTGACGCGGGCGACGTTTTGCAGGAGCACGCGCGGCTGAAAGCGCTGGTTGTCGATATTCTCCAACACCACCACCGCCCCGATGCGGTCGTTGTTGGGCATGACCTGGCCCATGCTGGCGACGAGGACGTCGAGCCGACCGTTGCCGTAGAGATCGGCCGCCCAGACGTGGGCCGGGCCGGCGATGTCGCGGCCGATGATCGTCTCCACGAAGGCACCGCGCGCGGTCTGCCGGATCCAGCGCACGGTGTTGGTCGAGCTTTCGCAGTAGAGCACGTCGAGCCGGCCGTCCTGGTCGAGGTCGAAGGCCTGCAGGTTGGTGACGAAGGGTCGTCCGAGGACGGCCACCGGCGCTCCGATCGGCTCGGGGAGGTAGCGCAGGTCGATCGCGGCGGTGCGACCCGTGGCGTCCGCCGCTCCCGTCCGGACGGGCAGGTCCCGGGCCCGGAAGCTTGCCAGCCCCCAGCCAACCATCGCACCGAGCCCGGCGCCGATGAGTACGTTGCGGGAGAGTTTGAGAGCGGACCCGGCCACGATGCGGTTATCTTGGCGCTTCCAGCCGCGTACGCAATTCGGTCGGTAACTGGCGCAGCGCCTCCTCGCGCAGGTAGTCCTCGGGGAACGGTTCGTCCAGCGTGTTGGCGAGGATCATGAACCGATAAAGCGTCGGCGGGGTGACGGTGCGCAGGAGGTATTCATCCACTTCGTCCATGCAGTATTGGAGCTGCTCCCGGGCGAACTCGTCCTGCTGACCCAGCAGGAGCAGGTTGGTGAGATTGACGCGGCGGTCCCACAGCAGATCGCCGTCACGGGCGTCCTCAAGATAGGGCAGGATGGCGTCCATCGCCCGCTGGAACTCCGCCCGGTTGGTCAACGCCACCGCCACCTGGGCCCGGGCCACCAGACCGCCGAGATCGGACGGAAACGATTGCTCCAGCGTCACCGCGATTGCCTGGGCCAGTTCCAGGCGACCGGACTCGATGAAGTATTCGCCGAGGCGGCTCAGGGCGGTCGCGTTGTCCTGCACATCGACGACCTCGAAGACGATGGCGCTGGCGCCGAGGAAACCCTCGATTTCCGGCAGGGGATGATGCACCGCCCGCAGCCATCGCGGAGGCAGCCAGTTGTCGAGCATGGCGATGATCGAACGGTCGGGCTGGGCCGAGCCGAGTTCGGCGTAGCGGTAGAGAAAGTCGTCCCAGCTCGGCATGACGATGTGCGACAACTCGCGCTGCGTGGCCAGCGCCTCCGCCTCATCGGTGGAGTTGGTGGCCGCGATGCGCACGGCGGCGCCGAAGCCTTCCTGGTTGCCTTGATAGGGGGAACCGATCCCGCGGACCCCGCCGAAATAGTACAACGCCGGCACAATCTCCGGCGGTGCCAGCACGACGGAACGGTAATCGTCGACCCGCTTGTTCAGCCAGTAACCGAGGTCGCGCTCGGTCAGGCTGCGTTCGTCGGCGTTGGTCAGGCGTCCGGCGGCCGACGGCAATGAAACGGGCACCAATCGCAGCAGGCTGGGCAGCAACACCACCGCGAGCAGGATCGCCATGGTCCGGCGGGAGCGGGCATCGGTGCAGGTGGCCGCCAGCACGGCGATCAGCATCCCGACCAGGGTGCCGGTGGTGCTCCACCAGGCAATGGAATCGAAACCTAACCCGACGCCTGTCAGCACCGCCCCGAGCACGACGAGCACCGCCGCACCAAAGGCCGGCGGGAGTTGCTGGCGCAGCAGTCTCCACAGCCCGAGGCCGGCAAAACTCAGCGGCAGCATGGTGGCCCAAAACGACCAGCGGACCCCTTCGCGCACCAGCCAGTCGACCAGCGAGGCGCCCCGCTCCGCACCGGGGATGGGCGACATTTGCGAGCTCATGGAGTCGCCGATCAGAAAGCCCGATTGGCCGAGCACCAGCATGGTGATCGGCAACGCCAGCACCAGCAGCAGGCCGCCGGTCGCCTCGATCATCGCCCCCTTGGTCCAGGCCGTCCGGCCGCCGGCGAATCCGCGCTGCAGCCGCGCGATCAAGAGGCCGAGGCCAATCCAGGCCACCGCGTAGAGCGGATGGTTGTTTTGCAGGCTGAGGGTGCGCACATCGAGACGGTCCGGGGCATTTTCCACCAGGAAGGTGCCGATCACGGTGATGGCCCCGGCCCCGGCCCAGGTGCGCCATGGCCAGCTGGGACCGCTGGAGTCGCTTTGGTCTCGGGGCGAGCGGGAAACCCACCAGGCGGCGGCGATTCCGCCCAGCCCGAGTCCGGCGATCACCGGCACGCCACGATGGGGATCAACCCAAACGCTCAGGCCGCCGGTGATGCCGCTCACGACGAATCTCCAGCCGGGTCGTTTGCCGGTCAGGCCGAGGGCCAGCATCAGGGTGCTGCCTGCCACCAAGGCCGCCACCAGACCGCGGTCGTTGGGCGAGCCGGGGTAGAACGCGCTCAGCACCGGATACATCAAGGCCAGCGCCGGCACCGTCATCGCGCAGGCGAAGAAACCAAACCGCCAGGCTACGACTCCGCCGATGACGAGCAGCAGGACGACGTGCAGATAGACATCCGCCACAAACGCCGAGCGTTCGATCGCCGCACCGACTGGTTCGTCACCCGATTGCCGCCAAGCGCCGAGGCGGGTCAGCCACCAGCGGTAGGGCGACGGCGACCAGACCGGCCGGGTGCGGGGGGCGTTGTCGAAATCCACTTCGCGCAGCCGCCACGTGCCTTGGGCGGCCAGCTCCTGTGCCTGGGCGATCCATTGATAGCTCTCGCTGTTGTGGTCGAGGGGCACCCGGTACCGCTTGCCGTCCGCGTAGCCGGTGGGCGAATCGGCATCGAGCGCCGGTGCCTCGATGGCTCGCGCCGAAAGGGCGTCCACGTGTCGTACCGCGGCACGGTCGAACCATGCGAGCAACGCGAGGGCGACGGGGATCGTCGCCAACCAGGCAAGGGAGCGTATCCGGGATCCTGCGGGCATGCGGAGGGGCGGGGTGGTTTCAGGCGAAACGTCCACTCAAGGTGTCCGGGTTCCCTGACGCAAGCGCAGTCCCGGCTTCACGGCAACGGGGGGCCAGTCTTAGCAGGCAAGCGCGGCTTGACTCGGTTTCGCGCCCGGAATCCCCTGTTTATCAACTCCATGGCGGTTGAAGTTACCCCTCTTCGCCGGCGCTTTTGGCTACGGTTCCTGCTCATTCTCCTGCCCCATGCCGGAGCAATACATGCATATGCCCAGTCACCGGGTTTGAGCGCCACGCCCCTTGCTCCGTCGGTCCCGGCTGCGGAAGGGCTCGGGTTTGTGCCCATGCCATCCGCGCGCACGGGCATCGTGACCGAGAACGCCTACGCCGACCCGACCATGTGGGGGGAGCGCAACCGCGAGTTTAAATTCGGCGCCATTGGCACGGGCCTGGCCATTGGCGACTACGACAACGACGGGCGGCCCGACCTCTTCGTGGTCAGCAAGACCGAGCCTGCCCGCCTGTTTCGCAACCTGGGCGACTGGCGCTTCGAGGATGTCACCGAGGCCGCCGGGCTCGCGGGCGCCTCCGGCTTGCTCGATCGCGGCCTCGCGTGGCTGCGTCGCTCGACCGATGACAGCGCCGCGGCCACGGCCGATGACCCCACCCGCTGGAAGCAGGGGGCGGCCTTCGCCGACGTGAACAACGACGGCTGGCTCGACCTCTACGTCTGCCGCTTCGGCGCCCCCAACTGGCTCTACATCAACCAGGGCAACGGCACCTTTACGGAGGAGGCCGCCGCGCGCGGGCTCGCGGTCACCGATGCCAGTGGCATGGCCGCGTTCTGTGATTATGATCGCGACGGCTGGCTCGATCTCTACCTGCAGACCAACCTGCTCAATGCGGTCACCGCGCCGACCGGCCAGCCCGACCGCCTCTTCCGCAACAACGGTGACGGCACCTTCACCGACGTGACCGCCCGTGCCGGCATCGGCGGGGCCAACCAGGGGCACGCCGCCGTCTGGTGGGACTACGACGCCGACGGCTGGCCCGACCTCTACATCGCCAACGACTTCGCCCCCGCCGACCACCTGTATCGAAACCTTGGCGACGGCACCTTCGCCGACGTGCTGGACCGCACCGTGCCGCACACGCCGCACTCGTCGATGGGCGCCGATCTCGGCGACCTGAACAACGACGGCCGACTCGACCTGCTGGTGGCCGACATGGCGGCCACCACGGCCGAAAAGGACCACCGCGGCATGGCCAAGATCCGCGCCCTGCTCGACGACGCCCCCGAGGAGCCGGGGGTCGCGCCGCAGATCATGCGCAACACCCTCTTCCTGCCCACCGGCACCGGGCACATGCTGGAGGTGGCCCAGCTGGCCGGCCTCGCGGCGACCGACTGGACCTGGTCGGTGAGGCTCGAGGATCTCGACAGCGACGGTCGCGTCGACGTGCACGTCACCAACGGCATGGTGCGCGAGCTGCACAATGCCGACATGGTGCGGCGTCTGTCCGCCAGTGAAAGCGCGGCGACCAGCAACCGGGTGGAGCGCGGTGCCCCGCGGTTGGATGAGCCGAACCTGGTCTACCGCAATCTCGGCGACCTGACCTTCGAGGAGACCGGCGCGGCCTGGGGCCTGAATTCACCGGGGGTCAGTTTTGGCGCGGCGTTCGGCGACCTTGACGGCGACGGTGACCTCGACCTCGTGCAGGCCAACTACGAGGCCGGCGTGAGCGTCTGGCGCAACGATGTCACCAAAGGCCACCGCGTCATCATCGCCTTGCGTGGCACTACCTCCAACCGCTTCGGTCTCGGCGCCGTGGTGCGCGTGACCACCGCCGCGGGCGAACAGGTGCGCGCCCTGGTCTCGGCCCGTGGCTATCTGTCCACCAGTGAGCCGACCGTTCACTTCGGCCTGGGGGCGGCGGAGCGCATTGAGCATCTCACGGTCGAATGGCCCAGTGGCCGGACGCAGATTTTCAACGACTTGCCAGTGAACCAGCGTTTTGTCGTGACCGAGCCGTCGGAACCGGCCGCCCTGACCCCGCCTCGCGCAGCTTATCAACCCGGTCTCTACACGGAGCAGGGGGCGACACTGGGTCTGGCGATCACCTCCGCCGAGCGTCCCGGTCTGCCGCCCGATGCCCAACCTCTGTTACCGCGTCGGTTTGACCGGACGGGGCCCGATCTGGCCGTGGGTGACCTCGACAGTGACGGCCGCCCCGACGTGATGCTGGGCGGGACCACAATGGAGCCGCCGCGCTGGTTGCGGGCGTTGCCGACGGGCGGATTTGCCCCCGTGGCGCCGCTGGCGGCGGGCCCGGGTTTCAACGGTCCCCTGGCCCTGCTGGATGCCGATGGTGACGGGGATCTCGATTTGCTGCTGACCCGGGCCGGAGCCGAACGTAGTCGCCCTGTCGGCACGTGGTTGCCGGAGCTGCGGCTGAATGACGGCCACGGGGACTTTGCGACGGTCCCGGCGGGAGCGTTGCCGGCGGTGGCGATCAGTGCCGGCGCGGTGGCGGTGCTCGACTTCAACCGCGACGGCCGGCCCGACCTCTTCATTGGCGGCCGGGTGCAGCCGGGCGCGTATCCGACGTCGCCGCCCAGCGTGCTGCTGCGCAACGACGGGGGCCGGTTCACCGACGTGACCGCCGAGCTGGCGCCCGCCCTCGCCCGGGCGGGCATGGTCAGCGCCGCCACGGTGGCGGATCTCGACGGCGACGGCTGGCCCGACCTCGTGCTGGCCCGGGAATGGGGGAAGGTGGGTTATTTTCGCAACAACGCGGGCCGCGGCTTCAGTGACCAGACGGCGTCCGCCGGCCTGGCTGCCACGGGCAACGGGTGGTGGAGCGCGGTCGCGACCGGGGACTTCAACGGCGACGGCGTGGCGGACATCGCGGCCGGTAATGTCGGTTTGAATACGCCTTATGCCGCAGCGCCGGGCAAGCCCGCGCTGCTGTATTACGGCGACTTCAGCGGCCGCAGCCGCTCGGCCGACCGGACCCTGATCGAGGCCTACTACGACGAGCGCGACCGGCTGGTGCCGCGCCGGCCGCGGCTGGTGCTGGCGGCGGAAATGCCGGCGCTGGAGCGGCGGTATCGCCGGGACGATCTGTTTGCCGCCGCGACCTTGCCTGAAATGGTGGGCGAAGAGGCCTTGGCGGCGGCGGAGCGCTGGGAGGCCACGGAGTTTCGCAGCGGGGTGTTTCTCAGCCAGCCGGAGGGTGGCTATCGCTTCACGCCGTGGCCGCGTATCGTGCAGGTGGCCCCGATCGTGGGTTTCGCGTCCGGTGACTTCGACGGCGACGGGCGTGCTGACCTCTTTGCGATTCAAAATGACTTTTCACCCATCGGTTCGGTGGGGCGCTTTGACAGCGGTCTCGGTCAGTTGCTGCGCGGCGATCCCACGGTGGCGAGCGGTTTGGTCCCGGTGCCGCCGGCCCAGAGCGGTCTGGTCGTGCCGGGCGCGGCGCGGGCCGTCGCGAGGCTGCCGCGGGGGGAGGCGCCGCCGGTGCTGGTGGTGACGCGCAATCAGGACAGCGTGCTCGCGTTCGGGAGGCGCGTGGCGCCATGAGCGGGGTTTGGTGCAATCTGGGGCTGCTGGGCGTAGTCGCGGTCGCGGCGCTGCCGGCGCAGGATGCTGCGATCGAGCTGGCGCCGTTCAACCCACGCAGTGCGCCCGCGGGGACGACGATGTTCACCGAGTTGACCGGCGAGGCGACCGGCATCGTGGCGGAAAACAACTACGCCGATCCGCGCATGTGGAGCGACCGCAGTCCGGAGTTTTCGCTGGGAGGCATGGGCACGGGGGTGGCGATCGGCGACTACGACAACGACGGCCGGCCCGACCTGTTCGTCATGAGTAAGACCGAGACGAGCCGGCTCTTCCGCAATCTCGGCAACTGGCAATTTGAGGACGTGACGCAGGCGGCCGGCCTGATCCTGGCCGAAGGCGAGACGGGAGGCGGTTCGGTCCTGGGCGGTCTTTTTGGCGGCGGTGGGCGTGGCGACGACGCGGCCTACGCCGGGGTGGAGGCCTGGAAGCAGGGCGCGACGTTTGCCGACGTGAACAACGACGGCTGGCTCGATCTCTACGTCTGCCGCTGGGGCGTGCCCAACTGGCTCTTCATCAACCAGGGCGACGGCACCTTCACGGAGGAGGCGGCGGCACGGGGCCTGGCGGTGGTGGATGCGTCGGGCATCGGCGCGTTCTGCGACTACGACCGCGACGGCTGGCTCGATGTCTACGTGCAGACCAACATGCTCAATGCCCAGACCAGCGGCGACGGTCAGCGCGACTACCTGTTCCACAACAACGGCGACGGCACCTTCACCGACGTGACCGAACGCGCCGGCATTTACGGCAAGAACCTTGCGCACTCGTCGACCTGGTTGGACTACAACGAGGATGGCTGGCCCGATCTCTACGTGGCCAACGACTTCGCCCCGTCGGACCGGTTGTATCGCAACAACCAGGACGGCACCTTCACCGACGTCATCCACCAGGTGGTGCCCACCATGCCCTACTCGGCGATGGGCGCGGACCTGGGCGACGTGAACAACGATGGCCGGGAGGACTTCTTTGTCGCCGACATGGCGGCGACCACACACGAGAAGGATCACCGCGGCGCGGCCACTTCACGTGAGTTGTCACGGGCGGACGCGGACAGCTTCTCCCAATCGCCCCAGACGGTCCGCAACACGCTCTATCTGAAGGCGGGTGATCGTTTTCAGGAGGTGGCGAATATGGCCGGCATCGCGGCGACCGATTGGACGTGGTCGGTGCGGTTCGAGGACCTCGACAACGACGGCCGGCTCGACCTGCACGTGACCAACGGCATGGCGCGCGAGTTTCAGAACGCCGACCTGCGCGACCAGGTGCTGCGCGCCGGCAACCCGGCGGCGAGCGCGCGGATCATGTATGCGAGCCCGCGGCTGGAGGAGGCGAACTTCGCCTTCCGCAACCGGGGCGACGTGGCCTTCGAGGACGTCAGTGCCGCGTGGGGCCTCGGCCAGGTGGGCATCAGTTTTGGCGCGGCGTTCGGCGACCTCGACGGCGACGGCGATCTTGACCTGGTTGTGGGCAATTACGGCGAGAGCGCGACGGTCCTCCGCAACGACAGCCAGACCGGTCACCGCGTGACGATCGCCCTCCGCGGCACGGAGTCGAATCGCTTTGGTTTGGGGACCCGGGTGGCTCTGAAGACGGCGTCGGGCCGGCAGGTGCGCACCCTGACGTCGGTGCGAGGCTATTTCTCGGCAAGCGAGCCGATCGTCCACTTTGGACTCGGTGCGGATGAGACCATTGAGGAGCTGGCGATCACCTGGCCCAGTGGCCGCACCCAGACCTACCGGGATCTGCCGGCCGACCGTCGTTTTGTCATCACTGAAGCGGGCGAGCCGCCCTTGAACTTTGATCCGCCGAGGCAGGCGCCGACGGGTGGAGCCTACTACCTGTCGCGGGCCGACCCGGCGTCCGGTCTCGTCGTCGAGAGTCGCGAGGGGCCGTTTCGGGAGAACACCAGCCAGCCGTTGATGCCGATGCGCTTTGATCGCCTCGGCCCGGCGTTGGCGGTGGGCGATCTCAATCAGGATGGGATTCCCGACCTGGTCCTCGGCGGCACGACGGTTACGCCGGCGCGGATGCTGGCGGGCTCGACCGCCGGCTACAGTACGCTCTCGCTCGCACCGCTCACGGCCAGCCCGACACTCAATGATGGGCCGGTCCTGTTGTTCGATGCCGATGGGGATGACGATCTGGATTTGCTGGTCACGCGCACCACCGCGGGGCTGCCGGCCGGCGATCCCGATTACCAGCCGCAGCTGCTCACCAATTCGGGTGGTGGTAACCTGACGCGGGCGGCCGAGGGCAGCCTGCCGAGCTTGCCGGTCAGCGCGGGGGCCGCGGTGGCGGCCGACTACGATCGGGACGGGCAGCTCGACGTGTTCATCGGCGCACGGGTCGAACCGGGCAATTATCCGGAGGCGCCGCGCAGCGCGCTGCTGCACAACCGGGGGGGGCGGTTCGAGGACGTGACCGATGCGATGTCGGATGAGTTGGCCCGCGTGGGGTTGGTGACCTCCGCCTTGTGGACCGACATCGATGTCGACGGTTGGATCGACCTGCTGGTGGCGACGGAGTGGGGGACGGTGCGGGCGTTCCGCAACGAGGCGGGTCGGCGCTTCACGGACCATTCGGAGACGTGGGGCTTTGCCGCGGCCGGCAGCGGGTGGTGGACGTCGCTGGCCGCCGGAGATTTCAATGGTGACGGCCGGCTCGACTACGCGGCCGGTAATGTGGGGTTGAATACGCCTTACCGGGCAAGTCCGGCGGAGCCGGCGGTGATCTTTCATGGCGATTTCCGCGGCCGGGGTCGGGGTACGCAGCGCCTGATCGAGGCCTACTACGAAGACGGTCGGTTGTATCCGCGCCGCACGGCCAAAGCGCTGAGTATCGCCGTGCCGACCATCAACCGCCAGTTCCGCTTCACCAACGACTACGCGGCCGCGACCCTGGAGGAGATCGTTGATCCGGAGAAATTGGCGGCGGCCAGCCGGTTCGAGGCGACGGAGTTCCGCAGTGGGGTGTTCCTCAGCGGCGCCGATGGCCGGTTCACATTTTCGACCTTGCCGCGGCTGGCGCAGATCGCCCCGGCACAGGGCATGGTGGCGGGCGATTTCAACACCGACGGCCTGACCGATCTTTACATGGTGCAGAACAGCTTTGCGCCCATTCCGGTAACCGGACGGTTCGATGGCGGCATCAGCCAGGTGCTCTGGGGAGACGGGCAGGGCGGGTTTGCTCCCGGTCGCGCGTCCGGCGGCCAAGCGCTCACCGTGACCGGAGATGCCAAGGCGCTGGTGACCCTCGATTTCAACAACGACGCCTGGCCCGACTTCCTGGTGTCGCGCAACAACGCGACGACTGTCGGCTTTCCCAGTTTTATCGGCATGTTCAGCCCACCGCCCCGTCTGCGTGTATCCCTCGCCGGGCCGCCCGGCAACGCCACCGGCGTCGGCGCGCGCGTCAGCCTGCACCTGACCGACGGCTCCGTCCGCGTGGCGGAAGTTGCGGCCGGCGGCGGCTACATGAGCCAGTCGGCCCCCGATCTTTTCTTTGCGATCCCCCCCAGCAACCCCGCCACCGAGCTGACCGTGCGTTGGCCCGATGGTATCGAAACCCGTCACCCCGTCCCCGCGTCGGGCACGACCCTCATACCCCGAAGATGAAACACCCCGTTGCTTTCTGCCTGCTGATCACTGCTGGGATCGCGGCCGATGGACTCGAAGAATACCCCCTGACTCCCCGCTCCACTGCCTCCGGATCGACCCTGTTCACCGAATTGCCGGCGAGCCGGACCGGCATCGTCGCGACGAACAACTACGACGATCCGCGGATGTGGGGGGATCTTTATCGTGAACTGACGTTCGGCACGATGGGCACGGGAGTGGCCATCGGAGACTACGACAACGACGGCCGACCCGACCTCTTCGTGGCGAGCAAGACCGAGACCTCGCGGCTCTTCCGCAACCTCGGCGACTGGCAGTTCGCCGATGTCACCGCCGCCGCCGGCCTGGCGGTGGGGCGCGACGTCGCGCAAGGGACCGGGTTCGTGTCGCGCCTGTTCGGGGACAACGAGGACGGCCCGAAGCCCTGGGAGCAGGGCGTGACGTTTGCCGACATCGACAACGACGGCGACCTCGACCTCTACGTGTGCCGCTACGGGGCGCCCAACCGGCTCTACGTCAATCAGGGCGACGGCACCTTTACCGAAGAGGCGGCGGTTCGCGGTCTGGCGGTGGTGGACGGCTCCGGCGTCGGCGCATTCTGCGACTACGACCGTGACGGCTGGCTGGATGTCTACGTGCAGACCAACATGATGGACTACGCCAATTTTCCCGACGGCCGGCGCGACTACCTGTTCCGCAACAACGGCGACGGCACCTTCGCCAACGTCACGACCGCGGCCGGGATCAGCGGCGCGACCGCCGGGCACTCCGCCACTTGGTGCGATTTTGACGCCGACGGCTGGCCCGACCTGTGGGTGGCCAACGACTTTGCCACCCCCGACCAGTACTACCGCAACAACCGCGACGGCACCTTCACCAACGTCATCAACGAGACGGCGTCACAACTTTCCTACTACTCGATGGGGGCGGACTTCGCCGACGTGAACGGGGACTGTCTGTTTGACCTCTACGTGGCCGACATGGCGACCACCAGGCACGAGAAGGACCAGCGCAGCATGGCCGGCTCGCGCGTCCGCGGGCAGAAGATCGACGAGGGTTCACCCGTCCCGCCCCAGTACATGCGCAACGCCCTGCACCTGAACACCGGCACCGGCCGGTTCCGCGAAGGGGCGTGGTTGGCGGGGTTGTCCGCGACGGACTGGACCTGGTCGATCCGTTTCGAGGATTTCGACAATGACGGGCGGGTCGACCTGCACGTGACCAACGGCATGAACCGCGAATACCACAGCGCGGATCTGCTCGAACAGATCGTGCGCTCGGAGAACCCGAGCGCACTCGTGCGGATCATGCAGGAAAGCCCCGTCATGGCGGAGCAGAACCTGGCCTTCCGCAACGACGGCGACCTGCGTTTCACCCCGGTCACGACGGACTGGGGCCTGGACCGCACCGGGGTAAGTTTTGGCACTGCCACTGGTGATCTGGACGGCGATGGTGATCTCGACCTGGTTTACGCCAATTATCAGGGCGCGCCGGCGGTCTTCCGCAACGACAGCACGGTGGGCCGGCGCACGGTCATCGCGCTGCGGGGGACTGCTTCCAGCCGCTTCGGCACCGGCGCGGTCGTGCGGATCCGGACGGCGGCCGGGGAGCAGATCCGGCAACTCATTCCGTCACGCGGCTACCTGTCCTGCAGCCAGCCGGTGGTGCATTTCGGACTGGGCGCGGCCGAGCGGATCGAGCGCCTGAGCGTGCTCTGGCCCAGTGGCCGCGAGCAGGTGTTCACCGATCTGCAGGTCGACCGGCGCTTTGTGATCACCGAACCGGCGGAGTCGGCCGGCATGGTGCAGACTCCGGCCCAACCGCAGGAGTCGCCGCTTTTCCGTGAGGTCGGGGCGGATTACGGGTTGGATCTGGCCGGCACGGAACGGGTCGTTGATGAGCCCAACGGGCAGTCGCTGCTGCCGTTCCGATTCAATCGTCCCGGGCCCGACATCGCGGTCGGCGAGATCACGGGTGACACGTGGCCCGATCTGGTGGTGGCCGGCACCTCCGCGGAACCGCCGCGGACTCTGGTCGGCACGGCGGCGGGACGCTTCAATGTCGTCAACGCATCCCTCCTTGCGGGTGACACCGGCCTGGCGATGGGTCCGCTGCTGCTGTTTGACGCCGACGGGGATGGGCTCGACGACCTGCTCGTCACCCGTACCGGTGCCAATACCCAGCTGCGCAACGTGGCTTATCAGCCCACCCTGTTTTTCAACCGCAACGGGTTCACCGCCGCGCCGGAGGGCACGTTGCCCGAGGTACCGCTCAGCGTCGGCGCGGTGGCCGCGCTGGACTTCGATCGCGACGGGGACCTCGATCTCTTCATCGGGGGGCGGAATGTTCCCGGCAGTTATCCGACGTCGCCGCCCAGTGTGCTCTTGCGCAACGACGGCGGCACGTTTGCCGACGTGACCCCCGAGACGTTGCGGGCCCCTGGCATGGTCACGGCGGCAGTGGCCACGGACCTGGACGCGGACGGCTGGACCGACCTGGTGCTGGCGACCGACTGGGGCACGGTGACCTGGCTGCGCAACGACGGCGCAGGCGGTTTTGCCGACCGGACGATGGTCGCGGGATTTGCCGCGGCCGGGACCGGTTGGTGGCGTTCGCTGGCGGTGGCCGATTTCAACGGCGACGGCCGGCCCGATGTCGCGGCGGGCAATGTCGGCCTCAACACCCCGTATCAGGCGAGCGCGGACAGCCCGCTGGTGGTCTTCCTGGGCAACTTCACGGGTCGCTCGCGAGGCGCCGCGACCCTGGTGGAAGCTTATTACGAGAACGGCGTCCTCTATCCGCGGCGGGAGCGCAAGGATCTGTCGTCCGAGATTCGCACCCTGCAGCGACGCTTCCGGCGTGCGACGGACTACGCGTCCGCGCCGTTGGATCAAGTCCTGGACCCCGAACAGCTGGCGGCGGCCGAGCGCTGGGAGGCCGCGGAACTGCGCAGTGGCATCTTTCTCAGCGCGGCCGACGGCACCTGGAGGTTTCAACCCTGGCCGCGGATCGCCCAGATCGCACCGGCCGAAAGCATGGTGGCAGGGGATTTCGATGCGGACGGTGATGCCGACCTCTACGTGGTGCAGAATGACTACGCGCCGATCGATTTTGTCGGCCGGTTCGCGGGCGGTCTCAGCCAATTGCTGGAAGGCGACGGAACCGGCTACCTGGCCGCGGTCGATCCCGCGACGAGCGGCCTGATCGTGCCCGGCGACGCGCAGGGTGTGGTCACGCTCGACCTCGACCGCGACGACCGACCGGACTTTTTCGTCACCCGCAGCAACGCCCCGGCCCTGGCGTTTCGCCGCCAGGACAACTGATGTTCACATCGAAGGCAGCTCGCCGAACTGCTTCCGATAGGCTTCGCGGAGTTGGCTGACCTGGTTGCGGTCGATCCGGGGCTGGAGGGCCACTTTGGCGAGCCAGCCGTCGGCGGCGGCGCGGTCTCCCGCCTCGATCGCCTGGAAAGAGAGGCCCGTCAAGGCGGTGGGGTGCAACGGGTCATGGATCAGGGCGGTCTCGAACATCCGCACGGCTTCGGCGGCGCGGGCCTGACCTGACAACAGCATGCCGAGGTCGACGTAGGCGCCGGCCTCGGCGGGCCGCAGGCGGATGGCGGCGCGGTAGTCGGCGATCGCCGCGCCGATGTTGCCGTTGGCCCACTGGCGCCGGGCGCGCATCTGGTGCAGGCTGGGTGAGTCGGGTACGGCCTTGAGGCCGGTTTCGATGAGGGCCTCGGCCTCCGCGATCCGGCCGGTCTGGGCGATGGCGGCGCTCAGCTTGCCCCAACCGTCGGCGAAGCCCGGGTCGAGCAACGTGCATTGGCGAAACTCGGCGATGGCGTCGTCGAGCTGGTTGCCGTCTAGGTACAGGTTGCCGATCTGGTAGTGGATTGAGACATCCGACGGATCGAGTTCAAGGGCACGCTGTAGCAGGGCGATGGCGTCATCGCGTTCGCCGCTGCCGGCGAGGCTCCCCGCGGCCAGAGCAATACGGAAAGGATCGTAGCAGGCGTCGATCAGTCCATCGAGCCAGGGGTCAGCCGGGTCGCGGTAGGCCCCCGAGGCTTCCTTGCGGCCGCGGATGGCCAGCGCCTTGGCGTCCTGCCCGGTGTTTTCGTAAAGCGTGACAATGAGGTCGTACCCAATCGTGTAGTTGGAGCGGCGGACGACGTCCTCGAGGATGCGGAGGGCGGCATCCGGGTGGCCGTTTTCAAGTTCGATCCGAGCGAGGCCATGCAGGGCGTAGGGGTTGCCGGCGTCGACCGCCAACGCGGCCTCGTAGGCTGCGCGGGCACGGGGCAGGTCGTTGGCCTTGAGGGCCACGTCGCCGATGCGAAGGCGCGCCGGCAGGTAATCCGGCGCGAGCGTGGTCACGCGATCCCACAGGTCCAGGGCGGCATCGGCCTGACCAAACCCCGCGAGGATGGAGGCGTGCAGGTGTGGCCAGCGGGCCTCCTCCGGCTCCAATTGGGCGAGGCCCTCGTAGCTGGTGATGGCCTCGGTGAAGAAACCGTTGGCATGGTAGAGGGCGCTGAGATGCCGCAGGCCTTCGCGAGCCGATCCGCGGGACAGTGCCTCGTTGGTCGTCGTCTGCAGGGCGTCGGCAAAAGGCGCGGGGAAGCCGGCGGTGGCGGGCACGACGGGGACCCAGGGCACCACCGCGTCGCGTTGGTGGCCGGACCGCACAAACCAAAAGCCGGTCACTCCGCCCAGGAGCAGCAGGACGATCAGGCCAAAGAGCCGGGTACGGGCGTTCATCGGGAGGCGGGCGGGTTGCGATGGGTCCAGAGCATGACGCGACCCATGTTGTCGTAAGGTGGGTAGATGTAGAAGCCGCCGGTGACCAGTGACGGACGACCATCCGCGGTGAATATGCCGGTGCCCAGCGTGATCAGATCCTTGGGCACGCGGGTGAGGACGCGGGGTTCGAAGTGCTGCTGACCGTCGTTGCGGAGCCAGAGCAGCGAGACGACGTTGCGGTTGGAGTTGTTCCAGTCGGAGTAGGCGGCGGTGGCGACGATGTCCATGGCGCCGTCCTGATCGAGGTCGACGCCGATCGGGGCGTAGGCACCGGGCAGATGGGCGACGCGGTGGTAGCGGAAGTTGCCGCCGCCGGTGTTCTCGAACCACTGGAGGCCGTGCCAATGGCGGGGGCCGGGCGTGGCGGCCGGACCGAAGCCGTCACCGTTGGAGTAAAGCAGATCGGGTCGGCCGTCGCCGTTGAGATCGGCGGAGGAGAGGCCGCTGCTGCCGTAGTCCTCGTTGGTCGAGCCCCAGATGCGTTGCACCTGGAAGTTGCCGCGGCCGTCGTTGGGAAACAGATACACCTCCTCCCACTGCTGCGAGAGCAGGGCGGCGATGTCCGGGGTGCGGTTGCCGTCGAAGTCGCCGATCACGACGTTGATCGCCCCGGACAGGGGGAGGATCACATGGCGCTCGAAATCATCCGGGGTGAAGCCGGGGCCGGTGCGTTCGAGCCAGCTCACCATGCCCTGGTCGTAGCCGAACTGGGCGAGGGCGAGGTCGAGCTGTCCGTCGCCGTTGAAGTCGGCGGGCCGCATATCGACGATACGCTCGGTGTGGGCCAGGATGGCGTGCGGGGTGAAGTGCTGCTGGCCGTCGTTTTCCAGGATCCAGGCCGTGCCGATGCGGTCGTTGTGCGGGAAGACAACCGTCATGCTGGCCACCAGCAGATCGAGGTCGCCGTCGCCGTCCATGTCGGCGGCTTCGACGTGGACGGGGCCGCTCAATTCGGCGGCCAGCCGCGCTTCGGGGGCATAGACGCCGATGGCGGTCTGGCGGATCCAGAACAGTTCACTCGATTGCGCCTCACAGTAGACGATGTCGTCGAGCCCGTCCTGGTCGAGGTCGACGACCTTGAGGTGGGCGATCCAGGGCGGCAGCTCGCCGGCGGGCGCCAGCTCGGTGGACTGCAGGTAGTCCAAGGCATCGCTCATTCCCGCCGGGGCGGTGGTGGGGGCGGCGCGTGGGACCGGGGCCGGTCCGCAGCCTGTGAACAGGCCGAATCCGAGGCACGCGGACAACGTACGGAAGACCGGCAGCAGGAAGGGGTGGGGACGGCGGGATATCACGGGGCGAAGGGCGAATCATTACGCTCGGGAGTCTTCCCGCAAGTCCCCGCGCAGGATTCTATGGCGCGAAGCGGAAGAGGTCGGGCCATTCGCAGGCGCGGTTCTAAGCCGCATTAGGATACCTTGTGCCGGAAAGGTATCCTGCCAATGGCGGGCTATTTGAGGCGATGGCCAAAAGCGTCTTGCAGGGGTTCGGGGCGTTACTGATGCTCGGGCGAATTTTTCCCGAAACCCAACGCCGACCAGCGCCATGGTATCCGCCAACACTGACCTGAACTACGACAGCAAAATCGAGGGAGACATCGTTGTTTCCCGGCTCGACGCCGTCATCAACTGGGTCCGCACCAACTCGATGTGGCCCATGCCGATGGGCCTGGCCTGCTGCGCGATCGAGCTCATGGGCACGGCGTCGGCGCGCTTCGACATCGCGCGTTTCGGCGCGGAGGTGATGCGGTTTTCGCCCCGTCAGTCGGACTGCATGATCGTGGCCGGCACCGTGACCTACAAGATGGCCCCCCACCTGCGCCGCATCTATGACCAGATGGCCGAGCCCAAGTGGGTCATTGCCATGGGCGCCTGCGCCAGCTCGGGCGGCATGTATCGCAGTTATGCGACCTTGCAGGGCGTCGACCGGATTGTGCCTGTGGATGTCTATGTCAGTGGTTGCCCCCCGCGTCCCGAAGCCCTGCTGGACGCGTTGATCAAATTGCAGGACAAAGTGAAGCGCACGCCGTCGGCGAAACAGCTGACCGCCTGACCTGCCCGGCCACCCTCGACTCGCTGACCATGACCGCCCCTGCTGCCGACGACGTCACCGCCGCCCTGACCGCCCAGTTTCCCCAAGCCGCCGCCCGCCCGTCGGGGGACCACCCGGCCTTCAACGTGCCCGCCGCCGAGGCGGTCGCCGTGTTGGCATGGCTGCGGGACGCGCAGGGCTACGACTTTCTGCTCGATGTGACCGCGATCGACTGGGCCGAGGGGGCCTCGCCGCGATTCACCGTCGTCTGGCACCTGTTTTCCACCACGGCCCACACCTACATCCGGATCGCGGCCGACTGCACCGACGATGCCGAGCCCGCCATGCCGACGGTCACCCATCTGTGGCCCGCCGCCGACTGGCATGAGCGCGAGACGTGGGACCTGTTGGGCGTGAAGTTCGCGGGGCATCCCGACCTGCGCCGCATCCTGATGTGGGACGGCTATCCGCACCACCCGCTGCGCAAGGAGTTCCCGCTCGCCGGCATTGAGACCGAATTGCCCGACATCGAAGTCGCGGAAGAAACCCAGGCCAAGGTCATCGCCGCGCCGATGATGGGTGGACCGTTTGTCGCTTCCAACAAGGGTGAGATGAACCTGACCGATGCCGAGCCCCGCGCAAAGGATGAGAGCTGGCACGAGAAGAAGGCCAAACCCGAATAACCGACACCGATGGCCACCGAATTTACCGTTCCCGATGCCGCCGCGAAGGCGGCCGCCGCCGCCCAAGCAAGCGGCGAGTTTGAGACCGAGCGCATGTCGCTTGCCATGGGCCCGTCGCATCCGTCGACCCACGGCGTGCTGCGCCTCCAGCTTGAGCTCGATGGCGAGACCGTGACCAAGTGCGACCCGGTGCTGGGTTACCTGCACCGCGGCGACGAAAAGATCGCGGAGAACATGACCTACAACCAGTTCGTGCCCTACACGGACCGGTTGGACTACCTGGCCCCGCTGGCCAACAACGCCGCCTACGCCACCGCTGTGGAGAAACTGGCTAACCTCGAAGTGCCGGCCCGGGTGAACGCCATCCGCGTGATCACTTCGGAGATGGCGCGCATCTCATCCCACCTCATGGGCCTGGGCGCCTACGGCATCGATGTGGGGGCATGGTCGGTCTTCCTCTACAGCTTCACCGAACGCGAGAAGCTCTACACCCTTTTCGAGGAGCTTACGGGCGCCCGCTTCACCACCAGCTACAGCCGGATCGGCGGCGTGAGCCGCGATGTGCCGGAAGGGTGGACGGACAAGGTGCTCGGGTTCTGTGACCAATTCCTGCCGATCCTCGACGAGATCCTCAAGTTGCTCACCCGCAACAAGATCTTCATGGACCGTACGGTCGATGTCGGGATCGTTTCCGCCGCGGAAGCCGTGGCCTACGGCTTGTCGGGGCCGAACCTGCGCGGCTCCGGGGTGAAGAGCGACCTGCGCAAGGACCGGCCCTACTGGGGCTACGAGCAATACGAGTTCGACGTGCCGGTCGGCTCCAAGGGCGACTGCTACGACCGTTACCTGTGCCGCGGCGAGGAGATGAAGCAGTCCGTGCGCATCATCCGCCAGGCCATCGCGAGCTTCCCGGCCGGCGACCACTACGCCAAGGACGCCGTGCGCATCTTCGCGCCGCCCAAGGCCAAGGTGCTCAGCTCGATGGAGGAGCTGATCAACAACTTCATGATCGTGACCGAGGGCCCGCAGATGCCGGCCGGCGAGGTCTACTTCGAGGCCGAGAACCCGAAGGGCACGCTCGGCTTCTTCATCGTCAGCAAGGGCGGCGGAGTGCCGTGGCGGATGAAGATTCGCGGCCCGTCCTTCTGCAACCTCTCGATCCTGCCCAAGGTGTGCGAGGGCCTGTTGGTGTCCGACGTGGTGTCGGTGCTCGGCTCCCTCGACTTCGTGATGGGCGAATGCGACCGCTGATTATCCTGACGCGATGAATTTGAAGCCCGAAACCCTGGCCCGAATCGACGAGGTCATCACGCACTACCCGGAGAAGCGGAGCGGCACGCTGCCGCTGCTGCACCTCATCCAGGAGGACGTCGGCCACATCTCGGACGAGGCCATCGAATGGATCGCGGCCAAGCTCGAGCTGCAGCCCATCAACGTCTACGAGGTCGTCACCTTCTACCCGATGTTCCGGCGCAAGCCCATCGGCCGTCGTCACATCAAGGTCTGCCGCACGCTCTCCTGCGCGCTGATGGGCGGTTACAAGACCTGCGCGAAGTTTGAGGCCGAATTCGGCGTGCACCGCGGCGAGGTATCGGCCGACGGCGAGGTTACGGTCGAGTTCGTCGAGTGCCTCGCCAGCTGCGGCACCGCCCCGGTAGTCATGGTCGACGACGACCTCCACGAAAACGTCGACGAGGCCAAGGCCCAGGCCATCAGCGACCAGATCAGGGCGGAGGCCGCCCAACGAGGATAAGCCATGAGCGCACCGCAGCAGACCCGCATCATTTTCAAGCACATCGACGAGGACGGCTACTCGAACGACCTCGCCTGCTACCAGCAGCACGGCGGTTACGAGATCCTCAAGCAGGCCGTCACGAAGAAGCCCGAGGACATCCGCGAGGAGGTCAAAAAGTCCGGCCTGCGCGGCCGCGGCGGCGCCGGTTTCTCCTGCGGTCTCAAGTGGTCGTTCGTCGACCGCAAGAGCGGCAAGCCGATCTACCTCATCGTCAACGCCGACGAGTCCGAACCCGGCACCTTCAAGGACCGCTACATCATCCACCAGGACCCGCATCAGCTGATCGAGGGCACGATGATCTCCTGCTTCGCCAACGACGTGAAGCAGGCCTACATCTACATCCGCGGCGAGTTTCCTGAAGGCGCCCGCATTCTGGAGCGCGCCCTCCAGGAGGCGCGCGATGCCGGCTTCGTGGGGAAGAACATTCTGGGGACGGACTACTCCTGCGACATCTTCGTGCACCGCGGCGCCGGCGCCTACATCTGCGGCGAGGAAACCGGGCTGATCGAGTCGCTGGAGGGCAAGCGCGCCAACCCGCGCATCAAGCCACCGTATTTCCCGGCCGTGCTCGGCCTCTACCAATGTCCGACGATCGTGAACAACGTGGAGACCCTCTGCCACGTGAAGCACATCATGGACATGGGCGCCGACGAGTATCTCAAGATCGGCACGCCCAACAACACCGGCACCCGCATCTTCTGCGTCTCCGGCCACGTGAAGCGGCCCGGCTACTACGAGTTTCCCTGCGGCGCGGTCACGCTCGGCCAGCTGCTCAACGACGTCTGCGGCGGCCCGCGCGAAGGGCGCACCTTCAAGGCCGTCATCCCCGGCGGCTCCTCGGCCAAAATCCTTCGTTTCGGCGAGAAATTCACCATCAAGAACAAGGACGGCTCCACCAAGGAATGGGCGGTCGAGGACATCCCGATGGACTTCGACTCGCTGGCCGCCTGCGGCACGATGGGCGGCTCCGGCGGCGTCATCGTGATGGACGACTCGGTCAACATGGTCGAGGCGCTCGCCAACATCAACGCCTTCTACGCCCACGAGAGCTGCGGCCAGTGCACGCCGTGCCGCGAGGGCTCGCTGTGGATGAAGAAGATTTCCTCCCGCATGGTGCACGGCGAGGCCCGCACCGAGGACGGCGAACTCATCAAGAGCGTGGCCGACCAGATCGCCGGCCGCACCATCTGCGCCTTCGGCGAGGCCTGCTCGTGGCCGACGCAAAGTTTCGTTCTCAAGTTCGGCGACGAGTTCAAGGCCTACGGCGAGGCCAAGAAGTCCAAGCCCGCCGACAGCCTCGAACTGGTGTGAGCCACTCCGACTTTCCGCAATGATTCAGCCCGCCCAACCCGACCTCGTCACCGTCACCATCGACGGCAAGGAGATCGCCGTGCCCAAGGGTACCAACGCGATCGAGGCCGCCCGCCTGGCCGGCATCGACATCCCGCACTACTGCTACCACCCGAAGCTCAGCATCGCGGGCAATTGCCGGATGTGCCTCATCGAAATGGGCATGCCGATGACCGACCGCGCCACCCGTGAGCCGATCATGGACCCGGAGACCGGCAAGCAGAAGATCGGCTGGATCCCGCGTCCCCAGATCGGCTGCGGCACCAACGTGGCGCCGGGCATGCAGATCAAGACCAACTCGCCCATGGTGAAGGAGTGCCGCGAGGGGGTGATGGAATTTCTCCTCATCAACCACCCGCTGGACTGCCCGATCTG
>Ga0181606_10000160_pt1 | contig 52259 bp, 52 predicted proteins | sample 041ome_10_FD_132994 | JGI IMG/M metagenome (GOLD analysis project Ga0181606, IMG submission 132994) | Coastal salt marsh microbial communities from the Groves Creek Marsh, Skidaway Island, Georgia - 041412US metaG (megahit assembly) | ecosystem: Environmental > Aquatic > Marine > Intertidal... | reverse complement strand
TTCCTTGACAGGAGGAATGGCATTTGAGGCTTTAAACCATGCAGGAGTAAGCGGCACCAACTTGCTCATTATCCTCAATGACAACTGCATGTCTATTGATCCCAATGTCGGCGCATTGAAAGATTACCTGACGGATATTACTACCTCACATACCTACAATAAGGTAAAAGACGAAGTATGGAACGTACTCGGCAAACTCAGTAAGTTTGGAAGTAGCGCACAAGAAATTATCTCCAAAGTAGAAGGGGCAATCAAGTCAGCAGTACTCAAACAAAGTAATCTCTTTGAATCGCTCAACCTTCGCTATTTTGGTCCGGTAGACGGCCATGACGTGGATCACCTCGTGGAGATTCTTAGAGACCTTAAGGATATTCCAGGACCTAAGATCCTTCATTGCATTACAGTAAAAGGAAAGGGATATGGCCCTGCTGAAAAGGGAAATAAGACTACTTGGCATGCTCCTGGTACCTTTGACAAGGTAACAGGCGAGATCTATAAAAAAACACCAAGTACTCCTCAAGCACCCAAATACCAAGATGTTTTTGGACATACCTTAATCGAACTTGCTGAAAAAGATGCACGCATCATGGGGGTAACTCCCGCCATGCCCTCGGGCTCTTCCATGAATTTGATGATGGCAGCCATGCCAGATCGTGCTTTTGATGTGGGCATTGCCGAGCAGCATGCAGTTACTTTTTCTGCTGGAATGGCAACTCAAGGACTGGTTCCTTTTTGCAACATATACTCTTCCTTTATGCAACGTGCCTACGATCAGGTGATCCACGATGTATGTCTACAAAATTTGCCCGTCGTATTTTGTTTGGATCGTGCAGGCTTTGCAGGAGCAGATGGGCCTACCCACCATGGGGCATATGACATTGCATTTTTCCGATGCGTGCCCAATTTGGTGGTGGCCGCACCCATGAATGAGGAAGAATTACGAAATTTGATGTACACAGGGTCGATGTATGGGGGGCCATTTTCTATTCGTTACCCAAGAGGCAACGGGGTAATGCCCAACTGGAAAACCCCTTTGCAAGCCATTCCGGTAGGTCAAGGCAGATGCATCAAGCCTGGGGAAGAAGTAGCTATCTTGACCCTAGGACACATCGGTAACTATGCCGTAGAGGCCTGTAGATCCCTTTCTAAAGAAGGGTTGAACCCTGCACATTACGACATGCGCTTTGTGAAGCCTTTGGATGCGCAGCTATTGCATGAGATCTTCAGCACCTTCAAAAAGGTAATTACTGTAGAAGACGGATGCTTGATGGGTGGATTTGGTTCTGCGGTCCTAGAATGGATGGTTGACCAAGGCTACCAAGCTCAAGTAAAGCGTTTGGGGATTCCGGATGACGTGATCGAACATGGCGAGCAATTGGAATTGCATCGCGACTGTGGCTTCGACCCTCAGGGTATTGCCAATGCAGTAAAGGCATTGACCGAGCAAGAACAATTCGCCTAAAATCAGCACTTCCATGCTGCATTTTTTTGAAAAAGGTCAAGGTCATCCACTGCTCTTCCTTCATGGGTTTTGCGAATCTGGAGAAATGTGGAGGCATCTTGCTGATTCCTTAGCCTCTCAGTACCGGGTTATTTGCCCTGATTTTCCAGGCTTTGGAAATTCTCCCCTAAGTCAATCCATACAAAGTATCGAAGAAGTGGCTGAGCAGTTGGAAGACTGGATAGAAGCCTTGCAAATCAAAAACCCCATTGTACTGGGCCATTCTATGGGGGGCTATGTAGCCTTGGAACTACTTGACCGCATGGGGGAACGGATCAAAGCAATCGGTCTGCTCCATTCTACTGCGTATGGCGACGACGAGGATAAGAAAAAAATGCGCAACCGCACTCTTACATTTTTGAAAAAGCACGGCGCAGCCAAATTCGTCACCTCCTTTGTGCCTCAGCTATTCCCTGAACACCGCCGAATTGAGCTGGCCGAAGCCATGGAAGTAGCTATGGAAGATGGGAAACGTGCTAGTCTTGAGGGCTTACTTGACTATACATTAGCGATGCGTGACCGCAAAAATCGGATGGAAGTACTTTATCAGTATCAAGGACTAAAATTACTGCTTGCGGGGACCCTAGATGGGGCAGTTAAAATTGAATCCAGCCGTGCACAACAGGGAGCTTACACCCACTATGTCGAATTCGAAGGAGTAGGCCATTTGGGGATGGTGGAGGAAAAAGAAAAGACCTTGGCCGTGATTCAAAACTTTGTGGGTGAGGTGCTTAAGTAGTGCTAGATTTTTCAAGAATCCCCATCAAGTCCTCTAAATAGCGTTGGTCTACTGCATCAAAATCATCCAGCCTATTGCTATCCACATCCAGGACTAGAAATACTTCTCCGTTCTGAAATACAGGGACGACGATTTCAGATTTGGAAGCGGAACTGCAGGCGATGTGACCCGGAAAAGCTTCCACATCAGGGACTAATTGTGTTTTCTTTTCCTTCCAAGCCGTTCCGCAGACTCCCCGTCCGAAGGCAATTCGGGTACAAGCGATGGGACCTTGAAAAGGGCCGAGTACCAATTCCTGTCCTTTCACCACATAAAATCCCACCCAAAAAAAGCCAAAAGCTTCCCGAAGGGCAGCGGCGATATTGGCCAGGTTGGCAACCAAATCCCTTTCTCCTACTATCAGGGCCTCTATTTGAGGGAGTAGTGCCTGGTAAATTTCTTCTTTACTTCCTCCTTGAGGAAGGAATAGGTTATCAGCCATGGTAATAAATTTCTAGTTGATCCTCCCCAATTGCATGCGATTCGGAAGGAGTTTGTGTAAGTTGGGGTGCAGCAATACCGCGTTCAAATTCTATGGGAGCTGTAAATACCCGGGCTTCGTCCCAAAGTCCCATTTCCAAAAACTGATTGATAGTTTGACTTCCCCCCTCAATCAGGACACTTTGAATTTGACGGCCATGCAGATCGGCCAAAAGGCCTTCAAGAAAATTTCCTTCCGATAATTTGATCCATTCCAAGTTGGGAAGGGATTCGTTTTTTAGGGTATTGTAACAAAGCGTGGGTATCTCCTGGTCAAATAGGTTCAGATTGGCGGTAAGTTCCAACTGGGAATCCAGCACTACCCGAATAGGGTCCGTTCCGCTCCAGTCCCGTACATTCAATCGAGGATTGTCGTAGAGGGCGGTATTTTTACCCACCAGGACAGCTTGCTCCTCTGCCCGCCAAAGGTGGACGAGCTGCCTGCTTTGGGAGCAACTGATCCATTTGGAGTCAAAATTTTCTTTGGCAATAAACCCATCCTGAGTTTGTGCCCACTTGAGGATCAAGTAAGGGCGATGCCGTTCTTGCTGGCAAAAAAACCGACGGTTCTGCCACCTTGCCTCCTGCTCTAAAAGTCCCACTTGTACAGATATTCCAGCTTCTTCAAGCAACTGTATTCCCTTTCCTGCCACAAGCGGGTTAGGATCTAAGGTGGCCACTACTACTGATTTGATTCCTTTTTCGATTAATAAATTGGCACAAGGAGGAGTTTTTCCCCAGTGGGAGCAAGGTTCTAAGCTGACATAAGCCGTAGCTTCTTCGAGTAATTTGGGGTCGTTGACCGAGGCAATCGCATGGACTTCTGCATGAGCCCCCCCATACTGGGCATGGTATCCTTCCCCGATTATTTTTCCCTCTTGCACAAGTACGCATCCCACCAAAGGGTTAGGGCGTACGGACCCTTTTCCTCGTTCGGCGAGGTCAAGTGCACGTTGCATGAAAAAGGAGGGATTCATGGGTCCAAATTTAGTTCAATTCTTGTCATTCTCAGCAAGTAAGTCCTTGCTTTGACCCAGTTTGCCTGGATCAAGGATAAAATTCTACTTCATTCAAAAGGATTCTTTGCTTTAAACACCTGAACTTTCTAGCACTCGATGTACTTTTGTATATGATGAATTGGGAAAAGTTACTCGCCTTTGGGCGTTTTGGAGAACAGGCAAAAGGAACAAACACGGACACGGCACGTTCTGAATTTGAAGTGGATTACGACCGCATTATTTTCTCTGCCCCCTTTCGAAATCTTCAAGATAAAACCCAAGTTTTCCCCCTGCCCGAGCAGGCATTTGTGCACACCCGCTTGACACACAGTCTGGAAGTATCCTCAGTCGGTCGCTCACTAGGAAAAGCCGCAGGGGAAAAAATACTTGAAAAATACCCCAAGCTTAGTTCCAAAGGAATCACTGCAGCAGGAATTGGTTCGATTGTGGCAGCAGCAGCGCTCACCCATGACATTGGCAATCCTCCTTTTGGCCATGCAGGGGAAGAGGCAATTTCTGATTTTTTTAGGCTTCATCCCTATGGCACTAGCTGGAAGCAGCATGTTCGTGAGGATCAGTGGACTGACCTGATCAACTTTGAAGGTAATGCACAGGGATTCCGGATGTTGGTGTCCAAGCAAAATGGGTTGAAATTAACGTACGCCACCCTAGCGGCATTTACCAAGTATCCCCGTCCCAGTTTGATTGTACAGCGAGATTTGGCTAGAAAGAGTCAAAAAAAATATGGCTTTTTTATCAACCAACATCAGGATTTTGAAAAGATGGCTCAGGAACTGGGCTTGGAAAAAGTAGGGAATGATTGCTGGGCTCGCCATCCCCTCGCCTTTTTGGTGGAGGCGGCCGATGACATCTGTTACAGCATTATTGACTTAGAAGATGGTTGTACCCTGGATCTAGTCACGTTTAAGGATACACTTTCCTTGTTGAAACCTATTTTGGGAGAGAAGTTTGATCCAGAGAAACTAAAGGGGCGAACCCAATCACAAAATTTGGGAGCCCTCCGAGCCTTAGCCATTGGACAGTTAATTCGAGAAACGGTGGAGGCCTTCACTACCTACGAGGAGAGCATGCGAAAGGGCAATTTTGACAAGGCGCTTACAGACATTATTCCCTCTGCCAAAGCCTTGGCAGAGATCTCTCAACGGTCTGTGCAGCAGATTTACCGTTCTCAAGTCGTTTTAGAAAAAGAAGCAGTGGGATTCCAAGTGCTAAACGGTTTACTAGAAGTATTTAGCCAGGCCTTATACCATCATTGCTATACACCGGAGCACGTTTCAGGACAGGACAAAAGTTTGCTTAGGCTTCTTCCTGAGGATTTTCCACTCAAAGGTTTTGGAATCGAATCAAATGCCTATCCCCTACTTCGGGCATTGATTGATTTTATCTCAGGGATGACCGACAAGTACGCCCTGAATCTGTACCGACGGGTGAAAGGAATTTCCCTTCCAGGTGCTTGATTGTAGCCTATTTAGGAAAAGGTTACTGCTGTTCTTCCCAGTTTTCTCCCCAGTCTACCACTTGATCTTCCAAGTAGTGTGGGTACAGTTTGCGGTGTTGTTTCTTCACCTCTTGCACCAAAGCTTCGCGTAAGCCTTCCACATTGTCGCCTAGAGATGCTGCCATAAAAACAGGGCTGATGCCATTTTTCTTCTCAAAAGCTTCGGAGAGTGCCTTGAAATCGAGGAAGCGGGCTTCTTGTAGTTCGTGCTCAGAGATGAGCAACAATTCCTCTTGGGAGGGCATTTGCTGGACTAGATCTACCTTATTAAAAACAAGTAAGACGGGCTTATCTCCTGCCTTAATTTCTTGAAGTGTTTGGGTGACGACTTCAATATGGTCCTCAAAAGCATGGTGCGATAAGTCAACCACATGTACCAAGAGGTCTGCCTCTCGAATTTCATCGAGGGTGGATTTAAAAGATTCAATCAGGTGAGTGGGCAATTTGCGGATAAAACCTACCGTGTCGGAAAGCAAAAAAGGAATATTTTCCAAAACCACTTTCCGTACAGTAGCATCCACCGTAGCAAAGAGTTTGTTCTCAGCTAGAATATCAGTTTTCGTAATCAAATTCATCAAGGTGGATTTTCCCACATTGGTGTAGCCCACTAGCGCTACGCGTACAATTCCTTTTCTGCCTTTTCGTTGCGTAATCCCCTGCTTTTCTATTTCTTGAAGTTTTTCTTTGAGCAAGGATATTTTAGCACGAATGTCTCGCTTATCTGTTTCAATCTCCTTTTCACCGGATCCCCCTCGTGTACCAGTTCCTCCGCGCTGCCGCTCCAAGTGGGTCCACATGTTGGTCAATCGGGGCAATAAGTATTGAAAACGTGCAAGTTCTACTTGGGTTTTTGCTTGTGCTGACTGTGCGCGCTTCAAAAAGATATCTAGAATAAGTAGGGAGCGGTCGTAGATTTTTATTTTTAGCTCATTTTCCAAATTACGCATTTGGGAGGGACTCAAGTCGTCGTCAAAGATGACCATGTCTACTGCAAAATGCTCCACATAGGTTTGTATCTCCTCCAATTTACCTTTGCCCACAAAGGTGCGGATGTCGGGCTTGTCCATTTTTTGTTTAAAACGGTACACTGTTTTCGCACCGAGGGTCTCTGTCAGGAAGGCCAATTCATCCAGATGCTCCTCCACTTCCTTTTCCGGTTGATATTGGCGCACTAAGCTGACTAAGACGGCAGTTTCCTGTCGAGGAGCGGTATCGTGTAGTTTTTGGAGTTTTCGTGAAAATTTACTCATGTATTGGCTATGGATAGATCTCGTCTGCCATGTCTTTGGAAGAGATGCTTTTCCCCTTGACTTGGTCATTGCTTCCTCAAATTTGAGCATAATTCCTTAGATTAGATTAGGATACTCACTTTGGGTATGGTTATTTTGCTGTCGAAAGTAAAATAAATCGCCCCAATGGCAGAAATTAGGCAAACTTCCCTCCCAGGTGTCTTTGAGATTTTTCCCCGCGTTTTCCCAGACAGCAGGGGGTATTTTTTTGAATCCTTCCGGGGAGATTGGTTGGAGCAGGTTGGGGTTCAGGAATCTTGGGTGCAAGACAACCAATCTTTTTCACAGAAGGGGACGGTTCGTGGAATTCATTTTCAACACGGCGAACATGCGCAAGCCAAGTTGGTCCGGGTCATTTCTGGAAAAGTACTTGATGTCGCTGTGGATTTGAGAAAAGGCTCTGTAACTTTTGGGCAGGTGTATTCCACGATTTTGGATACAGAGAAAAATAATCTCCTTTACCTTCCTGCTGGCTTTGGCCATGGTTTTTCGGTTTTGGAAGATGCAGTATTTGTTTACAAGTGCTCCAACTACTACCACAAAGCTTCCGAGGGGGGAGTACTTTGGTCCGATCCTGCCTTAGGCATTGACTGGGGGGTAGCCGAACCGATTGTATCCGAAAAAGATATGCATTTATCCAGTCTTTCGGAGTTTGTAGCAGCAACTCAAGGGGGATTGTAATTGGATAAGGGAAAGAAAGCCCTACAAAAATCAACTATGAATATTTTAATCACCGGAGTAACTGGATTATTTGGGAGGGAACTTGCGAAGGCCTTTTGCTCACTAGGAACTATTCATGGCCTGAGACGCTCGAATTCTTCCTTCACGGATCCTGATTTGGCTGGACTGTCTATTCAATGGCATGAAGGGGATATTTTAGATTTTAGTTCCCTTTTAGATGCAGTAGCTGGAATGGATTTGGTGATTCATGCTGCAGGAAAAGTATCCTTCTTGCCACAGGACGACAAAGAAGTTTATAAAGTGAACCATGAAGGGACAATCCATGTAGTCAATGCCTTATTGGCGGCAGAGGTGCCCAAACTAGTTTACGTAAGTTCCGTTGCAGCTTTGGGACAGATTCCAGACCAGGAAGATTACGACGAGCAATCCACATGGGTGGATTCTCCCGATCAAACCTCCTATGCCATTTCAAAATACAAGGCAGAATTGGAAGTTTGGAGAGGCGAACAAGAGGGCTTGCAAGTGTTGGTGGTGAATCCCGCAGTACTTTTAGGGAAGATTTCCTACACTCGAAGCTCTGGTATACTCTACCAGGCAATCCGTAAAGGCCTTCCATTTTTTCCTGCTGGAAACCTCAATTACATAGATGCACGCGATGCTGCAGCAATCACACGGGATTTGGTAGCTAACCAAGCTTGGGGAGAGCGTTTTATTTTGACCAAGGAAAGTATTCCTTACCAGGTGTTTTTTCAGAAGGCTACACAGGTATTTGGCGGGATAGCGCCCACAAGGGTAGTCCCCAATTGGGGGATTACTTGGGGCTTTCCCTTGCTTAAAATGTTTTTCCTGCTCTTTGGAAAGAAATTGCCAATGTCTGCTGCAATGGCTAGAAATGCGCAGCAAAAAACGCGGTATCGAAATCAAAAGGTAGAAGCGTACCTACAGTTTAGCTACCGGGACTTGCAAGAAACCTTAAGCTGGGCAAATACCCCCGGATAAACTTATTTTCTATCGCAAGCGTTGGAAGAAGTAATGAAAAAAATAAAATATTCGGAGTACGATAAAATCAGGAAAAAATTATATTAGGATTTTAGGAAAACCAAAATTTTGGTATCTTAAAAAAATCATAGCACTACCGAATGACTGGAGATCACGACCACGACTGGGAAGAAGACAAAAAGCTTGTTGAGCGTTTTGAAAATTCCCTGAAGTCCAACATGGACCTGTATTTCGAAGAAGAAGAATTGGAGGATATTATCCGATTTTACTTTGATCAGCAAAAATTTTTAAAGGCGCTCCGTGCATCAGAATATGCCCTAGAAAAATTTCCCTTTTCTGTCGAAATCCGCCTCCAAAAAGCACAGTGCCTTATTTTCAACGACGAATTGGATGAGGGATTGGAGATTTTGGAGCAGCTCAACAACCTTTCTCCCAACAACGAAGACATTGTGTTGGCTTTAGCCAATGCACAGATTTTGGCGGGCAATTTTCAAGAAGGCATTGACTTGCTAGAAAATTACCTCCCAATGGCAGAGGACAAGGCTGAGGTGTATTATTCGTTGGGAAATTTGTTTCGTGCCAAAGGAGATAATTCGAAGGCTAGTCATTATTTCAAAGAAGCAGTAAAAAATCGAATTAACCACGAGGATGCCTTGTTTCAGTTGGCAATGATTACCGAAGAGGAAGGGTCGTTTGATGAGATTTTGGATTTTTACCAAGAGTTTATCGACCAAGACCCCTATTCTGCAGGGGCCTGGTACAATCTTGGGGTGGTATACAATCGTCTCGGAAGATTTGAAGAGGCTATAAAAGCGTATGAATACGCCTTAATTATCGACGATGCATTTGCTTCGGCCCACTTCAACATGGGGAATTCCTTGATGAATACCCAGGATTTTAAAGGGGCTTTGGAAGCGTATCAAAATACGATTAATTGTGAAGGTGCCAATGCAGAAAACTGTTGCTACATGGGTGCTGCCTACGAAAAATTGGGAAAAATCGACGAGGCCTTTACCTATTTTAAAAAGTCTGCCAAGTTGGATGAAGAGTACGACGATGCTTGGTTTGGATTGGGGATGTGTATGCTTAAAAAAGAAAAATTTTTTGAAGCGATTCATTACTTTAAAAAAGCCATACATCTCAACAAAGACAATGCAACCTACTGGGTAGGTTTGGCAGATGCAGAGTTTAATCTCGGTAATATGCAAGCTAGTTCCGATGCCTACGAAGAGGCCATTAACTTGGAGCCAGGAATCATGGAGGCCTATGTGAACTTATCTATAATTTATTTTGAGCAGAATAGATTTGAGGAATCCATAGATGTCATCCGTGAAGGAATCGAAGAATTGCCCGAGGAAGCGGAGTTGTATTACCGACTCGTTGTCTATTTGATCAAAATGGGTAAATACAAGGAAGGCTTCACATATTTGGAAAATGCATTAACTTTGGACTTTGATAGGCATGTCCTCCTGTATGAATTGATGCCCGAATTGCAAAAGCAAAAGGCCGTGTACAAGATCATTGCCCAGTTTAGGGATGAAAATCCCCGCTCAACACCATAATACTTAGCGAATGAATTACGTGCTGAAGAATCTCCCTGTACGGACTGCGAAGCCTCGTAACACGGGATTTACCATGGCGATGGACAAAGGACTTAGCTTACGCGAAACGGAAGACTTTGTGGATAGTTGTGCGGATTACGTGGATATTGTAAAGTTTGGGTGGGCAACTTCCTATGTAACCAATCGATTGAAAGAAAAAATCGCAGTATATAAAGCTGCAGGCATCCCAGTTTATTTTGGGGGTACTTTGTTTGAAGCCTTTATTGTTCGCGGTCAATTTGATGATTATAGAAAAGTTTTAGACACCTTTGGATTGGAATATGCCGAAGTTTCTGACGGCTCAATCTCTCTCAATCACGATAAAAAATGTACTTACATTCATGAGCTTTCCAAACAGGTGACTGTGCTTTCTGAAGTTGGATCCAAGGATGCAGCCAAAATCATACCTCCTTACAAGTGGATTGAACAGATGCAGACTGAATTGGGAGCTGGAGCATGGAAGGTAATTGGAGAGGCTCGTGAAGGAGGGAATGTAGGGTTATTTAGAGATTCAGGAGAAGTACGACAAGGGTTGGTGGAGGAGATTTTGACGCAAGTGCCTGAAGATAAAATCATTTGGGAGGCTCCTCAAAAATCACAGCAAGTATGGTTTATCAAACTACTTGGAGCCAATGTCAATCTTGGAAATATCAGTCCTGCTGAAGTAATTCCATTGGAAACTATCCGATTAGGGCTTCGTGGAGATACTTTTGACCATTTTCTTGGTGAAATCAAACTTTAATTCCACTTTAATATAGGCTGATCATTTCTTCGATCAGCCTTTCTTTTTGAAAATGAATTCCCTAAAAAAATACGGACTAAATTACCTCAAAGGTATGGCAATGGGCGCAGCAGATATTGTCCCCGGCGTTTCTGGAGGATCAATTGCCCTTATCGCAGGAATTTATCAGCAGCTGCTCGATAGCATCAATTCCTTCAACATGGAAAATTTGCTTTTGTTGAAAGCTTTCCGAATCAAGGAATTTTATGCCCGTGTGCAAGGCAATTTTTTACTTAGTTTATTGCTAGGAATTTTAACGAGCATTTTTGCTCTTTCTCGGGTGATTACCCTTCTAATGGAGGAGTATCCCATACCGCTCTGGTCCTTTTTCTGTGGCTTGATTTTGGTCAGTGCTTTTTTAATTTTGAAAAATATCAAACGTTGGACCGGAGGGGTAGTTTTAGCCCTTGTCTCGGGAACAGTTTTTGCCTGGCTGGTGACGAATTTACCTCCAATGAACACCACTGATGCCCAATGGTTTACCTTTGTCGCTGGTGCTATTGCCATCTGCGCCATGATTTTACCTGGGATTAGTGGAAGTTTTATTCTTTTAATCCTGGGCAAATACGAAACCATTTTAGTGGCGGTCTCCCAGAAAGATATTTTTACTCTAGGGTTATTCGCGGCTGGATGCTTGGTCGGTCTCTTATCATTTAGTCGTGTCGTTGCTTTCCTGTTGCGGCGGTTTTATGGCAGTACCATTGGGGTATTGTCCGGTTTTATGTTGGGCTCAATCAATAAGCTATGGCCTTGGAAACTGGTGACCGCTTGGAGAATGTCTTCTAAAGGCCATCAAACCCCATTTCTTACAGAAAACATCCTTCCTGGGGCCTATTTGGACAAGGTTGGTCAACAACCTCAGATTGTCTGGGCAATAGGAGCATTTCTCTTAGGAATCGGTATCGTCCTATTTATTGAGTGGTTAGCAAATAAGTTACAAGTAGCATGAGAAAATTTGGCTTGATCGGCTTTCCTTTGGGGCACTCCTTTTCAAAAAAATATTTTACAGAAAAATTTGCCCGAGAAAATCGTAGCGATTGCGTATTTGAATTGTATGAATTTCCCCATGTGGAGAACTTTCGTTCGGTAATTGAGCGAGAAAAAGAGTTGGAAGGTCTTTCAGTGACCATCCCGTACAAAGAACAAATTATCCCCTACTTAGATGCTTTGGACCCTGCCTGTGAACGAATTGGAGCAGTCAATTGCATTCGAATTCGGGAAGGTAAAAAGGTGGGATATAACACAGATTACCTGGGCTTTAAACAATCCCTTACCACTTGGTTAGGAGAAAGTATTCCAAATGCCTTGGTATTAGGCACTGGAGGAGCATCTAAAGCCGTGCAGCAAGCACTAGGTGATCTTAACGTAGCATTTTTGCTAGTTTCAAGGACAAAGCAAAAAGAACAACTTACCTACCAAGATTTAAGGGAGGATACTACTTGGATGCAAGAATATCCCTTGCTGATTAATGCGACGCCTTTGGGAACTTACCCTCATGTGGAGGGAATGCCAGAGTTGCCTTTGGAACAGTTGGATAGCCGAAATCTTGTCTATGATTTGGTATACAATCCTGCCCGTACTCGGCTGATGCAGGAATGTTTATCTCGAGGGGGAAAAGTAAAAAATGGGCAAGATATGCTCGAGTTGCAAGCTGAGGCCGCTTGGAAAATATGGAATAAAGCCTAGAATGTAGGCTCAAAATGGCTTGTCGAATTCTTCGGGAAGTTTTACAAAAATATTTCCCGAATCCTTTTTTGCTCTTGTTTGTGGATTAAAAATAGGGAGATTCAAACTATGGATACTTTTCAAAAAACACGTTGCCCGTGGTGCCTAGGGTTTCCGGAATACATTACCTACCATGACGAAGAATGGGGTGTACCAGTTTACGATGATCGGGTCCATTTCGAATTTTTGGTCTTGGAGAGCGCACAAGCAGGACTTAGCTGGGCGACAGTTTTAAAAAAGCGAGCCGGTTACAGGAGGGCCTTTGCAAACTTTGATTACAAGGAAGTGGCCCTATTTCCCGAATCGTATGTGCAAGAATTGCTTCAAGACAGCGGGATTATTCGCAATGGCATGAAGATTCGTGCTGCCATCAACAATGCGCAGCGTTTTCAGGAAGTGCAAAAGGAATTTGGAACCTTCTCAAATTATATTTGGGGATTTGTTGGAGGCAAACCAATTCGAAATTCCATCGCTCCTAAAGCACCCTATCCTGCTACTTCTCCAGAGTCTGATTTGCTGGCAAAAGACATGAAGAAAAGAGGATTTAAGTTTTTAGGCAGCACTGTGCTCTATGCACATATGCAAGCTACCGGTTTGGTAAACGACCATTTGGATACCTGCTTTCGGAAGCAGGAAATATAATAGGTATAAAAAAAGGGAGGCTTTGCCTCCCTTTTTTTATGGTGATTTAGGCGGTACTTACAGTTGAGCCATAAGAAGGTATACTGCTGCTCCAGCAAAATAACCGAGTGCTGCTAGAAGAGAAATACGCTTCAAATACCAACCAAATTCTATTTTTTCCATGCCCATAGCTGCTACACCAGCGGCAGAACCAATGATTAGAATACTTCCTCCGGTACCGGCACAATAGGCGAGATAAGTCCAAATAAAGTCATCCAAAGGATACATTTCCATACTGTACATGCCCATGCTAGCAGCGACCAAAGGCACATTATCTACAATAGCAGAAAGTACTCCAATAAGCGTGATAATGATTCGGTTGTCGCCGATGGTATCGTTGAGGTAGCTAGCAAAGTTGGCCAAGGTACCCATGGATTGAAGGGATCCAACAGCAAGCAAAATGCCTAAAAAGAACAAGACGCTTGGCATGTCAATTTTGGTTAACGCGTGACCAGCAGTGTAATGCTTTCGTTCTACTTCATCCAAATGTGGATTAATCAATTCGGACACCACCCAAAGTACACCCAGGCCAAGTAGCATGCCCATGTAAGGAGGGAGATGGGTGACGGTTTTAAATATTGGAACCGAAATCAACGCTCCTACACCAATTGCAAGCATAAGATTACCACTTGTTACTTTTGATCCTTCTGTATTTTTGCTTTCCTTAAAATCTCCCAAAGTTCCTTTTAAGGTAAAAGTGAGGTAGATCAGCGGGACAGCCGCACAAACAATACTTGGGATAAGTATACTTTTCATAATAGAAGCGGCAGAGATTTGACCACCAATCCACAGCATGGTAGTCGTCACGTCACCAATTGGAGACCATGCACCACCGGCATTCGCAGAGATGACGATCATACCTGCAAAGAAGAGGCGCATTTGCTTGTCAGGTATCATCTTCCGGATCAAGGATACCATGACAATAGTGGTAGTCAAATTGTCCAAGACGGCAGATAAGAAGAAGGCTACGCCACATACGACCCACAATAGGACGATTGGATTTTTGGTTTTGATGCGGTCAGTGATGAATTTAAAACCATGGTGTGCATCTACCAATTCCACGATAGTCATGGCTCCCATCAAAAAGAAAAGGATTTGGGAGATTTCATTGAGGTGATGCCCCAATTGTTCAATGACATATTCTAAATGGAGTTCACCGGCAGACAGGCTGGCTGCTTTTTCACCCAATACATGGATAAAATGGAGGTAACGTTCACTCGATAATAAGGTTTCAGGTGCTCCTGAAACGGTAAAAATAGTCCAACAAATTACTGCAGTCAGCAATGCAGAGGCAGTTTTGTTAATCTTAATGGGATGCTCAAGGGCAATTGCCAAGTAGCCAACCACAAAGATGATAATGATTAATAACTCCATTTTTTAGGTTTTTTGGTTGATAAATTAGGTTTAATCTAGGGCTTGATTTGTTCTATTTAGCGATTCTACTTTCTTTATCCCTAAATTCCTAACGCTTAGAGGAGAATTTGACTTAAGAATTTTGATTTTATTCATAAGGTGGGATTAAGGATCTCGCACTACTAGGCAGAGAAGTCAAATCTATTCCCTCCTATTATTTTTCTATTAGTAATTTACATGAACTGTGCAAAAGCTATATTATAGGGAGTTTTGGCAACTTTTATGCACACTGAATTGTGATTTGCCTTTTTTAGCCATAGAATGTACCCCCAGAAGAGTTTCGACTAGCGCCTGTGACGGATGCTAGGGTATTCACCTCTCCCCGGAGTTTTAGGGCCCCAAGGAAAGCAAATACAAGCGCTTCTTTAAATTCAATTAATGCACTACCTGCGTTTACTTGGATCCAATGATGGGCCAGGTGATGGTCTAATCGTTCGACAAAATAGCGGTTGTATGCTCCTCCACCCGTAAGGAGAATATGAGGTGGAAGCTCTGAAGAATAATTCCGAATAATTGAGGAGATTTGAATTGCAAAATGTTCCACCAAGGTATGTAAAGAATCTACGGGTGACAGGTTAGCTTTTTCTAGACGAGGTATAAAAAATTCTTCCAAAGATTCTCTACCCAAGGATTTAGCCCCCCTAAGGGAATAAAAAGGAAGGGCATTTAATTCGTTTAAAAGGGAAGCATCAAGTGTTCCCTTTCGGGCCCAATCCCCATTTTCATCGTAGGGACTACCTAATTTTTGGGCTTCACGATTGAGAAGGAGATTAAATGGGCTGCAATCAAAGGCGAGCCTTTCCCCATTTTTTTCCAAGGAGAGATTCGAAATTCCTCCCAAGTTGATGCAAAAATCTACCTCAGGAAAGAGTAAACGATCCCCAATAGGCACTAATGGTGCCCCTTGCCCGCCAAGCTGTACATCAAGCATCCGAAAATCGTTTATTACTTTTTTTCCTGAAGCTTGGTGAAGTGCCCATCCATTGCCAATCTGTAAGCTGAGTCCTTTTTCAGGTTGATGAAAAACGGTATGCCCATGGGAAGCAACAGCCATGGGGTTCAGCTGGTGTTCCAAACAAAATGCGTTTACTTGTTCCCCCATCCATTTTCCAAATGCTACATCCAATGACGAAAGGTCATGACCAGAGAGTAAGTGACTATTTGCCAATGCTTCCCCTAAAGTTGGGGGAAATGGGCAGGTAAGGGTCTGGCCGAGTTGGTAGGTCCATTTTCCGTCTAGAAGCTCAAAATGGCAATAAGCCAAATCCAATCCGTCTCCAGAAGTGCCTGACATCAAACCGATCAACGTATATCTTTCTGGAAGCATGGGTTAAATAATGTTAAGTTAAGGGGTACAAGGAGCAGTAAAATTTAAGCAACAAAAAAGTTTTCCTTGTTAGTGCCTAATTTGACCCCTCCAATGAAAATTTACTTCCTAAATTAATAAATACCGCATTAAGTCAATCTAACTTAGCTAATCGTGGGGTAGATTTCGTTCTTGGAAGCAGATTTTTAACGAAAAGTAAAGTGGTCTAGTAGCCAATGCACGGAATCCTTTTGCATTAAATTTTCAGAAATAGTTAAATATCTACCTAGTGCGAAATTCAAATCTTTTGATTCATTGCTAAAAGACCACATATTTGTAGTCCTAAATTTAGTGCCCTTTGGACTAAATTGAATTCTAAACCATGATGTTGCGTAAACTAGCGTTGGGTGTCCTTTGCACCTTTGTTGTATTTTCAGAAGGCTTCGGTCAAAATAGTGCCTCCACCTACAGTGCCCTTGGTATTGGAGAATTTAACTATGGAGGTCAGGTTCAAAACCAAGGCATGGGGGGGTTAGGAATAAGTTTTGGCACAGGTTGGGGCGCAAATGTGGTCAATCCTGCTTTATCCACACGTAATACCATCTTTAACTTTCAAGCATCACTCAATTACAAGAGAATAGCTGTTTCCAATGAAACAGAGAGTTCAACTGTGGATGGGGGCGGACTTTCTTATTTGGCTTTATCTTTTCCAGTCAAAACAGGTAAATTAACCACAGGGCTTGGTTTGGGTCAAATTTCAAGTATTAATTACCGACTCAAGGTGGATAGCCCAGTCAATAACTCAGATTTGAGTGCAAGCAATTACCTTGAAGGAGATGGGGGTATTTCTGAAGCCTATCTTAATTTCGGCTACCTGGTAACCAAAAATCTTAGCATTGGGGTCCAAGGATCCTATCTTTTTGGTTCTTCGATTCGATCCAATCAATTACTAATTTTTGATCCCAATGGAGTTGAGGTAGGTCGACCTTCTGAATACTACGAGCGGATGACGGTCTCAGACGTGGCTTTAAAGCTTGGTGCACATTACTTTTTAAAAGCTTCTGAGAAGAGTAACCTTCATTTTGGAGCCATTTATCAGAAATTTGGGAATGTGAATGGTACCGCATTTGCAAAACTGGCCCCTATTGGCCAAGCGAGTAGTCTAAAAACTGATGGATACCTCATTGCCAACAACGATAGAGGAGCCATTTACATCCCTGAACGCTTGGGGTTTGGAATGAGCTACGAAAAAATTAATAAATTCGTCATTGGGCTAGAAGGTCAGTACCAAGATTTTTCCAATTATCGAAATTTCTTTGGAGAGAACCTAAGTCTACAATCGGCTCAAAAAGTTGGGCTTGGATTTCAAGTTGTGCCAGATTTTATGGATTTTGACAATCTATTCAATCGAGCCACCTACCGAATGGGTTTGGAGTGGTTGAGAACTCCTTATTTTATTAATCAGACTACCATTAATGACATTGGCATCAACTTTGGTACTTCTATTCCTGTAAATCAGTTGTCTTTGGTAAATTTTGCAATTAAGGTGGGAAGAAAAGGTGCCTTGGACAATGGATTGATCCGTGAAGGGTATGTGAATTTTACCTTTGGCCTTTCCTTAAATGACAATAGCTGGTTTTACAAGCGTGTATTTGAATAAAAAAATTAAAACAATTAACCCAAATGGGGATTTACTTTAGCGTCAACTACTGATTAAACCTTTAAGATTATGAAAATTAAATCAACCTTTCTAACCCTTGTAGCGCTGCTCATTTCTGTGATTACCATTGCTCAGGACGGCTGGAACTGGCCTGCAGATCCTGCAGTAGAAGCAAAAGCGCGTGAATACAATGCTGCTTATTTTGATTACATGAAAGCAGAGCAGTTTGCGGAGGCGACTAAGCCGTTAAACTGGTTGTTGGTAAACGTTCCCAATTTGAATGAATCAATTTACATTCAAGGGGTAACTGTGTACAAGGGTGCTGCTGACAATACCGAAGATGCTATCCAAAAAAGAGTTTATCAAGACAGTGTGATGGCTATTTATGATAAAAGAGGGGAATTGTATAACAATCATGTCAAGTGGATAGAAACAAAAGGCTATTATGGATACCTTTTCTACCGTGCCGATAAAGCTAAAATCCCTGGTGTGATTGCGGATTTTGAGAAAGCAGTCGAATTGAAAGGATCTATTAATTATCAATTTGTTCCGGCTTACTTTGACCTAGTTGAAAAGAATTATTCCTTGAATAAGGCATATACCCCAGAACAAGTATTGACCATCTACGATAAGTCAAACAAATTGTTGGATGCAGCCGGGGCTACAGGCAAAGACGTGACTGGATCCAAGGCCACGCTCGAAACGCTTTTGGTCAAGATGAAGTTGATTGATTGTGATTTCATTGAAAATACTATGGGACCAAAACTTACCGCGGACCCAACAAACGAGGAGCTTGCCGAACAGATTTTCACCTACTCCCTTCAGTACAAGTGTATTTCTACCAAGGCATTTTTGGCTGCATTAGAATTTAAGGATTCCAAGAATCCAACGTACAAAACCTCCCAGGTACGAGGAATGCTGTACATGTCAGCAAATGATTTTGAGAAGGCAGAACCTGTATTTGAAAAGGCGTTGACACTTGCTGCTACTGACAAAGAAAAGGCAGAGGTACAAATGGAATTAGCGAAAATTTATGCGAGAGGAGGAAAAAAATCCGCCGCTAGAACTGCCGCAAGAGAGGCTGCTGGACTAGATCCTGAACTGGTTTCTTCTGCCTATGGATTGATTGGAGATCTGTATATGTCCTCTTACAACGATTGCAGAGGGGGTGAAAGCCGTGCAAAAGATTATTCAGTATTCATCGCTGCCTACAATGCTTACCAGCGAGCAGGGGATTCCAAGGGAATGGGAAATGCTCGTTCAAGATTCCCTTCCAAGGAAGAACTATTCACCGAAGGTTTTCAAGTGGGTTCAACCCTAAGTACAGGATGCTGGGTAGGTGAGACAGTTACCCTTTCAACAAGAGATTAAATTGACTTCAAGTATTCAATAAAGGCAGCCTTCAAGCTGCCTTTATTTTTTTATTTCCCATTACTTTCCTATTATCTTTGCAAGTAATGAGCAAAAGGGGTTCCTTTTATTTAATTTTTTTAATAGCGAGTAGCGTACTTGCGTGTCGAGAAGGAGTGGATCCAAGCACCCTTCCCAAGTACGAGGGGCCTGTAAATTCTGCCCTGGATATCCATATTTTTTACAGCGATTCAGCCGTACTTCGTTCTGAGATTATTGCATCCAAACAGTTGGAATTTGCAAATGGAAATTTAGAGTTTCCTGAAGGTATTTCGGTTCAGTTTTTCGATGTTTACGGTCAACTAGAAACAACCATGCGTGCGGATAGGGGATTTTTCCTTCGCGATCAAAATCTGTACAAGGGGGAAGGAAATGTACAAGTGAAAAATTTTTCTAAAGATCAAAAATTACAAACTGAAGAATTGTTTTGGAATCAGTCAGAACGAAAAATTTACACGGATAAATTTGTGACTATCCAAGAAAAACAGACACTATTCAATGGCACAGGTATGGAGGCAGACGATAGTTTTGCAACCTATCGGCTTCAAAAAGTACGGGATAGTCGCACCCTTTTACCTGGAGAAGGACTATGAAATTAGTGGATGTTAGTTTGTTGTCTATTGCTCTGGCACTAATAGTAGTTGGAGTCCATCAAACCATGCTTCAGGGTATCGGGTTTTCCTATTCCCTTTTCATGTTTGCCGTAGTGCTATTATTTTGGTTTCAATTAAGAAGAACTAAAGGGCAAGCAAATCCGAAAGAGGGGTTGGACCACTCCAAAAAACCCATAAAGCCTAAACGAAAGTAATTCTTATGGACAGTAGCTACCTTATTTATGTGGTCATCACCTTGGTTTTTTCAGCTTTCTTTTCTGGGATTGAAATTGCTTACATCTCTGCTAATAAGCTTCAAATAGAACTGCAGAAAAAACAAGGACTTTGGACTGGAAAAATAGTCAGTAAGTTTATCAATAAACCAGGACAGTTTATTGGCACTACGCTAATTGGAAATACGATCATGCTGGTGCTGTATGGCATATTTATGGCCTTTCTTTTGGACGCCCCTCTTCGGCGCTTATTGCCTGAGCCCTTAGTCAATGAAGCGGTGATTTTGTTTGCTCAAACTATTCTTTCTACACTTTTGGTATTGATTACTGGGGAATTTTTACCCAAAAGCATTTTTTTACTGGATCCGAATCGGATGTTAAACTTTTTTGCTTTACCCTTCCTAATCATTTACAGTGGGATGTACCCCATTGTATGGTTGATTGTGGGTTTATCCAAGGGATTTATTACTCAGGTATTGCGGCTAGATTACAACGAGGAAAAGCCAGTCTTTACAATTACCGATCTGAATTCCTTTATCAAGGACCAGATGCGCCAAAATAGAAATCCTGGTGATGTCGAGGTTGATTCAAAGATTTTTGATAATGCCATAGAATTCAAAACAGTCAGGGTACGGGAATGCATGATCCCTCGCACTGATATCGTGGCAGTAGAGGTTTCAGATTCTATCGACGAATTAAGAAAAATCTTTGAAGAAAGTGGGCATTCCAAAGTAGTGATCTATCGGGAGTCTATTGACGAGGTGATCGGCTATTGCCATCAATTAGAGCTATTTAAAAAGCCAAAATCCATTGAAGACATCCTCACACCGATCTTAATCGCTCCTGAATCTGCACTGGCCAACGAACTTTTAATCCAATTTATCCAAGAGCGGAAAAGTCTCGCTTTAGTAGTTGATGAGTTTGGAGGTACCAGTGGACTGGTATCCATGGAAGACCTTATTGAAGAGATTTTTGGTGAGATTGATGATGAGTACGACAATGAAGCATTGACCGAGCAAATTATTGGTGAACAAGAGTTTTTATTAAGTGCTCGGCTAGAAATTGATTATGTCAACGATAAATATGGCTGGGAATTGCCTTATGGAGACTTTGAAACGCTCTCGGGTTTTATCCTTTCCCAAACCGAAAATTTACCTAATATAGGCGAAACGATCACTTATGGTCGGTTTACCTTTACGATAGTCTCCAAACAAGCACATCGAATTGAGACTGTCCGACTGAAAATCAGCGATTCAGATAATTTCTAAGGTGTTACATTGTTGGGGTTGAAATTTTGAATTTCGCCCTGAAACATCTTATTTTGCGACACTTTAAAAAAGAGAAGTCACAACCATGGCGTTAATTAAGCAAATTAGACAACGAACAGGTCTCGCAATCGGCGTAATTGCTGGCGGGTTAATTTTATTTCTTTTGGGAGGCGATTTGTTGAGCCCAAATTCTACCCTTCTTAATTCCAATCAGAATATCGTTGGAGAAATTGCAGGTGAAGAAATTACCCTCGAAGAATTTTCGCTAAAAGTAGAAGAGTACAAGGCGGCCTTTCAACAGCGTACGGGTAGAATTCCTGCTGAAGCTGAACTAGTTTCTGTAAGGGAGCAAGCTTGGCAGGCATTAATTGTCGAACGTGTTTTTCAAGAAGAATACGAAAAATTAGGGTTGACTATATCAAGTCAAGAATTAATCGATATGGTTCAGGGGAAGAATATTGTCCCAGAACTTCGAGCCCAATTGATAAACCCGCAAACTGGTCAGTTTGACAAAACGCAGCTAATTACGTTTTTACAGTCGCTTGAGACTGCAGATCCAGCTCAGCAAGCAGCCTGGGCACAACAGGAAAGGTTATTCGCCCAAGCAAGAAGCCGTGTCAAATATGACAATTTGATTGCCACCACTGAATATGCAACAACCGCTGAAGCAAAATTTGAACATAAATTAGCAAACACCATTGCGGATGCATCAATTTTATTTGTCCCCTATTACGTAATTCCTGACGGAGATATTGAAATCCAAGACAGCGAATTATCGGCTTATTTATCAAAAAATAAGGACAAATTTAAAGTAGGTAATGCTGCTAACTTGGAATACGTGTCTTTTAGCATCCTGCCAAGTGGAGAAGATTCCGCTGCTGTAATTTCTAGAATTACAGAACTGACGGCAGAACTGAAGGCAACAGAAAATGATTCTTCTTTTGTAAGTAAAAACTCAGAATTGCAGCAGCCTTTCCAGACCTTTGCCCCTGGAGATCAACTCCCTGTTGCATTAACTACCAATGTAGATGCTCCTTCAAAAGGAGAAACCTATGGTCCATTTATAACTGCTAATTCTTCCTATGTAACGTACAAGGTTACAGACCAGTATCAGGGAACTCCACGAATGAGAGCTTCTCATATTTTGTTTGGCACAGAAGGGATGGATGACTCAGGTAAGGCGGCTGTAAAAACCCAAGCAGAGACGGTTTTAGCAGAAATCAAAGCTTCAGGTAATTTTGAGGTAGCTGCAAGGCAATATGGTCAAGATGGTACTGCTCAAAATGGAGGAGACTTGGGTTGGTTTGCAAAAGCTGACTTTGTGGAGCCTTTTGCAAATGCCACCTATGCTGCTAGATCAAAAGGATTGCTTCCAAATTTAGTGGAGACCGAGTATGGCTACCACATCATTCAGGTCACTGAGCTCCCAGTCACTTCCTATACGAAACTGGCGATATTGGAATTGGAACTCGTTGCGTCTGACCTAACTCGAAACGAAGCGTTTAGAAATGCAGATGCATTCGTTGCGGAAAGTGGAAATCGAAATGAGTTTACAGAAAATGCCGCAGAAAAAGGATTTAGAATAATCCAAGCCAATAATGTAGACGCTTCAGCTAGAAATTTGAACAACCTTACGGATGCAAGACAGGTGGTAATTTGGGCGTTTAGTGAGGCAGCAGTTGGGGAGGTTTCAACAGTCTTTGAATTAAATGATGCGTACCTTGTTGCTTCCTTAGTAAGTAGGAAAGAAGAAGGAGATGCCAAATTAGAAGACGTGAAAGACCAGGTAAAACAATTGGTGCTGAATGAGAAGAAAGCAGCTTTGATCCAAGAAAAACTGTCTGCTAAGACCACGCTAGAAGAAATGAAGGGGGTCTTTACAGATGCTGCCATCAATGAAGTTCCAAGTTTGCGTTTGAGTGATGCCGTACTTCCTGGTATAGGTTTTGCGCCAAAGGCAATCGGTACTATTTTCGGTTTACAAAGTAGTGGTCAACTCACTAAGCCGGTTCAGGAGGATATTGGAGTGCTCGTGGGAAGATTAAATACCCTCACTCCTGCTGCAGAGATCGGTGATTATACGGTATATCAAAGTCAATTGACACAGTCGGCTTTCCAGCGAATGACCTATCAAATCATGATGGCCCTTCAAGAATTGGCCAAAGTAAAAGATTACAGGTACAAATACTTCTAAATGTGAAGAAGTAAAAAGGGGCCCATGTTGAAAAGCATGGGTTTTTTTTTGCCATATTCTTCTAATAAAGAAGTAATTTTAAGAATGAAACAGTCTTTCGATAAACTTGCTTTCAAAGAAAAGCTAGAATCCTATGGCACATTTCCAATGTCTTACTTGTTTAAATTTATTGTTCCGGTTGGGAAGGAGTCCGAAATTTCCGCAATTTTTCTGGGAGACGATGTAGTGATTAAGCCAAGCAGCGGAGGAAAGTACATGAGTACGACTATTCACAAGCAAGTTGACAATGCTGAACAAGTCATTGACTACTATGAAAAAGCAGCGCTGATTGAGGGAGTTATTTCACTTTAATAAAAATCATATGTGGATAGAAGAATCAAATCAACTGAGAAAGAGTTTTGCTTTCTCTGATTTTACAGAGGCTTTTGCATTTATGACTCGGGTAGCTTTTTTGGCAGAGTCTCAGCAGCATCATCCCAATTGGTCGAATGTCTACAATCGAGTAGAGATTGTACTCACAACCCACGATGCTGGGAATGTAGTCACTGATAAGGATTTCAAATTAGCAAAGGCCATTGATCAGCTTTTTGGATGAGTAGTCAGTCACTTATTTCTTTATTCTTGGTTCCAACGCCGATTGGAAACCTCCGAGACATCACCCTTCGGGCCATAGATGTCTTGCAAGCAGTAGACGTTATTCTTGCGGAAGATACACGGACAAGTGGGATCCTATTAAAGCATCTTCAGATTTCCAAAAGCCTACAAAGCTACCATAGTTTTAACGAGCACAAGGCTGTCGAAAAGCTGGTAGGACGAATGAAGAAAGGAGAGAAATTTGCCTTAATTAGTGATGCAGGAACCCCTGCTATTTCCGACCCAGGATTTTTATTGGTGCGAGCAGTCCTAGCAGCAGGTCTGGAAGTCCAGTGCTTACCCGGCCCTACGGCATTTGTTCCTGCCCTGGTAGGCAGTGGACTACCCAATGATCGTTTTGTTTTCGAAGGGTTTCTCCCTCACAAAAAAGGCAGAAAAACACGGATTGACGCGGTAGTGAATGAGCCTCGAACACTCATTTTCTATGAATCCCCTCATCGATTGCTCAAAACATTAGAACAATTAGCCACCGCTTTTGGTGGAGATAGACAAGCAGCAGTGGCTCGAGAGCTGACCAAATTGCACGAAGAGATAGTTCGGGGGACTTTGATTGAATTGATGGATTACTATCAAGTAAATCCCTTAAAGGGAGAGGTTGTGCTTGTGGTGGCCGGTTGTACTGAACAGCGAGAAAGCCGCACTGAAAGGCAGGAAAAAAAGCAATCAGAATGGAAAAAAGAAAATAAATCCCGTAAGAAACTAGAATGAACGACTACGTATGCTAACCACCACCCAACTCTCCCAACTCTTGAGCCAAACTCGCAAAATAGCGGAGGAGGTAGGGGCCTTTATTGAAAAAGAACGAATTCATTTTTCCATGGATCGAGTCGAGCATAAGGGATTTAACGACTTGGTATCCTATGTGGATAAAGAAGCTGAAAAGCAGCTTGTGGCAAAACTTCAGGCTATTTTTCCAGAGGCTGGATTCATCACCGAGGAAGGAACCAATACCACCCGAGGGGAAAAGTACGACTGGGTAATCGACCCCCTAGACGGGACCACCAACTTTATCCATGGGTTACCCGTCTTTGCGGTCAGCATTGGCTTGATGGAGCGAGGTGAGGTAGTCCTTGGCGTGGTGTATGAGGTGAATCGAAAGGAATGTTTTCATGCATACAAGGGAGGAGGGGCATTTTGCAACGATTCTCGGCTCCATGTAAGTAAGGCGCCCACGCTTTCCGACTCCCTAATTTCTACGGGCTTTCCTTACTATCAATTTGACTTGATCGACCGTTACCTAGCCACAATGAAATTGGTCATGCAGCGTTCTCATGGATTGAGGAGACTTGGTTCAGCAGCAGTAGACCTGTGTTATGTTGCTGCGGGAAGGACTGAAGGTTATTTTGAATATAATTTAAATTCCTACGATGTAGCTGCAGGGGTCCTTTTGGTCCAAGAAGCTGGAGGAAAAGTAACGGACTTTGCTGGGGGCAATGATTTTATTTTTGGTCGTCAAGTCGTAGCTACGAATCTGTTTATTCATCAGGAATTATTAGGCCTATTGGCAATTAATTGGAATGAATCAGCCTAACAAATAGTACCAAACTAGTAAAGTAATCCCTGAAATAGGGATACCAAGACCTGCAAGTAAGGCAGCAAGACGGGGTTGTAGATTAAATTCCATAGCAATTAAAGAACCGGTAATCATCGGTGCCATTCCACTTTCTAAAACAGTCACTTTTAGGTCCAAACTTGAAGAGGGAAAGGTACTAAGGTAAATTCCCCAGACTAGGGCAGGCGCAAGCAAGAGCCGGTAAGTCAAGCCATACCAGAGGTAAGGAGTTTGAATCCATTTGGGATCCAATGAAATACTCGTGCCGATCACAAATAAAGCTACTGGGGCCATAGTTGTGCCAATCCCCTCAAGTAGGATTAACCAATTGTCAGGAATGGAGATTTGGAAAAAGCTCAGGAAAAGGCCTAGTATCATAAAAATAAAGGGCGGGAAGAGGAACATTTTTTTCAAAATGGATTGAAAAGTAGGGTTTCCTTGTCCGTATTTTGACCCAATAGCAACTGCTAGGGTACTTACAATTAAGAACGATCCACCCTGATCAATTAAAAACGCAGTGGCTAATGCTTCCGTACCATAGGCGGCTGCAACGACAGGAAATCCTAGAAAAGAGGTATTGGCAAGTCCAGCAACCAAAATTAAGCAGCCAGTAAGGCTTTTCTCCCAGTGGTACTTCCTTCCTAAATACTCAAATACTACCCAGGATATTAAAAATGTCAGCCAGGCAGATGAGGGAGCAATAGCCAAATTCCAAGATAGTTTTAAAGGGGGAATATGGAGTAATGCAAGGGCAGGAAGTACTAGGTATATCAGGTAAGATTTTCCTATTGCGGCAATTTTTTGCTTTGGAAAAGAAGAAAACAATTGGAGTAAAAAACCCAAAATTAGGCTTAAAAAAGGGATCCAAAGGCCCATAAGAAGTAAATGAAGTGAAGGTAATTATTGTGTAACCGAAAGATAATGTAATCTACTTGTAACCAAATGATTGTCACTATAGTTTTAGCTAAAACAAAGAAAACAAGCATGACCAATCACTTGCCAATTTACATCGAGGGAGAAAAGTGGATTCCACTTACTTATTTTTCTGAACAGGAGAAAAAATCATTTAAAGAATGGCTGCCTAGCTATCAGTTAAAAAGGGTGGAACTACCTGGCGTAGTTTTGAATGAATGTTTGGATTTTAAAACCTATGCTTGCTGGCTACGCCTGAAAGAGTTGACCTACACCAAATCTCCTATTTTTGATTTTTAGTTTAGGCCGACTTGCCTTCGTTTTTCTTCAAAGTAACTTTTTAGTTGGGGATACCAGTCACTGGTAGTTTCTGGAAATCCATCCAACACCAATTCCATATTCCCTTCAAGTCGATCTTGATTGAGTTGCATCCCTTCAATAAGGTAAATTAATTCTTCTAGGCTAAGTGGCTCTTCGCTTGTACTCGGGTAAAGTAGGTAGTCATTGCCATAAAAATCTACTGCTTCGAAGTGTATTTTTTGGTCCACTGCATGGCCGTAAATGCTGATTTGTTCTCCCCATATGCTTTCTGGATAGTGTAGCCGTACCAACAAAACGGAGGTAATCCCTTCGGAAAAATAGGTTGGGGGTCTAAATTGAAAATCCATAAGCCTTCGTTTTGAAAAGATAAAGTACTGTATTTTCTAGAAAGATTGGGCGTTCTAGATTGATTTTTGAGTTTGTGTTATAAAATTCAATTTTAGTAGGCTTCCTAGTGTAGATTGGATTGGATAATCAGGACTTTAGGGTTATTTTTGTATTCCCAATCCGCCAGATAGGCTGGCCTAGCTTTCTTTTAGTTTCTTCGTATTTATTTCCCCTTACTTATGAATAGAGATTTATTAATTTTTGACCTTATCTCCCAAGAAGAAGACAGACAAAAGCGTGGTATTGAGTTGATAGCTTCCGAGAATTTTACTTCCAAGCAAGTAATGGAGGCAGCTGGAAGTGTATTGACCAATAAATATGCAGAAGGTCTTCCAAGCAAGCGGTATTATGGAGGATGTGAGGTGGTCGATGAGATTGAGCAACTAGCCATAGATCGAGCAAAGAAACTATTTGGGGCAGCCTGGGCAAATGTGCAGCCGCATTCTGGAGCTCAGGCCAATGCAGCAGTAATGCTGGCTTGCTTAAAGCCTGGAGATGCAATTTTGGGTTTTGATCTAGCACATGGAGGTCACCTGACCCATGGCTCGCCTGTAAATTTTTCTGGGAAATTGTACCAAGCCAATTTTTATGGGGTAGAGGAAGCCACTGGAGTAATTGATTACGATAAAGTAGCTGAAAAAGCTCTTGCAGTACGTCCAAAAATGATTATTTGCGGCGCTTCAGCCTATTCAAGAGACTGGGATTATGCCCGTTTGCGCGAAATCGCCGATGAGGTAGAGGCTTTGCTTCTTGCTGATATTTCTCACCCTTCCGGGTTAATCGCCCGTGGCCTGCTCAATGATCCATTGGAATATTGTCATATTGTAACCACCACTACCCACAAAACGCTAAGAGGCCCTAGGGGAGGGTTGATTCTTATGCGTGAAGACTTTGATAATCCTTGGGGATTAACCACTCCCAAAGGAGAAATCAAAAAAATGTCTTCATTGTTGGATATGGGAGTATTTCCAGGTACACAAGGAGGGCCATTGGAACATATTATTGCGGCCAAGGCAGTGGCATTTGAGGAGGCGCTTTCAGATGAATACATGGAGTATGTTGTTCAGGTAAAATTGAATGCTTCCGTGATGGCTGCAGAATTTGTGGCAAGAGGATATCAATTGATCTCTGGAGGTACAGACAATCACTTGATGTTAATAGACCTTCGTAATAAAGAGTTGACGGGAAAGATTGCAGAAGAGACACTTGGTAAAGTGGATATTACCATCAATAAAAATATGGTGCCTTTTGATACCAAATCCCCATTTGTTACTTCGGGTATGCGTGTAGGTACAGCCGCTGTGACCACAAGAGGATTGAAGGAGGAAGACATGAAAAAGATCGTAGGTCTAATTGACCGTGCGCTTCACTCCCATCAGGATGATGTAGCTTTGGCAAACATTAAAGCCGAAGTCAATGCATGGATGGTCAAATTTCCTTTGTACTAATTAGTCAAAAAAAGTGGCTCTAGATCAATACCAAGAAGAAGAGGAAGGCATGTCCTTCTTAGACCATTTGGAAGCGTTGAGGTGGCATATACTTCGAGCGGTTTCGGCGGTTCTCGTATTTTCAGTGGCTGCGTTTATTGCCAAGGATTTTGTCTTTGGAATATTAATTTTAGGGCCATCTAAGGTTGATTTTTTGACCTATCGCCTGCTTTGTGATGTAGGTAATTACCTGGGAGTAAACGCATTGTGCATAGATGATCTACCATTTACCATTCAAAGTAGGCAGATGACAGGTCAATTTTCAATGCACATGACCTCTAGCTTTGTAGTTGGATTAATCGCTGCATTTCCTTATTTATTTTGGGAAGTCTGGCGGTTTATTAGTCCAGGCTTGTACTCCAAGGAAAAAAATGCCGCTCGAGGTGCAGTATTCTTTGTAAGCTTTCTGTTCCTTTTAGGTGCTTCATTTGGGTATTATATTTTATCGCCGCTTTCCATTAATTTTTTGGCTAATTACCAGCTTGATCCAAGTATTGCCAATGAATTTGATATCACCTCCTACGTGTCTACTCTTTCTATGCTGGTATTGGCATCCGCGATTATGTTTCAATTGCCTGTAGTGGTGTATTTCTTATCGATGTCTGGATTGGTTACTTCTCGTATGTTGAAAGTATATCGTAAACATTCAGTTGTGGTAATTTTAGTGCTCTCAGCAGTGATTACACCTCCAGATGTGATCAGTCAATTATTGATTGCAATGCCTATCGTCGTATTGTACGAGTTGGGGATTGAAATAGCCAAGCGCTTGGAAAAAAAGCGAGCGTTAAAGGATGCAGAATTGGGGACTGAAAACGTAGACGAATGAGAAATATAAAACGCATCGCTTTGGGAGGAGACCATGCAGGTTTTACCTACAAAAAGGAGCTGATTCAGCATCTGGGTAAGTTAGGGTACCTTGCAGAGGATTTTGGCCCAACTTCTACGGATTCTGTAGATTATCCCGATTACGTGCACCCACTTACTCAGGCAGTCGAGTCGGGAGAATTTGATTTGGGGATAGTAATCTGTGGTAGTGGAAATGGGGTTGCAATCACAGCAAATAAACACCAAGGAATCCGTGCAGCCTTATGTTGGAATGAAGAATTGGCGGCTTTGGCGAGACAGCACAATGACGCAAATGTATTGGCTATACCTGCACGGTTTATTACCTACGAGTTGGCGCAAAAATTAGTGGAAATCTTTATTTCTACTTCATTTGAGGGAGGGAGACATCAAGGTAGGGTATCAAAAATTTCTTGTATCTAAAACATAATCAAGGCTCGATTACATTATCGAGCCTTTTTCTTTTATCTGATTATCCGATGTAGTTCTAAGAGAGGCAAAGCTACTGGTGGGTTGGTGGAAAATCTACCTTATTTTTTGACAAATACCCCCGGTTTGGTTTCCAAGTATAATTCAGAAAGGGCAGGTAATTCTTCTAAAAGGGACTTAAATAGGCCTTCCTTGTCCAGTATTTGTTCAGGTTGTTGCTTTCGAAGCATCTCGAAAATTTGTGTTTTCTGGGACAAGGATTTTTCTTGAATGAGATAGCTTTTGGATAAGTGAAAGTTTAAAAACGGCCCACCTAAAGAATTATTCAAGTAAGGACTGGGATCCTCTTCCAAAACCAACACGCTGCCCTCGGACATTGGGGCTTGAGTCCCACTAGATCTCACAAAATAAGTAGTATCTACGGGTATCCGTGATGCCCAATAAGTAAATGCCCAAAGCGGTAAAATTAGAATCAGCCCTAGAAATACAGGTTTGACCAGAATTCTCCAACCAAAATGAAGAAAAAAATGACAGATAAAATAGCTTAATCCTGGAAGTAAAATAACCAGCTGATAGGAGGCAGTATTTTTTACTAGAAAGAATAATCCTGCTGAAAACAATAACCAAATGACAATTAGTTGCCGCTGCTTTTGTTGGTTGATGGTCGCTCCTTTAAAGAAAGTACCAATGAAAAAGCCTGCAATAGCAATCAATAACGGGAGAAGTCCAGGAATAAGCCAGCTCAAATAGGGTTGGTAAGCAATGTTGGGATAGGTAAAAACCATGGGCCAAACTTGCATCGCTTGCAGTAGGCCATCGTTCCAAAAATAAAACACAAAAATGAGCAGGATCGGCATTATAAAACCCATAATTGACAGAAATAACTGTCGTATGGTAAAACTTGAAATCGCTAGGCCAGTAAAGATTAAAAAGGGGAGGAAAAACAAGAAATTCCAATGGAAGCCGGTAGCAAGCCCTCCATAAATACCAATCAATAGGGTGGATTCATTACTTTCCTTTTGCAGTACCGTATGAGAGAAAAGTTGCCCAAATGCCAATAATAAAAAGGTGCTACCCAATAAGGTTGGAGATAGGAAGGTCAAGTCAAATGAAACATGAAAAAGTGCGGCAAGGACGATGGCGGGTAAGTAGGAGTTTTCATCAAAAACCCGGTATTTTATTAGGGTATGATTCCAGTAATAGATTTGAAAAAAGGTGAGTACTTTACCCAAAAAAAAGTAAGCGAGTTCACTTCGACCAAACAACAAGTGTAAACCGGTAAATACCCCCGCAGATAAGGGTCCTGTATCGTCAATTACGTCTACATAAAGAAAATAGCCCTCACTGAGACGTTCACCCAAGACCATCCAGATTAGCATAGGAGTGGTATTTGGAAATGAAAAAAATAGCCAAGAAATTACACTAAATGCGATCAAGTAGATCACAATACCAACTAAGCGAAAAGGGTCATTTACTTTAAAATAGCTGAGCAAGGGAGTTGAGGTAAATTTGGTTTTGACTCTAAATTAAAGCATGCCCAAGTATTTCGCTAAATTTGTATCATAAATACTTCAGATGGAAAGCAAAAGACAATTAAAATACGCAAAGTTAATTCAAAAGGAATTAGGTGATATTTTTCAAAAAGAGGCCAAACAGGTAGTGGGACCCACCTTAGTGACGATTACCCGAGTTTTGATGAGCCCAGATTTGGGTCTTGCAAAGGCCTACCTAAGTTTTTTGTCTTCTACACCAAAGGTACACTTTGATGGCATCAATGCACATAAAAAGGAAATTCGTCATGCTTTGGCAAAGCGAATTGGGAAGTCAGTTCGTGTAATTCCTGAATTGGCATTTTTCTCAGATGAATCTGCAACCTATGCCCAGCATATGGACAAGGTAATTTCAGAGCTGCACATTCCCCCTGCACTAGAGGAGGAGGAAGAGGAAGATTAAATTGGAGGTAATTCTGTGAATACAAGTTCCTTTATAGCTAGTCGGTATTTTCGTAGTAAGAAGAAGCAAAACTTCATCACGATCCTTTCGCTAATCTCGATGGTAGGCGTGGCCATCAGCACCATGGCTCTAGTGGCAGTTATGTCTGTATTTAATGGCCTGGAAGACCTAATTCGAGGACTATTTACCAGCTTTGACTCCGAACTTCAAGTGACAGCAGCTGTGGGAAAAAATTTTGTGGTCACTGAGGATTGGTTGCAAGCAATAAAGCAGGTACAAGGGGTGGAGTTGGTTACAGAAATAATTGAAGATAATGCCTTATTGGAGTACAGAGGAAATCAGCAAGTGGCACGAGTCAAGGGAGTATCCCCTAATTATTTTGAACACGAGCGTTTTAAAAAAGGCTTTTTTTGGGGAGAGTCCACACTGGGTACAGAGATACGACCAGCAGCTATTCTTGGAAGAGGTGTGGCCTTTGCTCTTTCTGTTCGTTTGGAAGACATCAATTCTTCACTCAAAATTTACTATCCCAAAGCACCAAAATCTGCTGCTTCCTTAGATCCGAACCAGTTGTATGCTTCTGGACAAGTTGAGCCAAGAGGATTTTTTAGTGTGGAACAGGGGGTGGACAACTCCTATGTGCTGGTCCCTTTGAATTTTTTTAAAGAACTGTTGGATTATGGCCAAAAACGAACAGCACTAGAACTCAAAGTAAGCCCAGGGTATTCTGTAGAGTCGGTTAAAAAGGCCGTTCAGGGACATTTGGGAGTAAAATTTAATGTTAAAAATGCGGATGAGCAGCATGCCACATTAATCCGTACGGTTAAACTTGAAAAGCTTTTTGTGTTTTTAACACTCACCTTTATACTTGGGTTAGCTTCTTTCAATATTTTCTTTTCTTTGAGCATGTTGGCAATTGAAAAGAAAAAAGACCTTGCAGTTCTCAAGGCTTTGGGGGCTAAAAACAGATTGATTCAGGGTATATTTTTAAAGCAAGGAGCATTGATTGCATTTTCTGGTGCAGGATTAGGGTTGATTTTAGGCCTATTGTTAGTCGGTGCTCAGGATAAATTTGGATTGGTCTCCTTAGGGATTGTTTCAGGTGTAGTCGATGCGTATCCAGTACGAGTTTATGGGCCTGATTTAGTTTGGATTAGTTTAGCTGTGGTGACGATTACGTTGGTTGCTTCTTGGCGTCCAGCCTGGATTGCAGCACAGGTCAATCCCGTGCAAGAATTGTAAGTACCAACCAAGTAATTGTATGCACGATTTTTGCATCTGAGTTCTCTTTAAGTTACAGAAAGATTGATTGATGAAAGCACCTTTTTTTGATACCGTTGTCGTTGGTCTTGGGGCTGTTGGAAGTGCAGTGCTGTACCAACTTAGTAAGCAAAAAGGGGTAGAAATTCTTGGAATCGACCAATACGAACCGCCGCATCAATTGGGGTCAAGCCATGGAGAAACCCGTATTACTCGATTGGCAGTAGGGGAAGGAGAAGATTACGTGAAGCTAGCCAAACGTTCCCATGTAATATGGGAGGAAATAGAGGCAGCATATGGAGAAAAAATTAGGACAAAGACGGGTGGGATTCTTTTAGATTCTGGACGTAATCCTTGGTCCAAGCATGGGGTAGAGGGTTTTTGGGAGCGGACCCTCCGTTTTGCTAAAAACCAACAGGTGGCACATCGGGTTATTGGGCCAGAAGAGCTTCAGCAATTTTATCCAGCCTTTATTCTCCCTACTACCGGAAAGATTTATTGGGAAGAGGAAGCAGGGTATCTTTTTCCCGAACTAGCCATACAGGCCCAGTTGCATCTTGCAAAGGAAAAAGGAGCATCCGTTTGGACATCCACTAGGGTACAGTCCATTCTCCAAAAAGGGTCTTATTTTCAACTTGAATTGGATAGGAAAGTAGTTCATGCCAAGCAACTTGTACTCAGTGCTGGTGGATGGGTAAAGGATTTTTTACCCAAAGAGAAGCATACAAAAATGAAGATTTGTCGCCAGGTGTTGTTTTGGCTGGCTATAGAGGAGGGCTTTGATGGCTGGGAGCGCTACCCGGTATGGATGTGGGGTTTTGGCCCCAATCCAGAAGATTTTATTTATGGGTTTCCTTCTTTGGATGGAAAAACTGTAAAGATGGCTTCTGAATCTTTTTTGGAAGTGGCGCATCCTGACCAACTAAATCGGATAGTTTCTGAAGAGGAGAAAGAAATTTTTTGGATGGAAAAAGTAGCGGGGAAGATCAAAGGCTTAAAGAAGGAAGTAGTTAAAAGCGCGGTATGCTTTTATACGGTCACCGAAGATGCTCGCTTTTTAATTGAACCGATGGAAGGAAATCCCAATTTCTTATGGATTTCTGCCTGTTCAGGACATGGATTTAAACATTCTGCAGCCTTAGGCGAAGAAATTGTAAAAAGATTGGGATACTGAGGAGCTATTCCTCAGATTCCTTTCAATTTTTCTGATCAATTACGCCTTGAAAACTGTACTTTTGTCCCCGGAATAGCTAAATAGATCATGGCAAAGCAACGAGGGACTGCATTGGAGCCCGAAGAAAAAAGGAAGCTCAATAAGCAGAATCTAAGTAAGTTGAACCAAATTTTTCAGTTTCTGATTCCCTACAAAGGGGCTTTTACTGCAGGCTTATTTTTCTTATTATTTTCTTCTCTTACCCTACTGAGTTTTCCTTTTGTAGCAGGCAAACTAATAGATACTGCACAGGGTGAGGTATGGATTTTTTCAGATCTTCATCACATTGCCTTACTCCTTTTAGGAATTTTAGCCTTGCAAAGTGTTTTTTCTTTTTTCAGGGTTTGGTTATTTGCTTTAGTTTCAGAAAAGGCCATGCGAGATATTCGTATAGCCGTTTATGGCCGACTGGTCCGGCTGCCGATTCCTTTTTTCGACCAGCGCCGTACAGGAGAGCTATTAAGTCGAATCACTTCAGATGTCGGGTTTCTTCAAGATACTTTTTCCACCACACTTGCTGAACTTTTTCGGCAAGTAGTGACGCTGGTTGCTGGGGTTGCTTTTTTATTGATAAATACGCCCAAGCTCACCGTGTTTATGCTCGCCACCTTTCCTGTGTTGGTGTTATTTGCATTGGTTTTCGGAAAATTTATTCGAAGTCTATCTAAAAAAACACAGGATGAACTTGCAGCTGCTAATGTGATTGTAGAAGAAACTTTGCAGTCGATTACTACTGTTAAATCTTTTGTTGGAGAAGGATATGAAGTGAATCGGTATAGCAAGGGGTTAAATAAGGTGGTTCAGGTAGCCTTGTCCGCTGCCAAATACCGAGGGGCATTTATTTCCTTCATCATTTTTGCTTTGTTTGGAGGGATTGTAGGGGTGATGTGGTATGGAGCAAATTTGGTTGCTTCTGGGGAAATGAGTGTTGGGGAATTGGTCTCCTTTGTTTTGTATACCACCTTTATTGGGGGGTCCATTGCTGGATTGGGTGATATTTATAGCCAGCTACAAAAGGCAATTGGAAGTTCAGAGCGAGTGGTAGAATTATTGAATGAGGAAAAAGAAGCAGAGAAAGGGGAAGTCTTACAAGATTGCAAAGGATCTATTGATTTTAAGGAAGTAATATTTAATTACCCGACAAGACCTGAAGTAGAAGTATTGCAGGGGGTGTCTTTTCAAATTCAGCCTGGGGAAAAAATAGCTCTTGTCGGTCCATCAGGGGCTGGAAAATCTACCCTAATTCAATTATTACTTCGCTTTTATGAAGTTACTACAGGCCAAATTCAAATTGATGGCAAGCCAATAAGCCATTGGTCTTTGGCTAGCTTGCGAAGTAGAATTGGTATTGTGCCTCAAGAAGTTTTGTTGTTTGGGGGTAGTATTCGTGACAACATCAGCTATGCAAAGCCAGGTGCAAGTGAGGAAGAGATAATTGGTGCTGCTAAAAAAGCAAATGCGTGGCAGTTTATCACTCAGTTTCCGGAGGGGTTGGATACCTTGGTGGGGGAGCGAGGAATTAAACTTTCTGGAGGACAGCGACAGCGAGTAGCCATTGCTAGGGCAATATTGAAGGATCCTGCAATTTTGGTATTGGATGAAGCTACTTCCTCTTTGGATGCGGAATCAGAAGCCCTAGTTCAAGAAGCTTTAAATGAATTGATGAAGGGAAGGACAACCCTTATTATTGCCCATCGATTGGCGACAATCCGAAAGGTTGATCGAATATATGTATTGACAGAAGGGAAGATTGTGGAACAAGGTACCCACCAAGAATTAGTTCAAGATGCTGCAGGTGTCTATGCCAACCTTGTTCGTCTTCAATTTGCGGATTAAGAAAGTGTATGGGAAGTGATTGATTTGGTGATTCCCAAGACAGTTTCTCTTAATATTGCTGCACCTGGAAATAATCCAATCATTTCTTTTTCATTTAGGAGGCGAATTTCTTCCAAGTATTGGTTGGCTTCTAGTTCATTCCATCTTTTCAACCGGCTCAATTTTGTCCTTGTTAAAATAAATTTCAATATCCCTTTTGGAAAAAATTGGGCAAAAGGCAAGGCATAATGTACTTCGATTGGAAAATATTTATTCGGAGTCTGAACAAAGTAATTTTTTCCTACACGTCGAATTTCCAAAGCCATTTTTTGTTGATTCTCAAAACTGTAAACGTGCTCAATGACTGAATTTGAAAAAACAAGGTCAAAATTTTGTGCGCTAAATTCCTTTAGGTCTGTGGCATCCCCTTGTACTGTTTGGATTGAAGGGTGATTTGTTTCTTCCAAATGTAAGTTAAGCAAGGTGATTCGAATGCCAGGATGGGAAAGTAGGTTGCTATGTTGCCAAAAACTCGCAGTTCCCCCCACGTCTAAAATTTCTAGGGTTGTCAAGTCTTTAAAATGACTAAAAAATAATTTTTCAAACTCTTGGAGCCGTTTTTTACGAAACTTAAAGCCGAGGGATTTGGGATTGTCGGAAGATGCAAAAAAATTAAAAAGTGCGGACATTTACTTTTTGTTTCGTAAAAGATGAGAAATTTATTCAAAATTAATAAGCCTTGAGAATTTCTTTCTTAATTTTACAGGATTTCCTTCCTTAATCTTAACTTTTGTCGGATAAAGCCGACAAGGAAAAAGGTTAGCATTTTTATTATTTTTATGAAGAGAAGATTTGATACATATTTTCCCTGGTTGTTTACAATCAGCGACTTTTTTGCCTCTTTGCTTTCCTTGGCGGTAGCAAACTACTTTTTACAGCGTTTCCATGTTTTAGGAGTCACCGAATTTTCTGCCTTCCTTCCACTTGGGTTAGTGTGGATAGTGATATCCATCCTTCGTAAAGATTATAGGATCAGTCGCACCGATGAGTACGATCAAACTTTGAGTAGTTTATCGGTTACTTTATTATGGTTTTTAGGGGTAACAGCCATTCTCTGGACTCCATTGCAAGCGGGGAATTACAGATGGATCCAAATTTTAGCATTAGGGATCACCATGGGATTCCTGATGGGAATGTTTAGAGTTTCTATTCAACTGATCCTTAGAAAATACAGAGCCTCCGGAAAAAATTACCAAAATGCAATTATCGTTGGTAAAGGATCTACTAGCCCACGATTAGTAGATGTATTTCGAATTAGAAAAGATTTTGGGATTAATTTTTTAGGGTACTTTGACGATTTGTCCGATTGCGATCAAACGCAAGGGGGAATTGCTGATCTATTTGAAAAAGCCCCAAAGATGAACTTGGATCTGATATATATCAATGAAAAGGTGGAATCTAGCCTTGTCAAACGTGTCATTGACTTTGCAGATGAGCATTACATCAAGGTGAAGATGATCCCAGGAAAAAGTTTGCAGTTGGAAAAAAGTCTTTCCTTTTCCCGATATGGAGATTTCTTTGTTATTAATGTCAATGAAATTCCGTTAGATCACCCGTTGAATAGTTTTGCAAAACGAATTTTTGACCTAGTTTTTGCAAGTTTTGTGACGGTTTTTATCCTCACCTGGTTAATTCCATTGGTAGGAATTTTAATAAAACTGGAGTCCAGAGGACCTGTATTTTTCATTCAAAAAAGGAATGGACTTAACAATAAGGTGTTCAATTGTCTCAAGTTCCGGTCGATGACCCCGAACGATTATGCTGATTCACATCAAGCCACTAAAAATGATCCTAGGGTAACCCGAATTGGTTCATTTTTACGAAATTCTTCGCTGGATGAAATGCCACAATTTTTGAACGTACTGATGGGAAGCATGTCCATTGTGGGTCCTAGGCCACATACTTTGCCAATGAACGATGCTTTCCGTCCTCAAATCGAACGTTACAATTCACGCCATAAAATAAAGCCAGGGATAACTGGACTTGCACAGGTGAGAGGGTACCGGGGAGAAATTGAGAATACCCATCAAATTCGATCAAGAGTCCGACTGGACTATTTTTACATCAACAATTGGTCATTTATTTTGGATATGGAGATAATGATCAAAACCGTGTACGAGTTATTATTTAATCGTGAAAACGCCTATTGATTTGGAGTATTCCTGTCATTATTGCCATTCAACACGGGGTACATTTTTTTTTGCGACAGAGCGAATGCTCGGACTAGGGGGTGAGTTTACCTATTCTAGTTGTAACAGTTGTGGTTCCCTTCAAATTTTAGAAATTCCGAAAGACCTAAGCAATTATTATCCTCGTGCATATTATTCTTTTCAAAGCCTTCAATTTTCTGGTTATTTCCGAAGGCTAGTTAAACACCTCCGAATGCAGGTCTATTTGACTACTGGGATTCCCTTCTTTTGCCCTCCTTTCGGAGGAGATTGGCTTCAAAAGTTAAAACTAAAACCTACAGATCGAATTGCAGATGTAGGATGTGGTTCAGGCCAATTGTTGTACGAATTAAGTGTTTCAGGATTTCGAGATTTGCATGGGTTTGACCCATATTTGGAAAATTCTCCTTTACTGCCTGCGGGGCTTCAACTCTGGAACTTAGAGTTTGACCAAACGGACCTTCACTTTGATGTTGTCATGTTGCACCATTCTTTTGAGCACATGGCAGATCCAAAATCAATCCTTACTACTTGTTTTGACCGGTTAACAGCTGGGGGGAGGCTTTTGATTCGATGTCCAGTGGCAGATGCAGCTGTTTGGCAAGAGAAAGAATCCCTTTGGGTACAACTCGATGCACCCAGGCACTTATCCATACCCAGTACAAATGGCTTTGTTGAGTTGGCTCAACAAATTGGATTTGAAGTAAATGAAATTCTTTTTGATTCCACTTCTTTTCAATTTTGGGGAACCAACTTGTATGAAAACGGAGAAAAGCTAGATCAAACTAAGATCAAAGCCTATTTTTCTCAGAAGCAAATGAAAGCCTGGGAGCAACAAGCTTTAGAATACAACCGACAGGGCAAAGGAGATCAAGTTTGCTTCTTTTGCGTCAAGCCTGACAAGTTAGACGAGAAGCGAGCATGAAAGGAATGGGCAAGTATTTTATAGGGTTGCTTCCCCCTCCTGCGGTCGAGTCTGAATTCAATAAGCTTAAACAGGGTATTGCAAGCCAGTTTCAGGTAAAATATGCGCTTCAGTCTCCAGCCCACCTTACCCTCAAGATGCCTTTTCGGTACAAGGAGGCTAAAGAAAGAGAGCTAGGAATTCGACTCACTACTTTATTGGAGATACAGGAGCCATTTTATCTCCAGTTTACTGGTATTGGGTATTTTGGGAATAGAAATATCTACCAAAAAGTTGCACCTTCTAAATCCTTACTATCCCTTCAAGCCAGTTTACGTAGTTTTTGTAAAAGAACTTTGCACTTGGTAGAGGAACTCAGTGACCGGAACTTTCAACCCCATTTGACCTTAGCTTACAAGGATTTGAAGCCTGGCAATTTTGAGGAGATACTAGCATATGCGAAAAAAAATGAAGTCAAAGGGGAGTTTTTGGTCGCTCAAGCCTATTTATTGAAAAAAGTGGAAGGTAGATGGAAAGTGATAGCACCTTTAGTTTTTGGAGGTAGTTTAGAACTTCCATCGCCAACAGTCCAGGAATAAATTCTTTGCCTCCTTAATTTTCAAGACTATCTAAACAATTTGCCTTGAAAAACAGATTTATTACCATCTCCTTTGTTCCATGAAAAAAGCCTTTGTCATCGGTTCGGGTATTGCAGGCATCGCGGCTTCCATCCGCTTGGCGGTCAAAGGGTATGAGGTGGAGGTTTTTGAAGCCAACGCTTATCCTGGAGGAAAACTTTCCGCGATAGAAGGGAGTGGGTACCGCTTTGATGCAGGACCCTCCTTGTTTACGCTACCAGAGCAAGTGGAAGAATTGTTTCTTTTGGCAGGGAAAGACCCGAAGGAGCACTTTGAGTATGCACGTTTGGAGGTGGTCTGTCACTATTTTTGGGAAGACGGCAAACAGGTGAAGGCATGGGCTGACCCGGAACGTTTTGCTACAGAACTTGCCACTCAGCTAGGGGTTTCGGATCAAGGAATTAGGGAGGTGTTGCAGCGCTCAGCATTTATTTATGAGCGCCTTGCCCCCTTATTTATGCACCGTTCCCTTCGTAAAGTTGGAACCTGGCTAAGTTCACAAGCCCTAAAGGCCTACTTGAACTTGGGGAGATTGGGACTTTTTTCTACCATGCATGCTTCCAATACCAAGTTATTGAAAGATCCTAAGTTGGTACAGCTATTCAATCGGTATGCCACCTACAATGGCTCCGATCCCTACCAGACTCCAGCTACGCTGACCATTATTCCCCATCTTGAGTTTAATCTTGGAGCTTATTTCCCCAAGCGGGGCATGCATGACATCAGTATGAGTTTGTATCGGTTGGCTTTGTCTTTAGGCGTCCGTTACCATTTCAATGCTCCAGTAGAAGAAGTTTTGGTAGAAAAGGGCCGTGCTTGTGGCTTGCGGGTGAAGGGAGAAAATGTGTCTGCAGATCTTGTAGTCAACAACATGGATATGGTCAATGCGTATAAAACTATCCTCAAAAAGCAGGTACAACCGAAAAAATTATTGGAGCAACCCAAGTCTAGCTCTGCATTGATTTTTTACTGGGGCATTTCTCAACTATTTGAGGAAATTGACATGCATAATATCTTTTTTTCAGAAGACTACAAGAAAGAATTTGAATACATCTTCAAAAAAGGGACCATTTACAACGATCCCACAATTTATATCAATTGCACTGCTGTGAGCAAGCCAGACGATGCGCCTTTGGGGTGTATGAATTGGTTTACCATGATCAATGTTCCCAATAATCAAGGCCAAGATTGGGATCAGTTAATAGCACAAGCAAGAAAAGATATTCTCTCAAAATTGAGTCGAATGTTGCATGCTGATATTGAAAAATTGATTGAATTTGAAGCGGTTTTAGATCCCAGAAGTATTGAATTCAAAACCTCTTCTGCCCAAGGAGCCTTGTATGGCAATAGCTCCAATACGCGATTTGCTGCATTTTTGAGGCATCCAAATGTTTCCCCACAAATTAAAAATCTTTACTTCTGTGGGGGCTCTGTGCATCCTGGGGGTGGGATTCCTTTGGCTTTACTTTCTGCCAAGATTATGTCGGAAGAAATACCAGAATTAAAAAAGTAAATTATAAAAAAAAGAGCAACCTCATTGGTCGCTCTTTCGATTTTGTAAGCTTGGATTAAAATACTCGCTCGTATTGGTTGAAGAAGAAGTTTCCTTCAATGGCCGCGTTCTCGTCTGAGTCAGATCCATGTACCGCATTTGCTTCAATGGATTTTGCAAATATTTTTCGGATAGTTCCTTCCGCTGCATTGGCTGGGTTGGTAGCGCCGATTAGTGTCCGAAAATCTTCTACCGCATTTTCCTTTTCAAGGATGGCGGCAATAATGGATCCTGAGGACATGTAAGTACAAAGGTCCTTGTAGAAAGGTCTTTCTTGATGTACTTCATAAAACTTCCCTGCTAATTTCGATGTTAAACGCGTTGCTTTTAGGGCAATAATTTTAAACCCTGCTTCTTCAATCATTTTTAAAATTGCACCTGTGTGGCCTGATTCAAATGCATCTGGCTTAATCATGGTGAATGTTCTGTTTCCTGCCATGGGATTTGGAGTTTCATTGGTTTATTTCGGCTGCAAAAATAGTCCTTTTTGATTCATAATTTGAAACGGGTTAAAGAAATCTCTTCTAGGTGCTTCAGGATCAGTAAATTTGATACTTTGGGATTTGTCTAAAATTTGTTGACATTTGCTGCCTCCAAAGCCAAATGTGCTGCTGAATTAAATTAATGGAAGCTTTAGGTACGTTTATCCAAACACTTTCCTCACCAAGGAAAATTATTATTACCACCCATGTAAAGCCGGATGCGGATGCATTGGGTTCTTCTTTGGGACTTTCCAATTACCTGATCAAGAAAGGGCATGAGGTAACGGTGATTTCTCCATCGGATTATCCTAATTTTTTAACCTGGATGAAAGGCAATGAAAAGGTCTTAGATTTTTCCAAAGAGGCACATAAAAAACTGGCCTTAGCTAAATTAGAAGAAGCTGAGGTAATTTTTTGCTTAGATTTTTCTGTATTGAATCGAGTGAATGAATTGGGGGAACTGATTCGACAGTCGAAGGCCTACATTGTGAATATAGACCACCATCAAGATCCAGAGGATTTTGCACAGTTCAGGTTGTGGAGTACGGCAGCTGCAGCAACTTGTGAGTTGGTGTACGATTTGATTGTATCTCTTGGGGACAAGGAATTGATTGATAAGTCCATTGCTTCCTGTTTGTATGCAGGGATTTTGACAGATACGGGAGGATTTAGGCACCCCAATACCACAAAAAACGTGCATTTGGTCGTTGCGGAATTGTTGGAAGCTGGTGCAAATGCAACAGAAATAGCAAATCTTATTTACGATTCCAATTCCTTGAATCGGCTCAAATTTATTGGATTTGCGCTTACAAGGCGGCTAGTGGTTCGTGAGGACTTGCATTTGGCCTATTTTTCCATAACTAAAAAAGATCTTAAAAAATATCAAAGCCAGACCGGAGACACCGAAGGATTGGTGAATTATGCTTTATCTTTGGAGGGTGTAAAAATGGCAGCATTATTTTCTGAACGAGAAGATGGGATTAAAATTTCTTTTCGATCCAGTGCAGAGGTTGCTGTAAATAAATTTGCTACTGCCCATTTTGGTGGTGGAGGACACAAAAATGCTGCGGGAGGAAAATCTGGATTAAGTCTTAAAAAAACGGTAGCACGTTTTGAAGCTTTAGTTCAAGAGCACCAAATAGAATTATTCTCCTCCTAAGCTGTATTGCTACTTACCTTTAACGAATTAAATTTGACACACACTTCTTACTTTATGAAAAATTACAAATCCCTAGTTCTTCTGTTTACCTTGATCACAGGAGTGACTACCCTTTCATCCTGTCAAAAAACTCAAGTTACCGAACAGGATGCTATCGAATTTACCTACGTCAAAGAAGGAAAAGAAAACCCTGCAAATGGAGATTTTCTGTTGTACAACTTAGAAATAATGACTAAGTCAGACTCTGTAATTTACAGTACCTTGACGCAGCCATTTCCAGGCTACCTAATGGCAAATGATACGTTAAAGCCACAGAATGGAATGGATGAGATTTTTTTAGGGTTGAAAGTAGGTGATTCGATTACATTTGAAGCTCCAGCGAAAGTCATTTTTAGCGGAAACCAGCCAGCACCTATCCAAGAAGATGATTTGATTAAGGTAAGACTGGGCGCGTATGAAGTAAAAACGGAAGCTGAAATGCAGGCGTTTTACGAAGAGGCGATGCAGAAGGAACAAGAGAAGTCAGCTGAGCGCGCAAAAGAGCTCTTGGTTGAGGAATCAAAGACCATCGAAGCATATTTGACCAAAAATAATTTACAGGCTCAAAAGACAGATAATGGCCTGTATTACGTGATTGAAAAAGAGGGAACAGGAGAAGCTACTACACCCGGTACCACTCTTTATGTGAATTACGCTGGATATTTGTTGGATGGAACGCTATTCGATTCCTCTATTCCAGAGATTGCAAAGGCAAATAATATTTTTAACGAAGGCCGACCTTACGAGCCACTTCCTGTAAATGTGGGAATGGGACAAGTAATCCCTGGATGGGATGAAGGATTGATGCTTTTGAAGAAAGGTTCTAAAGCCAAATTGATCATTCCATCTCCTTTGGGATACGGGGAAGGTGGTGCAGGAGCCTTGATTCCAGCCAACTCTATTCTTGTGTTTGACGTAGAAGTAACAGACGTTCAAAAGTAACGGAGTACTCCAACCATTACCGACACCAAAAACAAACTAATGAAATTTAAATTCCTTCCTTCACTTACGCTACTTTTAGGCACACTATCGCTGTTTTCTTGTGTAGATGCTGATCAGACCCAAGAAGCTATCTTGGAGCGTGACAAAGAGGCGATTGAAAAATACCTACAAGAAAATCCAATCAATAGTGTAAAAGAATATAGCGAGCCGATTGAAGGATTTTATATGTTTTGGCAAGTATCGGTAAAAGACGAAAGAAATAGTATTCCAAGGGGTGATACTGTCTCTGTAAATTATGTAGGAAAGACGCTCAACAATAAGATTTTTGATACCTCGATCGAACAGGTAGCCAAGGACAATGGCATCTACAACTCCAGCAGGCGGTACCAGCCCTTGCGCTATGCCATAGGATATGGATTTACCATTTCCGGATTCGAGTTTGCTATTTCAATGATGCATCCTGGAGAAAAAGCTACGGTTATTTTCCCATCTAGACTAGGCTATGGCACACAGAGTAGCGGCGAAATCCCAGCTAATTCTCCGTTGATTTTTGAACTTGAACTTGCACAGATTACCAAGGGCCCGAATTTAAATCCATGATACGAACCAACCTTATACTCTTTTTATTTCTTTTAGTTGGGTTTAGTGCTTGTGAAACGACAAGCCCGTTTAATCAAGGCCCTATCTATGATTTTGAAGGAAATCTAGCCATAGATCGAAAGAAAATTGACGCGTATTTAGACACCGCCCAAATTGACAGTCTCTACCGGATTCACGATCCAAGTGGAGTGGTGGTCATTGTACAGCAAGAGGGAGTAGGTTCCAGACCTACTAACAATACTGTTGTCTACACGGATTACATTGGGAGTTTAATGGAAACGGGTAGTATTTTTGATACGTCCTACGAATCGGTAGCTCAACTCAATAATATTTTTGTAGAAGGAAGGGTTTATGCCCCTTTAAGTTTTGTCATTGGTGGATCAACTGTGATCACAGGTTGGGATGTGGCTTTCAAACGCCTTCGACCTACCTCCAAGGCACTAATTGTAATTCCTTCACCTTATGGGTATAGTAGTCAAAATAATAATGACAAAATCCCTGAAAACTCCATTTTAATTTTTGAAGTAGATTTCTTAGGAATAGATTAATGTAGGGGCTTTTAGCCCCTCTTTTTTTGACTACACTAGTTTTGTGAAGGCGATAAAGGACGTTCTAGCATGGGCTCTACTCCCCAGAAATTCTCAAGTTGGGCAGGTGAGTGGTGAATTAAAAAGTTTTAAATTGTAGTAGTAATCCGATATTTCCTACTGGGTATTCTCGCAATTGAGGAATACGAATTATGAATAATTTGATTTTCCGCATTGATTCAACCATCCTCAAACCACAAGTAGGATGGTGTATTATCCTAATTTAAAACCCAAATGACTAACTTTTATGAAAATTGGAATTATCCGAGAAGGAAAAATCCCAGGGGATCAACGAGCTCCATTTACTCCGGAGATTCTGAAATCTGTGGCGGATTCCTTTGCTGATCAACTTGAATGTTGTGTAGAGCAATCAAATCTAAGGGCTTTTTCCAATCAGGAATACCTTGACAAAGGAGTGGAAATTGTTGTGGACATGTCCGATGTAGATGTATTATTTGGAGTAAAGGAGGTTCCTATTGAGCAGCTGATTCCAAATAAAACCTATTTTTTCTTTTCTCATACCATAAAAAAGCAAGCCAAAAATAAAGGGTTACTCCAAGCCATTTTGGCAAAATCCATTCGTCTAATTGATTACGAATTGTTAAAAAATCCAGCCGGAGAACGTGTCGTTGCATTTGGGCGATGGGCCGGCATAGTGGGAGCCTACACAGCTTTTTGGACGTATGGCAAGAAGACGGGTTTATTTGAAATTAGTCGGGCCATGGCTTTAAAAGACTTGGAAGGATTAAAAGGAGAATTAAAGCAGGTGGTATTACCCCCCATAAAAATTATCGTTACCGGACGTGGAAGGGTCGGAAAAGGAGTGTTGGAAATTCTAGAAATCTTAAAAATTAAAGAAGTAAGCTCCCAAGAATTTCTCTTTCAGCAGTTTGATGAACCTGTATTTGTAGTCGTATCTTCCTCCGATTATCTCAGAAGAAAATCAGATGGAGGCTTTGATAAAACCCATTTTTACGCATATCCTGAGGACTATGAAAGCCATTTTTTGCCTTTTGCTGAGGTCGGGGAACTCTTGATAGCGGCTGCTTATTGGGACCCAAAAGCACCTCGATTATTTGAGCTGGATGCAATTAAATCCTCAAATTTTTCGATTTCAATTATTGCTGACATCACGTGTGATTTGAATGGGTCTATTCCAACTACCCATCGAACTACCACGATTCTAGATCCTATTTATGATGTTGATCGAAAAACTGCACAAGAACTCCCAGCATTTGGAAAGCAGGATAGTATTTCAGTGATGGCAATTGATAATTTACCTTGTGAACTTCCACGAGAATCTTCGACAGAATTTGCTCAGCAGCTTTTCCAATGGGTTATCCCAGAATTAGGGAAAGCTAATTCCTCCATCTTGGAAAAGGCAACCATTGCCAGAGATGGCGACCTTACCTTGGAATTCATGTATTTGAGTGATTACGTTGATGATGTTCCTTAACCGAGCACTATGAAATTAAATCGATTTTTGGAATCTACCTTGCTCAAACCTACGATTACCGATCAGGAACTAGACATATTTCTTGAAGAGGCGATTCAAGAGCAGGTGTTGGGGGTTTGTATTCCCCCTTTTTGGGTCAAGAAAGTTAAAAGGGAACTTCATGACCAAGACCTTCAAGTAGTCACAGTCATTGGTTTTCCTTTTGGATTTGAATCTACAGCAGCAAAAATTGCTGAAATGGTCGCTGCAATTGAGTCAGGAGCGGATGAGTTGGATGTAGTTTGGTCTCAAACAGCTTTTCATTCTGGAATGTCCTGGCCAAAAATAGAGTTAGCCAAATTGTCGAAGCTCTGTCACGAAGGAGAACGGATCCTAAAAGTAATTATTGAAACTGCCTATTTGAGCCCTAGTCAAATTCAAGAAGCTTGTTTGATTTGTCAAGATGCCGGGGCGGATTTTGTAAAAACTTCTACGGGCTTTGCTCCTCACGGAGCAAAAGTGGAGGATGTTAAATTGATGCGGCAAATTCTCCCATCCACCGTGGGAATAAAGGCCAGTGGAGGAATAAAAACCCTACAAACAGCCTTGGCATTACTGGAAGCTGGAGCTGATAGGTTAGGTACAAGTGCTGCAAAAGCACTACTCCAAGAATGGAAGCAGCGAGAAACTTAAATTTTTGAGAAATAAATCAAAAGGAAAGGAATGATAAAAAAGGTAAGGAGTATGTAGGCCAAGCCTACCAAACGATTTTGAAGTGAAATTTTCCCCATGTAATTAGCTATCCAAACAGGAAAGATTCGGATGCTTTGGAACGGTAAGAAAAGTAGTGCACCAAAACTATTGAATAAGACATGGACCAAGGCTAGCGCAATTGCAGCTTCTGGTTTGTAGATGGAGGCAAGTACAGCCGTAATCGTTGTGCCTATATTCGTTCCAATTATGAAAGGGAATGCTTTTGCTAGCGTTACTTTTTTATTGGCTACCAATGGTACTACCAAGGAGGTGGTCACTGTACTTGATTGTACCGCCGCAGTAAAGAAAAGACCATAAAAAAATGCCAGCCCTGTTTTTTCAAAGATGACTTTGTTGATGTCCTGGAATGTGTTTTTTACAAAAGAGCGATACATGGCTGTGGACAAAAATTTAATTGCCAAAAAAATCAATAAAATGGACAGCAACATAGAAATAAGTGGAATTTGAATTTGGTCTACAAGCCAATCCGTCCAAGACCTTGTAAACATGCGATTGTAAATGATTGGTCCTTCGAAAGAGTTATCGGCAGCAAACCAGGAAGCAATTTGAATAGCTGTTTTTGAAAGAAAGCCAAAAGAAATTTCCAGTGGGAAAAGCACAATAACAGTGAGAATATTGAATACATCGTGTGAAATCCCCGCTGATAGCGCACGTCGAAATTCTTTCCGATTCATTAGATAAGAAAGGGATACCAGCGTTGAGGTTAAAGTGGTCCCTATATTTGCTCCTAAAACTAGTGGAACCGCTTGCTGCAAGGTGAGGTTTCCCGAAGCTACAATTGCTACGACACTAGCCGTAACCGTGGAGCTGCTTTGGATAAGAGCCGTAACTAATAGACCAATAAACAAACTGATAAATGGATTTTCTGTTGCTTGAAGAAATTCTAAAGCAAGGCCACTATTGATTCTACCAACTGCAACAGTGAGTAGGTCAATGGCAAAAATGAACAACAACAAGGCAAAAACTACTTGCCCATACCTTATAAAAATCCATACAGAATTTGGCTTTCGCCCTTCCAAACCTTCCATTTAGTCAATTTACCGGCGGAATTACTCTTAAAATTACTGCTTTTTTAAAAACTAGCTGCTTTTTGCGGTAGTGTTAAGAAATCCAAAGCACAAAAGTTAGATTTTTTTTGCAGAAATCAATTTGTAGTCCCCCCTCATCCAAAGGTTTTATGCTCTATTAACAATTTAATAACACATAGTAAGGAATATCTTCTTTAATTTGACTCCGAAGATTCAACAAGCTTTTATCCAATGGCAAAGAGACAGCCGATTGATCAAAACATCAACCAAGAAAAGCTTTCAAAAAAAACATACCTCATTTTTGATTTTCCCAAAAGTGAGCGCCCTTTTTTGATTACTGTTTGCATTCTTTTGGCATTTGCTGGTTTGGTTACTCCATTTACCTATGCAGCCATGTGGTTTGGTTTTGCGTTAGCAGCCTATTCTGCGATTGCTAACGATAGTATTCAGACCATAGGCACATTTATTTCCTCCAATAGCAAACGGCCATGGTGGATGCTTTGGATTTTTATGGGAGGAATCTGGATTGTAACGGTATTCTATAGTTGGTTCATGTTTGATGGGGATGTTAGTTATGGTAGATTGTCTGTACCTGGCTTGGAAAAGGCTCCTGAAAGCTTCGTTTATCTACAACTTGCTGCGCCAATAGCCCTACTGGTGTTGACTAGAATGCGGATGCCAGTTTCAACCACTTTTCTATTGTTGAATGTGTTTACCTATAAAGCAGGAACAATTTTGGATGTTATGTTCAAAAGCTTTGTGGGGTATATTTTAGCCTTTGTTTTGGCTATTATTGTTTGGTTTATCCTTGAGCGGTTTGTTAGAAATTATTTAAAAGGAGAAGCAAAGCCCTATTGGTTGGTGCTTCAATGGATTACTTCCGGAACCTTGTGGTCAGTTTGGATCATGCAGGATGCTGCCAATATCGCGGTTTTTCTCCCGCGACAATTGGGACCCCTTGAATTTGTGGTTTACTCGGGCTTTGTGTTTTTGGGACTTGGCTTTTTGTTTTTCCAAAAGGGGGATAAAATTCAAGAAATTGTCAATGAAAAATCCAATGTTACCGATGTTCGGGCAGCGACTATTGTTGATTTGGTATATGCGGTGATTCTCTTTTATTTTAAACTCTACAATAATGTTCCTATGAGTACCACTTGGGTATTTATTGGACTTTTGGCTGGAAGAGAATTGGCCATTGCCTTAGGCAAACATGGCAAAGCGAAAAACCGAAATGCATGGATGGAAAGAGCGCTATCCCTTGCTCGAAAAGATGTATACAAAGCACTATTTGGATTACTTGTCTCTTTACTATTGGCCATTTTTATCAATAAAGGGGTTCGAGAGGAAATTTTAGCCTTTTTTTAAATCTATTTCTACACTTTGGAAATTTACAGCCACGATTACTTTATGAATGAAGCCTTTAAACAGGCAAAGCTTGCTTTTGAGGAAGGAGAAGTTCCTGTGGGTGCTGTCGTGGTGGCAAAAAATAAGGTGATTGCCAGAGCCTACAATCAAATAGAAAAATTGAATGATGTCACTGCGCATGCAGAGGTCCTTGCAATTACAGCGGCAGCAAATTATTTAGGAGGAAAATATCTGAATGATTGTCGACTTTATGTAACCCTTGAGCCTTGCCCCATGTGTGCAGGAGCCCTTTATTGGGCGCAAGTGGGTGAAATTTACTTTGGAGCCAAGGATCCCAAGAGAGGTTATCGCCAATGCAATACGCACATGCTTCACCCTAAAACCAAAGTGACCGAAGGATTACTAGAGAAAGAAGCAACACAGTTGCTTCTTGACTTCTTCCAAGGTCTTCGAAAAAAGTCTTTGTGATTCAACAGAACTTTTTCAAGAAAAGGCTGGTTTTAAGGACATAATTACCAGAACTACTTAATTTTAACATTCATAAAACCCTATTTGTATGGCTTTTCAACTTCCTGCCCTTCCGTATGCCTTAGATGCATTGGAACCACACATTGATGCCCGCACCATGGAAATCCACCATGGAAAGCATCATAATGCGTATGTGACAAACTTAAATGCAGCTCTTACTGGCACTGACTTAGAAGGCAAGTCCTTGGAAGAGTTAATGAAAGTAGCTGGCTCCAATCCTGCAGTTCGAAACAATGGTGGTGGCCACTGGAACCACAGTCTTTTTTGGGAAATTATATCACCAAACGGTGGGGGACATCCTACTGGCGAATTGGCTGCGGCTATTGATGCTAAATTTGGCTCTTTTGAATCGTTTAAAGAAGCTTTTAACAAAGCAGCCGCTACTCGGTTTGGTTCAGGTTGGGCTTGGCTTTGTGTAGATACCAAAAAAGAAATTTGTGTTTGTTCTTCTCCAAATCAAGACAATCCCTTGATGGATGTCTCAGATTGCCCTGGAACACCCCTATTAGGTTTGGATGTTTGGGAGCATGCCTACTATTTAAACTATCAAAACAGACGTCCAGACTATATTGCGGCGTTCTGGAACCTTGTTAACTGGGATGCGGTGAGCAAACGATATGCTGCTGCCAAGTAAGTTGATAGTCCTTCTGAAATAATCTAACTCCTGAGGCCACGCTTCAGGAGTTTTTTTGTTCCATTCTGAAAAATCACTGTTCGAAAATGAGACAATGACCTACCAAAAGTTCGCTGAAACCCCCATTTATAGTCATTTTTTCGCGGTTTTATTTATTTGGCACATCCTTTTCTTGGTTTTCTGCATCTATTAGAAAACTAAACCAATTACTTTTTTCATGAAAACCCGTCACTTATTTTTCTTAGCAATTTTTGTGTATCTGCTAGGAATGAGTACGCTAGCTGCCCAACCTAAAGAATCGACTTTGTTGCGAGGAACTATTACCAACCAAAAAGGAGAGTCTGTACCCTATGCGAATGTGGCTTTACTATCTCTCCAAGGGGAGCTTCTAGAAGGTGCCATCAGTGATGAAGAGGGAGTCTTCTCGATTTCTACAACCAAGACTGCCCGTGTTCGATTGGTGGTCTCTTCACTAGGATATACTTCTTACTCGTCCGAGGAGTTTGACCTTCAGGAGGGTTTGCAAAAGGATTTTGGCTCACTTGTCCTTGCCGACGAATTGATGGGCCTAGATGAAGTGACAGTTAAGTCAAGCCGACCTCAAATCATCATTGAGCCAGATAAAACTATCGTCAACGTAGAAGGTACCGTGATGGCTGAAGGCGCTAATGCCCTGGATGTATTGGGAAGATCTCCAGGTGTATTTATTACCTCAGATGGAAGCATCAATTTGAATGGGAGAGCAGGAGTGACCGTGATGATTAACGACCGTCCTATGTACATGAGCGCTGCTGACTTGACGAGTTTTTTACGTTCCATGCCTGCGGACAATATCAAAAGTATTGAAGTAATCACTAGTCCATCTGCACGATTTGACGCAGAGGGTGCCGCAGGGGTAATCAACATTCAACTTAAGAAAAACACGGTGGATGGGGTATTTGGGAATGTAATGCTAGGAGGCCAATACAATGGGAAAGCAGCGCCTACTACAGGCTTAACCATCAACGTAAAAAAAGGAAAATGGACAAGTAATGGAACGTTTAATTACAACGAATACGTGGAATTGAACGACTTGGAGATTATCCGAAATTTTCAAATAGAAGGAGGACAATCTACCTTTTTGCAAGATTCCCGAATAGTCGATCGGAGCTATACGCCTTCCTTTACTGGTGCTGCTAACTATGAATTAAGACCCAATCAGAATTTGGGGATCAATATCCAAGCGTCTACTTCTACTAGTAATGGTCTCAATAACTCAGGGACGCAAATTTCTAATCCTGGACAGGCTAATGGGACAAGTTTTACCTCAATCAATGATTCTGAGGGAGAAAGAAGTCGTTTTTTCACCAATTTACATTATGATGCAAAGTTGGATACGCTAGGGGGAAAGATTTCGGCTGACTTAGACTTCACGGTGATGGACATGGC